>MDTB01128400.1_pt1 | contig 15406 bp, 13 predicted proteins | sample 811161 | NCBI WGS metagenome assembly MDTB01 (sample SAMN05326650, study PRJNA326480) | marine metagenome | isolation source: seawater | place: Mediterranean Sea | collected 2009 | reverse complement strand
CAGAAGTTATGAATAATACCAAGAAAATTGGTAGAACCAATGTTTTTATCATCAATTATTTCCTATTTATAATATCTTTAATTGATGCCCTAATACCAAATAAGGATATCAAGACTCCAGCAACTCCACCAATAGAAGCAAATAAGATTGGCATGCCAACTTTATCACCTATCCACTTACCAAAAAGCACAGTAGCTAAAATTAAAATCACTACGAACCAGCCTATGCCAGTTATTTTGCCAAAAACAATTATGTTTTTTTTCATGATTTAAATAGTTTAATTCTATTTTTCAAGAATGAAAACCAAGATAAATCTAACATATTGAAATATAGTTAACAAGCATTTTTTTTAAGAAAAAAGTTTTGAAAAAATTATTTACCAAAATTATCAAGATCTAAACTATTTATAAAATCTGAAAACTCAGAAATTTCAGTAGTATAAGCCTCATTATTATTTTTATTATTTAATGATTTATGAGTGTTATTTTGAGCTGTTTTAGCTAAATGATCTAAAGATACCCCAACATTGTTAATTACTTCATCATTAACATATATAGGGCACGAAAACCTTACAGCAAGTGCAATTGCATCAGAAGCTCTTGAATCAATCATTTCAATTTTATCATTAATTTTTAAAGCAATTTTTGAATAAAAAGTTTCGTTTTTCATAGAATCAACAAGAACATATTCAATTGAAACATCCAATTTTTCTAATAAAGTTATCATTAAATCGTGAGTTAATGGTCTAGGGAGTTTAACTTTTTGAAGTTTAACAGCAATTGAATCAGCCTCATTAGATCCAACCCATATAGGAATATAAAGTTCTTTTGATTTTAATTTAAGTATCACCACTCTCTGATAATTAGATAAACTAACTCTTATGCTGTCTATAGTTATTTCTTCCATAATGTAAACATTTTACCAAATTAATTAATTTCATTAATATTTTTTTTAAATTTTACCACTGACTCTTTCACTGCTTTTCTATAATGAGATAATGAATTGAAGCTATCTTTTGGGAAGCATATTCCTCTTGATGAATTTAAAATATTAAATCCACCTTTAGAAGCTTGGATTGTTGAGTTTAAATCGCCTCCTTGAAAACCTAAGCCAGGAATCAATATTGGAAGATCTAAATTAGATGATCTTATTTTTTGTAGTTCTTCTGGGTATGTTGCTCCAACCACAATACCCAAATTACCCGATTCATTACAATTATTAACAATCTCCAATACTTTTTCATAAATATAAATATTGTTAATTTTTAAGTTTTGTATTTCATCAGAACTTTTGTTAGATGACTTGCAAATTATTAATGCCCCATTTTTTTCTGCGAATGGAATTATTGAATCTGAACCAAAATATGGATTTACTGTAGAAACATCAAATCCCCAATAATCATACATTGCCTTTGAGTATGCAGTTGCTGTTGTACCAATATCAGATCTTTTTGAGTCTCCTATGGTAATTTTATCTGGATAATTTGATTTTATATAATCTAAAGAGTCTTTAAGTATACTTAAACCCTCAATTCCATTTTCTTCAAAATAGGCTAACTGAAACTTATAAGCATCGGTATGCTCGGCAGTAGAATCAATTATTATTTTGCACCATTCTGATAAACCAGTACCTAACTTTTGAATATTACTTAATATAGGATCAATCCCAACGCAAACAATAAATTCCTTATTTAATTTTCTTAATTTTTCTACCCAATTCATTTTAATTTACTCAATAAATAATTATGTATTGATATAGACAATATTGCCAATATTGCTGAATAAGATGACAGCCTTAATATAGAATTAGTATCAAGCGAAGCAATTGAGGAATATATTGAAGTGGATAAATTTTGAGTAGAGCCTGGCATATTTCCTGCAACAACAATTGTTGCCCCAAATTCTGAAATACTCCTCGCAAAACAAATTAATAAACCGGCATATATTCCTCTTTTTGAAATTGGAAGAATTATCTTTGTAAATATTAATAATTTTGACATCCCTAAACTTTCAGCAGCATAAATTATATTTTTATCTACACTTGAAAATCCTAATTGAAATGATCTTATAATCAGTGGAAAAGAGACAACAGACGCAGCTATAGACCCTGCTACCCAGGTAAATGCAATTGAACTACCAGTTATTTCATAAATCATTGAACCAATTAAATAATTTGGGCTAAAGATTACTAATAGTAAATATCCAGTTATAACTGGGGGGAGCCCTAAAGGCAAAATAGTTATAAATTCAATTAAAGACCTACCCTTAAAATTCTTGAAAACTAAAATATAACTTAGAGGTAATGCCAATAAAGATGCAAAGATTGTAGAAAAAATTGCCCCTCTTATTGAATTGTATATAAGCAATATGTCTTCTGTTATCATTTTTTAATCACTTTTTTTTGGTAAAAAATTATTTTTTTGAGTTTTAAGATAATTTATGAACTTAATTACTTTCTGTCTCTTTTCAAAATTTAAATCATTATTTACATAAAAGGAATAAGTTAATTTTTTACTATAATTTTCAGTAGAATATGAAAACTTGTATTCTTTTTTAATTTTTGAAAAGTCATTTTCGTATATTAGGGCAAAGTCCAAATAATTTAAGTTAATCAAATTAATTAAAGTTGATGCGTCGCTAGAAATTCGAAGATTATAATCTTTTTTATTATTAGAACATTTATTTTCTTCTAATATTTCTTCTGAAATCTTACCTAATGGGGCTCTTTTTGGGTCAGCTATCCCAATTTCATAATTATTATCGCAAATATCATTTAACTTAATATTTTCTAATTTATTATGTACAAGTATTACGAAATTATCAGAATAATTCTCATAAAATTCATAATTAGTTTCCAGTGAGTCATTTAAATTGTAATTTGCTAATAAAACTAGATCAGGGTTAGCTCCAAGGATTAATTTGTTTACTAAATCATATGATCCTGAAGAATCAATATTTACAACTACATCATAATTTTTAGATGAATTTTCAATTTGACTCAAGAGAGATGCGGCTAAATACATATCTATTTCATTTTTTAAACTGTTGCTACAGGAAACTAAAATAAAACAAATACTTAATAAAAAAGATAGTTTAAAATATTTATGCATTTTTTAATTTTCACTTAATTATGTTTAATCAATAGTGTATACTGAAAACCATGAAAAATAATGACACAGATAATTTTAATTTTAATAGCTTTTCTAATCTAGACTTTTACAAAAAGGTCAATTCCAATCTCTTAGATCTTGCAGATCTAAATTCAAGTAACAAAATTATTGATTTAGGTTGTGGGAACGGCGGAATCACTGAAATGATTTTATCGAAAGTTAAAGATGTTAGTGACATTGTAATTTATGCTGTAGACAGTTCCTCATCAGCTATTTCACTTGCGCTTAAAAGATTCAGCAACAGAAAAGATGTGATAATTAATTATATTCAATCTGAAGCTCAAAATTTACATGAAAATTTAAAAGATAAGGTAGATACAGTTATTTACTGTAATTCAATTCATTATGTAGAAGAAAAAGATACTGTGCTACAACATATAGGAAATGGCTTAGAAAAAGGTGGTAAATTCGCATTTAATACCTCCTTTTTTGATGGTTCTCACCCAAAAGAAACTGAAGTTTTTTTAAGAAAATGGATGATGAAGAGTTTTAGGATACTTAAATCAGAATACAATTTAAGGCCAGTTAAAAGTAAGGTTCAATCAAGGATACAATTAACTCCTGAAAATTATGAGAGTTTGCTAAAAAATAATGGGTTCAAAGTTACTGAAAAAGAAATAGAAAATATCCATGTTCCATTAGATGGTTGGTACGAAATCAGCAGTTTTAAAGATTGGATTGAAGGCGTTTTACCCGGAATACCTCTAGATATAGGAAGAAAAGTTTTGCAACAGACTGTTGAAGCCCTTTTTAAGGAACTAAACATAAAAACTTTAGATAGAAAATGGCTTTCTATAGTGGCTTCAAAAACTTAAATATTCATCAAGTGAAAATACTGATAAATTTTTCTCTTTAACCTCATCCTTAAATACTGCCTCAGCTGTATCTAAAGAAGTAAAGCATGGAATTTTCCTTTCAGTAGATTCTCTCCTAATTTTAAAACCATCTTGTAATGTCTTATTGTCCCCACTGACTGTGTTAACTACAGCAATAACTTCTGAATTTCTAAGCATATCAATAACATTTGGATTTTTATCTAAACTTTTTTCAATAATCTCTGCTTTATAGCCCATATTAGAAATCAATTCTGCCGTTCCAGGTGTAGCAATAAGTTTGTATCCCTTTTTTTGTATTAAATTGATTAAAAATTTTGCTTTTTCTTTATCCTTATTTGCAATACTTAATAAGACTGAACCTTCAGAAGGAATATTATTCCCAGAGCTTATTAATGCTTTTGATAATGCTTCTTCATAATTCTTAGAAATCCCCATTACTTCTCCTGTTGATTTCATCTCTGGACCTAAAAATGTATCCACATCAGTCAACTTTGACATTGAAAAAACTGGGGCTTTGACCGCAATTATATTACGTTCCTTATATAAACCAACTCCGTAATCCGAGTCTATTAACTTTTCTCCTTGCATGCATCCTACAGCTAAATCAATCATAGGTACTCCAGTAGCTTTAGATATAAATGGTACAGTTCTACTTGATCTAGGATTAACTTCAATAACATACACTTTGGAAATATTTTGGCTCCTATCTAAAATAAATTGAATGTTCATTAGGCCAATAATATTAATTTCTTGAGCGATCTTCTTGGAATATTCTAAAATTATATTACTCTCAAATTCTGTAATTCCTTTAGCAGGATATACAGCTACAGAATCACCACTATGCACGCCAGCTTTTTCTAGATGCATCATTATTCCAGGAATTAAAATATCAATTCCGTCAGAAACAGCATCAACTTCTAGTTCAATTCCTTCTATATACTTATCAATTAATATTTCAGGGTTAATTAAATTTGAAAAATCGTGTTCTTTAAAATAATTTTCAAGGTCAATGTCATTATCAATTATTCTCATTGCCATACCTCCTAGAACAAAGCTTGGCCTAACTATTACAGGATATTTAATTTGATTAACAATTTTCTTAGCTTCAATGTAATTAATTGATGTTCCTGCAGGAGGTTGTGGGACCCCAATTTTAGAAGTTATTTCCTCAAAGTAACCTCTATCAGAAGCAAGTTCAGTTGAATTAGCTGACGTTCCCAATATTGGGTATTTTTCTTTTTCTAATTTTTTAGTTAAATTTATAGCTGTTTGACCACCAAACTGAACAATTGTTGACGGAAAAGATTTTGATGTTTGTTCATTTTCTAAAATATCAAATACTGATTCTTGGTCAATAGGTTCAAAATATAATCTATCAGATGTATCAAAATCGGTTGATACGGTTTCTGGATTTGAATTAATAAATATAGATTCTATATTTCTTTTTTGTAAAGACCAAGCTGCATGCACTGAACAATAGTCAAATTCAATACCCTGCCCTATCCTAATGGGACCACTTCCAAGCACAACAGCTTTGTCTGTTTTATCAGGCTCTGCTTCATTTTCAGATTCATAAGTTGAATAGTAATATGGTGTTAAAGCTTCGAATTCAGATGCACATGTATCAACCATTTTATAAGTAGGTAAAATTGACCATTTTTTTCTAAGGTTTCTTATTTCATCCACTTTGTGCTTTGTTAAAGAAGCAATAGTTTCATCAGAAAAACCAATTTTCTTTGAAGCCTTTAGGATTTCTTTATCTATTTTATTAATTTCACTTAATTTTTCCTCATGATTTATTATTATTTTTAACTTTGTTAAAAACCATTTATCTATTCCAGTAAAATTATATATATCTTCTAGATCGATTCCCTTTCTTAAAAGTTTAAAAATTTTGAATAACCTGGTGTCGTCAGGATATAAGTCTGAAACCTGATTTGCTTTGAGTGATTTATCATTAAGCTGTGAAATATTTGAAATATCTAAAGCCCTAACTGCTTTAAGCAAAGCACTTTCAAAATTTCTTTCTATAGCCATAACCTCCCCAGTGGCTTTCATTTGAGTACCTATCCTCCTATCACCTTTCTCAAATTTATCAAAAGGCCATCTTGGAATTTTTACAACACAATAATCTAGGGCTGGTTCAAAAGCAGATGTTGTTACTCCTGTTACCTGGTTGCTAATTTCATCAAGTTTTTTTCCTAATGCAATTTTCGCTGCAACTCTTGCTATGGGGTATCCTGTAGCTTTGGATGCAAGCGCAGAAGATCTGCTTACTCTTGGATTTACTTCAATTACATAATAATTTGGACCTTCATAATTTTTTGAATCAAAAGGCCTAAAAGCTAATTGGACGTTACACCCACCCTCAATCTTTAAGCCTTTTATAATATTTAATGAGGACGTCCTTAATTCTTGATAATCTTTATCGCTTAAGGTTTGGCTTGGAGCAACAACAATTGAGTCCCCGGTATGAACACCCATAGGATCAAAATTTTCCATATTACAAACAGTAATGGCATTATCATCGGAATCTCTTATTACTTCGTATTCAACTTCCTTCCATCCAACTAAACATTTTTCAACTAAAATTTGACCAACCATACTTGCACTTATCCCTGAGTAGGATATTTTTTTTAACTCATTATCATTGTAGGCAACTCCTCCACCGGTGCCACCTAAAGTAAATGCAGGTCTTACAATAACTGGATAATCAATTTCTTTAGCTGCTTTTAATGCTTCATCAACTGTATTACAACTAAAACTTGGAGGCACAGGTTCTCCAAGCTCATTCATTAAATTTCTAAAAAGCAGCCTGTCTTCAGCATTGTTTATTGATTCAACAGAGGTCCCTAAAACCTCAACATTATGTTTTTTTAAAATTTCATTATCATACAAATCTTTTACTAGATTTAGCCCAGTTTGCCCTCCAAGCGTCCCAAGTATCCCATCAGGGTTTTCTTTAATGATAATTTTTTCAATTATTTCTATAGTTAATGGTTCAACGTACACTTTGTCCGCAGTATCAACATCAGTCATGATAGTAGCCGGATTTGAATTTACAAGAATAACGAAACAGCCCTCTTCTTTAAGTGATTTGCAAGCTTGAGTTCCCGCATAATCAAATTCAGCCGCCTGACCAATTACTATTGGACCAGATCCTATAACTAAAATTCTTCTTTGACTTTTCATTCTTTTTCCTTAATTAATTCAATAAAATTATCAAATATATATTCTGAGTCTACTGGACCTGGACATGCTTCTGAATGATATTGAATTGATACTATTGGTTTATTTTTATGTTTTAATCCTGAAACTGTATTATCGTTTATATTCATATGAGTAATACTTAAATCTGCAGGAAAATTTTTATCGCTTACTGCATACCCATGATTTTGAGAAGTTGGATACACTCGACCAGAATTAATTTCTTTTACTGGCTGATTTCCTCCCCTATGACCAAATAATAATTTAAATGTCTCCCCGCCATATATATGAGCAATTATTTGGTGCCCTAAACAAATTCCCAAAGTTGGAATACTTTCTATGCATTCCCTCAAACCTTTGATGTCTTTTAGTAATGTTTTTGGGTCTCCTGGACCTGGAGACATCACAACCCCATCAAATTTATTTAGGTCTAGATTATTAAAATCAAAATCCCATGGAAAAATTTCAACATCACACCACCTATCATTCAATAAGCGAATAATATTTCTTTTAACTCCAAAATCAACAAGAGCTATTTTGAATTTACTATTCATAACTGTGTGTGTTTCGATTTGCTTAACAGATACTTGATTTACATAATTTGTATCTTCGTATGCACCAAATTTACTAATTTTATCTAAAGCTCTTTTTATATCTGAATCACTTGTTATTAATGCCATTTTTGAACCAAATTTTCTAATTTTCCTTGTAAGAGCCCTTGTGTCAACAGAATGGATTCCGGGGATCTCATTTTCCAATAAAAACTGATTAAGGTTTTTACCATTTGAGTAATGAAAGGGCTCTTCACATAAATCTCTGACTATATAGCTTTTAACTTGAATATTTTTTGATTCATTAAAATCATCAGAAATTCCATAATTGCCAATCATTGGAAAAGTCGAGACAAGAATTTGGCCTCTATAACTTGGATCCGTAAGCATTTCTTGATAACCAGTCATTGAAGTATTAAAAACAATTTCACCTAGAACTTCGGTATCAGATCCAAAACTAACACCTTCATAAATTGTGCCGTCACTAAGTATTATAAATTTTTTGCTGTTATTCATAATTATTTAATCTCCCCAGAATTATAAATTTCCTCACCTGAACAAATAGTCATAATAGGTTCTCCTCTAAGTTTGATTTCATTAAGTTGATCGGTTTCAAAAATATAATTTGAACTTTTAGAAAATAATTTATTTTCCTTAAGTCCCCAATTATGATCGTCAATTATAAAAAAATCTGGAGAATACCCCGCCTTTATTACGCCAATCTTTTTATTAAAGCATTTTTCAAAAATTTTTCCCGGCATATAAGACATTTTTTCAATAGAAAATCTATAACCTTCTCTTTGCGACACAAATCCAAACGCATTTTCAAGCCATGATATTCCTGACATACAATCTTCAAATTTATTTTTCTTATCAGTTAAACTGTGAGGAGCATGATCAGTGGCTATGACATCAATTGTTCCATTTTTTAAAGAATCAATGCAATATTGTTTATCTTCCATCGTCCTTAGGGGTGGGTTTACCTTAAATTTAGGATCTAATTTTCGATTCATTTCTTCTTCGTCTAAAAATAGATGATGTGGTGTGACTTCGCTAGTAACCTTACTATTAAATTCTTTAAATGATTCTATCTCTCTTATGGCTCCTTCAGTGGAAATATGTTGAAAATGAACCCATCCTGGATTATGTTTTAAAACTTCCAAATTGCTCCTAACTGCATTTATCTCTGCTGAAGCAGGTCTTCCAATTAAATTATACTTTTCTGACAACTTGCCGTGATTTATTGCCCCATTATAATTATGACTACCAAGCAATTCAGGGTGCTGCATTAAAGGTAAATTTCCATCCAATATATTTAAAGCTCTTCCAATCAGATTTTGATCATCAAGAAAATCACCATCATCAGAAAATCCAAAAATTATATTTTCAAAATTATTTAAGATGCTATCAAAATTAACAAGCTCCTTTCCTTTCCTGCCTAAACTGAGGCAAGGAGAAAGATAAATATTTATTTTAGAATTCAATATTTTTTCTGAAACCAATTTTATATTTCCTACTGAATCAAGTGGAGGGTATGTATTAGGCATCATTACTACAGTTGTAAATCCACCTTTTGCAGCCGCATTTGCCCCTGATGTAATATCTTCTTTTATTGTTTGACCTGGGTCTCTAAAATGAACATGAATATCTATTAATCCAGGAAAAATCATTCTCCCATCAATATCTATCTGTTTGAAATTATCATAATTTTCATTGGAAGATTTTTTTATCTTTAATATTTCTTGGTTGTTGTAAATAATATCTTGGTTAAAATTACTTAAACCATCTTCAGAATTAAAAATTTTACAATTTTTTAATACCTTCATTTTTCATTACCCTTCAAGATTTTACTTAAAATTGCGCATCTTACCCAGACTCCATTTTTTACTTGATCATCAATTAAAGATTTTGCAGAATTTTGAAGCCCATTTGATATTTCTACCCCCTCATTTACCGGGCCAGGGTGCATTAAAAATTTTATATTATATTCATCTAATTTTTCTTGATTTAATTGATATTGAGATGCATATTCTTTCAAATCAATTTGTAAATTATTAAACCTTTCTTTTTGTATTCTTAATGCCATAACAACATCTGAATTTTTGAGGCATTCTTCAAAATTTTCATAAAAATTTACTTTATCAAGGTCCAATTTATTTGGTTTGAAATAAGGTGGTGAAAATAAATTTGTTTTAAGATCATATTTACCAAAAGCTTCAATAAATGAATTGGCTACCCTGCTATGCAACAAATCTCCAACAATTGAAACCTTTAAATCATTAAAATTATTAAATTTTTCTTTTAAAGTTTTTAAATCTGACAATGCTTGAGTTGGATGCGAATCTATTCCGGAGCCTGCGTTAATTACAGGAAAATTTAAAATTTTTTGAGCAATTTTAAAGTCTTCCTGGTTTTTACTTCTCATTACAATTGCATCTACAGGATAAGAATTTAGAGTGTTTAGAGTATTCTCTATAGACTCTCCTTTGATAATTGATGAACTTTCTGGAGAAATATCTATTACATTTATACCTAAAATTGAACAAGCAATTTTGAAAGATGTTTTTGTTCTAGTGCTTGGCTCTAAAAAAAAGAAAAGAATATTAGAATTTTTAAAAGAAGGAATTTTATTATCTTTAAAATGTTCTTGAAAATAAAATGAATCAGATAAAATATCTTCTATTTCAGATTTTTTTAGTTGATTTATGTTTATAAATTTATCCACTAAAATTCTAAATTAGCACCTTTTTTAATTTAAAACAAATTTAATTTAATAGAATATTTTTTTATAAATGTTTCTGCCCATTACAGGACCCAATTTAATCCCATTTCTTCCCGCGCCAGTGCCATAAAAAAGATTAGAGTATTTACGAGATTTCCGAATAATTGGGGTATTATTTTCTGAATATGGCCTAAAACAAGCAGTATGATCGACTATTTTTAATTTTTCAAAACCCTTAAATGTTTCATTAAAAGAGTTAAGAATTTCTTTCCTGGCGACCTTAGTTACACCTTCTTGAAAATTTACATCTTCTTCTGTTGTACCTATCCATAAAAGATTATCGTGTTTTTTAGTTGCATAATCTTTTGACCATGAAAAGGAATTTTTGAAATCCAAATCAGTTTCTGCTTTTAGCAATTGCCCTTTTAATGGCTTAACATTAATTTTATCGTTATCTTTTGCCAACTCTCTTGTCCATGGCCCTGCAGTAATAGCAATATTTTTAAATTTTATTATTTCATTTTTAATATTAATTGAGTTAATTAATTCATTTTTAAAATTTAAATTAATCATTTGAAAGTCATGATTTATGTACTTAGCTCCTAAATTAATTGAAGAATCTTTGAAAGAATTGGTTAGCTTATAAGAATCAACTTCCATATATTCATCAAAAATAATTGCACCGTAATCAGCTTTTAATAACTTTGGTTCAAATTTTTTTAATTCATTAAAATCGCAAAAATCTTTCTCATTAAAGCCATTTAAAATAAGATTCTTTTTTTCATTTTTATCTTTTATAAGATGAATCAATTTTTTTTTATGATACTGAGGATTGATTTTTGTATATTTATTAAAATTATTTTTAAATTCTTTGTGCAATAATAAGGATTCTTCGTGAAATTTTCTTACTTTTGCATCACCTCCAAGGTAAGGAGCTAAGCCCCCTTGAGCATTTCCTGAAGAATTATAACCTGCAAAGTTTTTTTCTAAAACCAATACATTTTTACCTTGAAGAGAACTATAAAAAGAGAGAGCTGAGCCTACAATGCCAGAACCGATAATTAATAAATCATAATTTTTCATAAAATTTAATGGAATCTTTTAAAAGAATTATAACCTGAGTTAGAAATTTTCTTTCTAGATAAATTTTGCTCATCAACTATTGACGAAATAGAGTCTGATATTTTTTTTACCACATTTCCATCAAACATGCTTGGCATAATAAAATCTTCACTTAAATTTTCCCTATCAATAACTGAAGCTAAAGCTTTAGAAGCTGCAATTTCCATTTCTACAGTGATTTTTTTTGCTCTTGAGTCCACCAGTCCTCTAAAAAAACCTGGATACGCTAATGAGTTATTTACTTGATTAGGATAATCTGACCTTCCAGTTGCAATTATAGAAATATTTGATGGAACATCTTCAGGCATTATCTCAGGATTTGGGTTTGATAGAGCAAAAACTATTGAATTTTTTTTCATTCTTTTTAATTGGCTTTTATTTACTAAATCTGGGCCAGCTAAACCAAGAAAGAAATCAGCTCCTTCTAGAATTTTACTTAAATCCCCATTTTCATTGTTAGGGTTTAAATTTTTTTCAAGCCATATAGAGTTCTCAGAATTATCACCATTTTTCCTGGTATAAATACCTCTGCTATCAAAGCCAATAATATTTTTGACACCATAATTCTTCAAAATTTTTGCACATGCTGACCCAGCTGCCCCTAGCCCTAACACAACAACCTTGAGTTCATTTTTTTTCTTATTTAAAACTTCAAGTGAATTAATTAATGCAGCTAATACAACAATTGCTGTTCCGTGCTGATCATCATGAAATACAGGAATATTAAGTTCTTGCTGCAGTCTTCTTTCAATCTCAAAACATCTTGGTGAGCTTATATCTTCTAAATGAATTGCCCCAAATCCTGGAGAAATTAATTTAACAGTATTTATTATTTCCTCGGTGTCTTTTGTGTCTAAGCATATTGGCCACGAATCAACTCCTCCAAATTCTTTTAGAATTACTGCCTTACCCTCCATAACAGGCAATGCAGCTTCCGGGCCTATGTCCCCTAATCCTAAAACTGCAGAACCATCAGTTACAATTGCAACCGAATGAGATTTGCTCGTTAAAGCCCATACTGAAGATTTGTCATTTTTAATTTTTTCTGATATTTTGGCTACACCCGGGGTATAAGCCCTAGACATCTGGTCACGATTAGTAATTTTTTCTTTACTTCGAAGTTCAATTTTTCCACCAAGGTGCATTAAAAATGTCTGATCAGAAACATTTAATATGCGAACATTCTTAATTTTTCTAATAGAATCTAAGATTTTTTCTTCGTGTTCTGAATCAGTTGCATTAATAGTTAAATCTCTAACAATTTTATTACCCTTAATAGATATAACGTCTATTCCAGCCATATCACCATTAATTTGGCTAATCTTTTTTAAAATTTTGGCTAGCATTCCTTTAGAATTTAGATATTCAAGCCTCACGGTTATGCTGTTTGCCCCACCATAATTATTAACTAACATTTTACTTTTAACTCCATTTTTAGATTGAGTTTATGATAACATTTAATAAAAATTCAATATATTTTTATGGAAAAAAATAAAAGGTTTACTAATGGAAAAATTGTTAAAAGAGAAAATGTAACTGATGACTTATGGAAAATTTGGCTTAAAGCTGAAGATGAATTTAATTTTGACCCTGGACAATATTGCACAGTAGGGTATGAAGGGATTGAAAGGCCCTATTCAATTGCATCTTCACCTAATGAAGAATTTTTAGAATTATTTATTGAACTTGTCCCGGAACCTGATGGAGTGCTTACTCCCTTACTAAATACTTTACAAGAAGGCGAAAGTGTCACTCTAAGAAAACGTGCAAAAGGCCTCTTTAAATTCCAAGAAGCTTTTAAGAATCAGATTATGTTAACAACAGTTACTGGCGTAGCTCCCATCGTCAGCATGATGAGAGCAATGAATTTTAACTTACCTGAATACAATATTTGGATATACGAAGGAGCAAGTTATATTTCTGAATTTGGATATCTTGATGAATTAGAAAAAATATCAAAAAATAATTCTAATATAAATTTTATTCCTACATGTAGCAGGCCAGACGACCCAGCAAATAATGAATGGAAGGGTAAAACCGGAAGAGTTAATGAAATATTTTCGGGAATTTTTGATTACATTAAAGGTGCAAATAAAGAAAATACAATTATTTATGCTTGCGGTCACCCTGAAATGGTTACTGATATCTCTAAGAGGTATTCTGAAAAATATAGTTTTATAGAAGAAAAATTTTGGACTCCATAATATTTAATTCTAATCTAGTATTCATTTTTAAAATGAAATATAGTATTGATATATTTTAAATTAACAAAGATATTTAATTACCTAAAAAAGTATTATTCAATATAGATAATTTAAATATTTTAATAGTAAGTAAATTAGTAAATGCTTGAACGATTTCATGTGCCTCATAATGAGGAAATAAGAATCCAATATTCCGAACTTGAAAGATTGTCTAGTTCGATTTTAATAAAAAGTGGTTTAACAGAACATCATGCAAAAATTGCAACGGATGTCCTTTTGAAAGCTGATATTAGAGGAGTAGATACTCACGGGGTTTCAAATATGTTAAGAAACTATGTTCAATATTTTAATGAAGGCTCTGCAAATCCTAAGCCTAATTGGAAAGTTACAAGAGAAACTGAGTCGTGCGCAACTGTTGACTCGGATCAAGGCCTTGGAGTTGTGGTGGTGCCTCTATGTATGGAAATAGCAATTGAAAAAGCAAAGAAAACAGGTGTTGGTATTGTAAGCATAGGAAATGGAAGGCATTTAGGAATGGCTGCTTATCACGCTATGATGGCTCTAGATCATGACATGATTGGAACTTGCATGACCTCTTCAACTACAAATGTTGTACCTACACATGCTGCAAAACCAGGGATAGGCACAAATCCTATAGCAGTTGCTGCACCTGCATTAAATAAAGCTCCATTTGTTTTTGATGCTGCAACTAGTGCTATAGCAACAAATAAAGTAAGGGTGGCTCAAAGAATTGGCGTACCCTTGGCACCTGGGTGGATTACAGATGAAAAAGGTAACCCAATTATGGTTGATACACCATTAAAAAAATCAGATGACCCTAACGATGTTGCCGGATTAATGCAGACACCAGTAGGTGCTACAAGAGAACTGGGCTCACATAAAGGTTTTTCACTTGGAATGGTAGTAGATATCTTAGGCTCAGTTTTGAATGGAAGTTTAGCAGGACCTTTGAGAACATTTAAACAACATCAAAATCACTTTGTTGCAGCGTATTCAATTGAGGCATTCACAGATTTAAAGAAATTTAAAGAAATGATGGACGAGTATCTACAAATTCTTGAAAATCTTCCACCTGTAAAAGGTCAAAAAAGAGTTTTATATGCTGGCTTGATGGAAGATGAAACTGCTAAGGAAAGAATAGAGAAAGGAATACCTCTTCACCCTGAAGTAACTAACTGGTTTAAAGATATTTGCAGTGAACTTTCTATTGAATTAAATGACTCGCTAGGAGGAATTAGGTAATGCTTGAAAAGTTTCATGTTGCTGAAAAAGATATAATTCGTGTTGAAGAAAAAAAATTAAGGTTAGTGACCAAGCAAATTTTATTGACCCAAGGCCTTTCTGACAAAGACGCAACTATTGCAACGGATGCATTAATAAAAGCAGACCTGAGGGGAGTTGAAAGTCATGGTGTATCTAATATGTTGAGGGCATACTTGGGAGCATTTAAATCTAATAGTCTCAACCCTAATCCAAACTGGAAAGTCGTAAAAGAAACTCCTTCATGCGCAACCATAAATTCTGACAATGGCTTAGGAATAGTTGTTGCTCCTCAAGCGATGGAAATAGCTGTT
>MDTB01212341.1_pt1 | contig 15407 bp, 14 predicted proteins | sample 811161 | NCBI WGS metagenome assembly MDTB01 (sample SAMN05326650, study PRJNA326480) | marine metagenome | isolation source: seawater | place: Mediterranean Sea | collected 2009 | reverse complement strand
GGAGGAAAATTATAGTGCAACATAAATCTTTGCCTTTTTAATCCTTCCAAACTTTCTATTCTTTGCTCATCATCTGAAGTTCCCAGAGTAGTTGTTACAATTGCCTGTGTTTCGCCTCTGGTAAATAACGCCGAGCCATGAACTCTTGGTAGTATACCAACTTGACATTTTATTGGTCTTACGTCTGAAAGGCCTCTGCCATCAATTCTTTTTTTACTTTTTAAAATTCTTGTTCTAACTATTTCTTTTTCAATATTTTTGAGCTGTGTCATTACTTCGTGTTCTAAGAGAGTTTCATCATCTTTAAATAATGATTTACATGTTTCTCCGGCTGTACTTATTAAATCAGATCTTTTCTTTTTATCTTTTTCTGTAAATGCTTTCTCTAAGTCTTTAGTAAGTTCCTTTTTAATTCTTTTAGATACTTCACTTAAGTCTTTTTCTTCAATTTTCCATTTTTCTTTTGAAGCTTTTTTTGCCAATTTTTCAATGCCCTTTATTACATTTGCAAAACTGTCGTGTCCGAATTTTACAGCATCTAACATTTGTTTTTCGGTTAAACCTGAAGCTTCGGATTCTACCATTAACACCGCATCTTTTGTTCCAGCTACAACTAAGTCTAATTTAGAATTTTCTAGTTCTTTTTTTGTTGGGTTAAGAACGTTTTTATTGTTTATGAAACCAACTCTAGATGCTGCTATAGGACCTTTGAAAGGTAATCCAGAAATAGATAAAGCAGCGGAACAAGCAATTATCGATAATATATCAGCCTCATTTTCATTATCATAAGAAAGTACGGTTGGTAAAAGCTGTACCTCATTTTTAAAATTTTCGGGAAATAAAGGTCGGATTGGTCTATCTATTAATCTAGATATTAAAGTCTCAGCTTCAGTTGGTCTTGCTTCTCTTTTAAAGTATCCGCCTGGAATTTTTCCTGCTGCATAATATTTCTCTTGATAATTTACTGACAGAGGAAAATAATCCGTTTCTGGATTAACTTTTTTTGCACCAACTACTGTTGCGATTACTACTGTTTCACCACAAGTTGCAATTATAGCTCCATCGGCTTGACGAGCAATTTTTCCAGTTTCTAAAATTACTTTTTTTCCGCCAAAATCTATTTCTTCTTTAAATTCTTTAAACATTTATTTTCTTAAATTAAGTTTTTTTATTATATCTGTATATGCTTTTGGGTTGATTTTGCTTAAATATTGCAAAAGCCTTTTCCTTTGATTTACAGATTTAGTTAGCCCTCTAGTTGAATGCTTATCTTTCTTAAATTTTTTAAAATGCTCAGAGAGATTTTTTATTTTCTCGCTTAGTATCCCAATTTGAACTTCTGTTGATCCTACGTCATTATTATGAAGTGCTAACAATTTAATTATATTTTTTTTTGATTTCATCTGTTTTTATTTTCTTTAATAAGTTTTTCAATTCTTTCCGCATAATCAAAGGACTTGTCTTCTACAAAATATAAACGTGGAAGAAATTTTATATCTAGTTTTTTTGATAAAGCCTTTCTAACAAGATAAGAAAACTCGGTCAATATGTTAACTGTTTTTTTCGTCTCTTTCCCGCCGAGTGGTATAACATAAGCTCTTGCTGATTTTAAATCAGAGCTCATTTTGACCTCTGTGACGGTCACCATTTTAGTGTTAAATGTGGGTATTTTTGCCTCATTTCTAATAAATATTTGACCTAAATTTTGCTTCACTAGTTCTCCAACTCTAAGATGTCTATGATTTGGATATCCTTCAAATGAATTTTTACTCATTTATTTGCCTTTCTATCATATCAACCTTGTATGACTCGATCATATCTTTTTCCTTAAAATCAAGAAAATTTTTGAAGGTAATACCACATTCAAGTCCGCTTTTAACTTCTTTTGCAGCATTTTTTTCTCTAAAAATACTTGTTATTTGTCCATCGTATACAATTTTTCCATCTCTTATAATTCGTGCCTTAGAATTGTTTTTTATTTCACCATCAGTAACTTTTGATCCAGCAACTTTTCCAGACTTTGAAAGTTTAAAAATTTTGAGTATCTCTGCTGTACCTTCAATTTTTTCTTTTCTTTCAGGCTCTAAAAGCCCTGAGAGAGATTTTTCAACAAATTCTATGGCTTTATAAATTACATTAAAAAACTCTATTCTTACTTTTTGAGCTTCAGATAGTTTTTTTGCCTCTTTATTTGGTTTTACATTAAATCCAATAACTATTGCCTCTGATGCTTTTGCAAGCGATATGTCAGTTTCATTAATCATTCCAATATCAGATAAAATAATTTTGGGACTAACTTCAGAGTGGGTGATTTTATTAATTGCATTTCTTAAGGCTTCACTTGATCCTTGTACATCTGATTTTAAAATAATATTTAATTCTTCCTTTATTCCTTTTTTGTCAAAGAGTTTTGTATTGTCTTGTGATATTATATTTTTATTTTCATTTGAGCCCAATTTCTCGAAATCATTAATTTTTTTAGCTTCTTCTTCATTTTCAACTACAAAAAATTCATCTCCTGCTTTTGCCGACCCTTGCATACCGAGTATTTCTACTGGCATTGAAGGTAAGGCAGCTTCAAGGTTTTTTCCTTCGTGGCTAATCATAGCACGAATTTTACCTAAGGTTTTACCGCAGACAAAATTATCTCCTTTTTTTAAAGAGCCCTCGGTTATTAAAATTGTTGAGACTGGCCCTTTGCCCTTATCAATTTTAGACTCTAGAACAATTCCTTTAGCGCTCCCATCTTCTGGCGCCTTTAAATCTAAAATTTCTGCTTGAAGCAATATAGTCTCTTTTAATTTGTCTAAATTCTTTTTCTTTGTCGCTGACACCTCAACAAATAAAGTATCACCACTTAAATCTTCAGCTACCAATTCGTATCGCATCAGGTCGTTTTTAATTTTATTTATGTTAGAATTTGGTAAATCGCACTTATTAATTGCAACAATTATTGGTACTTTCGCGGCTTTTGCATGTTGGATTGCCTCAACTGTTTGGGGTTTAACTCCGTCATCGGCTGCAATTACTAGAACAACGATATCAGTAACTTTTGAACCTCTTGCTCTCATTTCAGTGAATGCAGCGTGTCCTGGGGTGTCAATGAATGTAATTACTTTACCATCTGCATTATCAACTTGATATGCTCCAATATGTTGAGTTATTCCTCCGTGTTCACCTGAAACTACATTTGAACTTCTTAAAGAGTCTAATAAAGAAGTTTTTCCGTGGTCTACGTGCCCCATTATAGTTACTATTGGTGACCTTGGAGATAAATTTTTTGCATTATTTTGAGATTTTTTATTTGATATTTTTACCGGGACTTCTTCGAAGATAGCCTTATGACCAAATTCTTTAACAATATATTCTGAAGTATCTTTATCAATTGTGTGATTTATTGTTGCCTTAACTCCCATATTTAATAAAAACTTAATAATTGAGGCAGATTGTTCAGCCATTCTATTTGATAATTCTTGAATAGTTATTTGTGAAGGAATTTTAACTTCTCTTATAACTTTCCTAAATTCCTTTTTTTCTTCAGCATTTAGACCTTTTTTATCTTTTAGTCTCGCTCTTTTTACTGAAGCTAGACTTCTTTGTTTAATTTCAAATTCTTCAACATTCATTGCGGTTGAAATTGTTAATTTTGACTCTCTCTTGCTATTAAAATTTTTGTCTTTAAAACTTCCTTTTTCTTTTGTTCTATCAGTCTCATCTTTCTTATTTTTATCTAATCTGATGAATCTTTTTGTTGCCTGTTGTTCAACAAATTTTCTATTAAAATTTCTATTATTTTGACTTCCTTTAAAAGCAGAGTTGGTAGAAAAATTTTTGTTTGATTTAAATGGTGCTTTAACACTTTTTTTCTTGTCTATAACATAAGATTTTTTTGGAGTTTTACCAAAAGAACTTGGATTAAATTTTTTGTTAAAAGAACTGGATATTGTTAAAGTTTTTTTTTTATTTTTATCTTTTTGCATGTGTTAATCGGCAAATACTATCTTTCTTGCACTCATTATTAGGTTATCGGCTTCTTCTTTAGACAAATTAAACTCTTCTAGGTATCCCTCCAATTTTATTCTTTTTCCTTTAATTTCGTCCATGCCGCCAATTAGTTCATCAGAAGATAGCTCGGCAAAATCTTTAAGCTTCTTAATATTCTTTTCTCCTAAAACGACCAACATTCCTTGGGTCATCCCTTCAAGTTTAATTAAACTATCCTCTACCCCAAGTTTTTTTAATTTTTCTGAAATTTCCTCTTTTTCCTTAATTAAGTATTCTTTTCCTCTTTCAATTAGTTCTTTTGCTGTTGTTTCCTCTATACCTTCGATTTTTGAAAGATCGTCTATATTTGATTGAGCAATTTCTTCGATGTTTTGAAAGTTTTCAGACACCAAAAGCTGACCCAAGGTTTCATCTACTTCTAGAGCCTTAACCAGAAGCTCTGTTCTTTCTTTAAATTCTTTTTGTCTTCTCTCGGAGTCCTCTGCATCAGTTAGTATATCTATTTCATAATTTATTAGCTTGGATGCAAGTCTAACATTTTGTCCTCTTCTTCCTATGGCTTTACTTAAATTTTCCTCTGACAAAATTACTTCTATTCTTTTATTTTCTTCATCAATTAAAACTTTTTGAATCTCAGCGGGGGATAAAGACTCAGCTACTAATGTAGGTAAATCTTCAGTCCATTTAATAATATCAATTTTTTCCCCTTGCAATTCATTAACAACTGTTTGAACTCTACTCCCTCTCATTCCTACACATGCGCCTACTGGATCGAGTGATGAGTCTTTTGAATTAACACATATTTTTGCTCTGCTCCCAGGATCTCTTGATACTGATTTTATTTCTATAACACCTTCATAAATTTCGGGAACCTCTTGAAAAAATAACCTGGCTAAAAATTGTGGATGGGCTCTAGATAAAAATATTTGATGACCCTTCGTGTCTTGCTTTACCTCAAAACAGTAAGCTTTGACTCTATCTCCATTCTTTAATACCTCTCTTTGTATTAACTCCTCTTTTCTTATAATTCCCTCTGCTCTACCTAAATCGATAATTACATTTCCATACTCTGTTCTTTTAATTATTCCGCTAAGAATTTGACCCTGTTTATCTTTAAAGTCTTCAAATTGTCTATTTTTTTCAGCTTCTCTAACTTTTTGTGAAATAACTTGTTTGGCACTTTGAGCCGCTATTCGCCCAAAATCAATTTGTGGTAATTCTTCGTAAATCTTGTCTCCAATTTTAAAATTTTTATTTTTTTTATCTAAGTTCTCTGCTTGTTTTAATGTAATTTGCTTGACAGGGTCTTCAACAGTATCAACGATCTCTAAAACTTTTTGGATTTTGATGCTTCCGTCTTCTCTATTAATCGTCGCTTCAATTGAATTTTCATATCCAAATTTGCTATACGCAGCCCTTTGTATCGCTGTCTCCATAGAATTAAGTATTAACTCTTTGTCTATAGATTTTTCATTTGCTACAGCATCTACAATTCTAAGAAGTTCTTGTTTATCTATGCCTCTATTTAACATATTTTCATTTTACCTAAAAAAAAATGGGCAAAAGCCCATTTTCACTTCCAGGTAACTTGTTTTTAATTTAATTTAAATTATCGTAATTTTCAAGAACTACTTCTTAAAAATAGATATTTTATCAGTTTTTTCCCAAGAAAAAGAACCATCATCTCTCGGTTTTCTTCCAAAATGTCCATAAGAAGCCGTAGACTCATAGATGGGTCTATTTAGACTTAACATTTCCCTTATGCCTCTTGGGCTTAAGTCAAAATTATTCGTTATCAATTTTTCTACGTGTTTCTCTTTTTCAATATCTCCATCAAAAAGATTTACATAAATAGATAGTGGCTTTGAAACACCAATTGCATAGGATAGTTGTATTTCGCATTTTTTTGCGATTTTTGATGCTACAACATTTTTTGCAACATATCTTGCAGCGTATGCTGCAGATCGATCTACTTTACTCGGATCTTTTCCTGAAAAAGCCCCTCCACCGTGACGTGCTGCGCCACCGTAAGTATCAACGATAATTTTTCTACCTGTTAATCCTGTGTCACCATCAGGTCCACCAATTATAAATTGTCCTGTCGGGTTTACATAAAAATCTTTATCATTCAAATTCATTAATAATTTTTTTGGAATAGCTTTTTCAAGATATGGTCTTACAATTTCTTTAACCTGAGACTGAGAAACTTCAGGAGAGTGTTGTGTTGAAATAACAACTGCAGTTACTTTTGATGGAACTCCATCTTCGTATTGCAATGTTACTTGACTTTTGGAGTCTGGTTCTAGTTTATTTGCTTTTCCATTTTTTCTATCAATGGCCATCAATTCTAAAATTTTATGAGAATAATATATAGGGGCGGGCATCAAGACTTCGGTCTCATCGCAGGCATATCCAAACATTATACCTTGGTCTCCGGCACCCTCATCCTTGTTGCCTTTAGAGTCAACTCCCATTGCTATATCTGATGACTGTGAATGTAGGTTTATATCCACACTACAATTTTGCCAGTGAAAACCTTCTTGTTCATAACCTATGTCCTTAATACAGCTTCGAACTTTTGATTCTAAATCTTCTTTTTTAATCTCTGGTCCTCTAGTTTCCCCGGCTAAAACTACTTTGTTTGTAGTTGTTAAAGTTTCACAAGCTACTCTGGAGAAGGGATCTTTTGACAAGTAACTATCAACGACCATGTCAGAGACTCTATCACAAACTTTATCTGGATGACCTTCTGAAACAGACTCACTTGTAAAAAGATAATTTTTTGAATTCATTAGATTTTAAATTTTCTAAAAGTTAAAAAAGTAATTGTAAATGTAATTAAAACTGACAAAAATATCAAATCATTTTTAATTATTTTTTTATCCTTCTCTAGTATTGGCAAACTCAATTCTATATTACCAATTTCGTCCGGCTGTAAGTTTTTTAAAATTTTTCCTTCAGGACTTATAAAGGCGCTTACACCCATATTTGCAGCTCTTATAGTAAAGACATTAGACTCAATTGATCTAAAGATAGCTTTTGCAAAATGCTGATGAGGTCCAATGCTTTTACCAAACCATGCATCCTCGGAGATATTTATCAAAAAATTATATTTATAATTTTCTTCGACTAAACTGGGAAAAATTATTTCATAACAAATCAAAGGAAGTATTTGTATTTTTTTTTTATCAAAATTAAATTTTAATAATGAGTTTCCTTCTCCCCTAGAAAATGATTCATAACCAGGAGTAATTTTTTTAAGACCTAAAGAGTTTAAAATAAACTCAAAAGGCAAAAATTCTCCAAATGGTACAAGTTTTCTTTTATCGTATTTTGATATAAATTTAAGATTATTGTTTACAACGATCATGCTATTAAAATATTTTTTATTTTTAGAAGTTTTTTCCGAAGTATTAGCGCCAAATATAATTAAATGATTTTCAGAAAAACTTTTTTTGAATAATTCTTTAATTTTTTTATTTTCATGAAATGTGTCATTAGTAAAAACCCCTTCGGGCCAAATAAATATAGTTTTTACTTTCTTATTTGGCTCGCTATATTTAATTAATTTGGATGCTACATCTACTTCATCTTTAAAACTTGCCATATCAACTTTTGCTGAAACAATTTTAAATTTAATTTTATCTTGTAAATATTGCTTTGTAGAATTTATTTTATATGAACCATAAAAATAATTAGAGAAAATTAAAACTATTAATCCTGGTATCAAATAGTATTTTAATTTATTTTTAAAAAAAATTAGTGCAGGTAAAAAAAAGATTACGATTACAAAAAAATTAAATGAATAAATTCCAATTATTTTTAAAATTTGTAAACTTTCAATAGACCACGAAAAACTATAACTCCAAATATTCCATGGAAATCCAGTTAAAATTTTACCTCTAATATAATCCGAAAAAGAAAAAGCTAGACTTATCAAAATAATTGAGGATAGTTTTTTTTCACAAAAATTTCCAATTAAAACGATAGGTATCGAATAAAACAAAGATAAAAATAAAGGAATTAGAATTAAGCTAAATGGAATTAAAACTTCAAATGTTTGATCAAAAGTTAATGAATGTGCAATCCAAAAAAAACCAAAAAAGAAAAAACCAAAACCAAATGATGAACCAAGAATAAACAAATTTTTAAAGAATGGTTTTTTTCTATAAGTACTTTTAGACTTTTTTTTTACATATATTATTGTAAAAAACAGTAAAGGTAATGAAAAAAAATTAATGAAAAATAAATTAAACGGTTGAAAACTTAAAACAGTCAAACCGCCCAAAATTAATGGGAATATGAAGATTATAAAAATTCTTTTATTAAAAAAATCTAACATGGATTTTTTTTAATTTTACTAAGTAATAATTTTTCAAGTTTATTCATTTTGTAATAATCACTGTCTTTTTTGTGTCTATGTCCAATTAGATGCAAATAACCATGGATCCATAATTTATTGAAATTTAGGCTAAAATTTTTTTTTTTAATTTTATAATAATTTAAAATTATATCTCCTAAATAAATATTTTTTTTTTTTATTTTTTTTAGTTTGCTTAAATTATTAAACGGGAATGAAAGAACGTCAGTAGATTTATTTTTTTTTCTAAATTTTTTATTGAGTAGTTTTATTTCTTTATTACCCGCTAATTGTATTGAAAAGCTAATATTTTTTTTTTTTAAAAAATTTATTGAGCCATTTAAATATTTAACTCTACTATTTAAATATTTATGAGGATTGGATATTTTTTTTTTCCAATTTTTATTTTTGATGAAAACATCAACTTTTATCATCTGTTTTTTGTTGATAGGCTTGTATTATTTTAGATACTAATGGGTGCCTTACAACATCTGTATGGTCAAATTCAATACATTTTACTTCTTTAATATCTTGTAAAATTTTTTTTGATTGAAGCAGGCCAGAGTGATTTTTATTTATAAGGTCTACTTGTGAAGGGTCACCATTCACAACTATTTTAGAGTTTTCCCCAATCCTTGTTAAAAACATTTTAATTTGGGTTAATGATGCATTTTGAGCCTCATCTAATATTGCGAATGAATTTTTGAGTGTTCTTCCTCTCATAAATGCTAAAGGTGCAATTTCTATTTCTCCTGTTTCAATTTTTCTTTGAACTTTTTCATATCCGAATAAATCATGTAAAGCGTCGTATAATGGTTGGAGATACGGATCAACTTTCTCTTTTAAATCCCCGGGTAAAAAACCTAATCTTTCGCCTGCTTCCACAGCAGGTCTTGATAAAATAACTTTTTCTACTTTCTTTTCCATTAATAAATTGACTGCTGCTGATACGGCTAAATAACTTTTGCCTGTGCCGGCTGGTCCAAGAGATAAAACTATATCCTCTTTTAACAAAGCTCTTAAATATTCTGACTGTTTTTTCGACTTTGGTATAACAGATCGTCTTGGAGTCTTGATCACTTGGTCAATAGACCTTATGTTACTTTTGTCCATTAAATTTTGACTTTCAATTTTCTTTATAGAATAATCTACATCATTATCTTCTAAAGAACCAGTTACAAGAAATTTATTCACTAAAAATACAAGGGCATTCGATACTGAAAGAACAGTGTCTCTTTCACCTTTTATCGTTATAGAATTTCCTCTAAAAAAAATTTTAGTTTTGGTTAATTTTTCAATTTTAATTAAATTTTTATTAAATTCTCCAACTATTCGAGACAAAATATCATTATTAAAAATTTTTATATTCGATGTCTCATTATCAATTTTTTTAATAGAAATTTCTTTATTTAAATTTTTTGCTTCTAACATTAAGCTGCTACTTCCCTGTCATTTGAGTACTTTCTGCCAAACAATGATTTTTTATCGCACTTATCAATTCTAACTTTAACAAGACTTCCAATATCAGCATCGCTCATATTGTTTAATATTACTGGCGTTAAATCTTCTGTTCGCCCAAAATATTGAGTTTGATTTTTTAGTCTATTTTCTACTAAAACTTCTTCTACTTTTTCAATTTTATCATTATTTTTTTTAATTTGGATTTGTTCCAATAGGTTTTGTAAAAATATTAATCTTTTCTTTTGTGTTTTTATATCTATCATTTCCATACTAGAAGCTGGGGTGCCGGGTCTGGGACTATAAATGAAGGAAAATGAGTTGATAAAATTTACTTTTTTAATAAGTGAAATTGTATCATCAAAATCTTTTTCACTTTCTCCAGGATAGCCAACCATGAAATCGCTGGAAAAATTTATTTCTGAGTTAATTTTTTTTAATTTAGATACTGTGTCTAAGTATTCCTCTCTAGTATGTTTCCTGTTCATGTTTTTAAGAACATTATCTGAACCACTTTGTACCGGTAAGTGAAGAAATGGCATTAATTTTTTTTCGTTCTTATAACATTTAATTAAATCATCCGTCATATCTTTTGGATGAGAAGTTGTATATCTAATTCTTTTTAAATTTTTATTACTAGCTATTTTTAAAATTAAATCCGAGAGCCTGGTATTTTTTTTATATAAATATGCATTCACATTTTGACCCAACAGTGTTATTTCTTTAGCTCCATTTAAAACTAAATTATCGACTTCTTTTAATATTTCTTCCGGAGATCTAGAGTATTCACTCCCTCTTGTATAAGGAACTACACAAAAATTACAGAATTTATCGCAACCCTCTTGAATAGTTACAAAAGCTGATACGTTTGTATCTAAATTTTTTAAACTATTTAGTTTGTCAAATTTTTCTATTACATCGAATTCTGTTGAATTAATTTTTTTTATTTTATTATTTAACGAAGATAATATATTTGGAATATTTTGATAGGACTGAGGGCCTATTACTGCATCTATATAGGGTTCTCTCCTTATCATTTCGTCATTTTCTGCCTGGGCAACGCAGCCTGTTATAAATACTAATGGTTTAGTTTTATTTCTATAAGTTTTTTTTAGTCTTCCGATATCTGAATATACTTTCTCAGTTGCTTTTTCTCTGATATGGCAGGTGTTTAAAATATAACAATTAATATTTTTAAAATCAGAACTTTCCAAATACCCCTGGGCTTTAAGCAAATCAGAAATACGATTACTGTCGTATTCGTTCATTTGACAGCCGAAAGTTTTAATGAAAAATTTTTTAGACAAATTATTAATTTTTTTTAATTTTGGATCCGTAAAGTTCTAACTTGTGATCTACAAGTTTATATCCGAGTTTTTGTGCAATTTTGTTTTGAAGCTCTTCAACTTCTTTATCAACAAATTCTACTATCTCACCAGAGTTAATATCTATAAGATGATTATGATGTTCTTCAGTAGTTGGTTCGTATCTAGATTTACCTTCTTTAAAATCATGTCTTATTAAAATACCAGACTCTTCAAATAGCTTAATTGTTCTATACACAGTTGCTATACTAATTTTTTTATCAATTAAAGATGCTCTTTTATGGAGTTCATCAACATCTGGATGATCTTTTGATCCAAAGGTTTGTTTTGAATCTGATATTACCTTCGCGATAATTTTGCGCTGATCGGTTAATCTTACACCTTTTTCTCTACACTTTTCTTCTATTTTGCTCATTTTTAAAATTTAGTTAATTTAACTTAAATATATGGGTTTAATCAATTTATTTTGTATTAAGTTTTTTTTAATTAATAATTCTATATTTTTAAGGTTAAAATCGATAAGATCTGTATCTTTATAACCATATATATTAGCCCCAGTTACTATTTTTATGCCTTTTGCCGCAGCAATTGAGATTCTTATTCCTGAAAAACTTCCGGGCCCAATATTTACTAATATAGAAAAATTTTTATCAATTTTGACTTTTTTTTCACTTATTAACCCAAAAACACTACTAACAAGTAGGTCTTTTTTTCTAATATTTGTTTGAAGTTTTTTCACAAAAAAATTATTATCTACTTTTAACCCAATTGAGTCATTTTTGCCTGTGAAATTTATTATAAAAAAATTTTTTATCATTTTAATACTTATAATTAGTTTAAATATTTTTAACAATTCTTATTCATATTCAAAAAATATAAAGGATTATGGAATTATTAGCATAATGTATCACCGTTTTGAGGAAAATAAGTATCCATCTACCAATATTAGAATTAAGGATTTTATAAATCACATAAGTGAAATTAAGAATGCCAATCTCAAATTTATTACATTTAAGGAATTTGATCTTTCTTTTGATAAAAATAACAATTCCAGGAAAGTTTTATTGACAATAGATGATGCTTTTTCATCATTCTATAAAAATGCTTGGCCTATTTTAAAAAAAGATAAAATACCATTTATAATTTTCATAAACACAGAAACTGTTGGTTCGAAAGGTTATATGAATTGGGAACAAATACAAACCATTTCAAAATTTGATTTTGTATATATTGGTAACCATAGTCATAGTCATGATTATCTTGTCGATAAAACTGATGAGGAAATAAGAAATGATCTCATTATTGCAAAAAATATTCTTAAAAAAAAATTAGATTATGATACTAAAATCTTTGCATATCCATTTGGTGAATACAAAAATTCTTATATAAAAATAGTTAAAGATCTTGGTTTTAAATATGCATTTGGACAGCACTCTGGTGTGATAGATCAAACTAAAAATAAATTTGAGCTACCAAGATTTCCAATAAATGAAAAATATGGTGAAATAAAAAGATTTAAAAGTTTATTAAAAAATATCCCATTTCCTTATAAAAAAATATCACCAGAAGAGAAGTATTTAGCAGACAAAAATAATCCCCCAGATGTAACAATTTATTTTTTTGAGAACCAAAAAAATTTAGAGAACATAAGCTGTTACTCTAATGAGCAAAATAAATGGAGAAAATCGAAACTACTTTTCACTAAAAGAAACCAATTGAAAGTAATTTTAGATGGAAAGTTTAGTACTGAGAGGGGTCGAATTAATTGTTCGCTTAGAGATGAAAGTGGATATTGGAAATGGTTGGGAATCCAATTTGTTATTGCAGATTTGTAAATTATAGAGTTAGGGATCTTGATCTACTAGAGTTCATCAGAATTGAATTATCAAAATCGTTGAGATTATTTTGCTGTATAATTTTTTTTAGAGTTTTAACATATTCAGACCCTGTTTGGGCATAGTTGTAAAGATATTGCACAAGGTCTAGCCCGTTAATCTCTTGTTTTTTTTCTCTAATTTCTGATCTTTTATTCCTGAACTCGGAATATCCTCTATGTGTATTTAAATTTTTCATATATGCAGCTACGGAAGATTGAAGCTTAGGGAATTTTAGAATTTTATGTTCTTGCTTCTTATCTTTTTTTGATGGCTCAATTCCTTCACCATCCCAAGTCCATTGTCCATACATCGCGTTACCCTCTAATGCAAATCTAGAAGTTCCCCAGCCACTTTCTTTTGCGGCCTGGGCAATCGCGATTGAAGTAGGCACTATATCCATCTTTAACTTAAGTTCTGTTATATCTTCTCCTTTTACATCATAATCTTTAAATCTTCTTTTTAACCAAACCTTTTCGCCCATCGTATTTGATTGTTTTGCTAAAATTTTGAATAACTTATTTCTATCTTCTAAAATTTTTTCATTCTCACTCAAAATTAATGGTATCACAATTTTTATGAAGGTATCTTTTCTCTTATTTGTGCTCTTAATTTTTTTAAGGTCTTTTGGTAGTTTTGATAAGTAAACAGGTTTTACCGACTGACCTAATCTGATACTTTTTAAATCGTATTTAAGATTTTCAAATAAATTTAAAGTAATTTGAGTATCTATACCTATAAAATTGTCGTCTTCATTCTTATTGTTTGAGAGTTTGGTTTTTTCAACTTTTTTATAGTCTTCTCTTTTAAAATTCGATTTATATTCCTTAGCAACATAGGTAAATTTGATCTCAGTTGTAACTGTTTTTATGAATGGCCTTACAGAAATTAAACTAATCACAAATGTAATTAAAAATAAAGTTATTAAAATATTTGTTACTACTTGTTCCTTGAACTTTATTTCTGCTATTTTTTTTTTATTATAACTTTGCTCAGGTAATCTTATTTTATTTTTTAATAAAATCAGCTCAATTTGTGAAGTTGTTAATTTTTTTTTAGATTTAGCGTAAAATTTGAGTTCGTCTACTTTATAAAGTTTGCCCAACTCTAAAAGTTGATCTAAATAGGGTACCGATTTTAATTTCATTAAACTAGATAGCTTCTACGTTTTTAACTTCTTTTATATAATGACGTAATAAATTTTGAACTCCGTTTTTAAGTGTAACTATTGAACTGGGACAACCAGAACAGCTGCCTCTTAGCTCAACTTTAACTGTTCCTTCTTTAAAAGATATAAATTTTATGTCACCGCCGTCCTTCGCAACTGCTGGTCTTATTTTACTATCAAGAACTTTCTTAATTTCTTCGACAATCAAATTACCCTCCTCTTCTGGTTTATTTGAATGATCACTATTTTTAACAAGAATTGGTTTTTTATCTCTTTCTAAATAATCATTAATCTCTGATATTATTGATGGTCTTAAGCTGTCCCAATGTGCATTTTCAAATTTTTTTACACTTATAAAGTTATCAGATATAAGCACCAACTCTACTCCATCAAATTCCAATAAATTTTTAATTAAATTATTTGTTTTGGGGGTAATGTCTTTTTTTTGAAATTCCTTGGCTCCTATTTCAGAAAATTTATTTTCGGAAATAAATTTTAAAGCATTTGGATTAGGAGTTATTTCAGTTTGAATCATAATGATTTAATAACATATTAAAATTGCTAAATAAATCCAACAATTTCTTTAATTTCTTTTAAGTTTTTGCTAGCAATTACTTTGGCTTTTTCAGTTCCTTCACTTAAAATACTCAATAATTGAGCCTTATCTTTATTTAGTTGTTTTATTTTTTTTCCAATAGGACAAATTGTTGCAATTAATGCGTCGGAGAGTTTGTTTTTAAATTTCGAAAAATCTTTACCTTCCATTTCTTTCAAAGTTTTCTCTAAAGGTGTGTTAGTTATAGATGAATATATATTAAGCAAGTTTATAGCCTCAGGTCTTTTTTCTAAATCCTTTTTATCTGATGATATTAAAGAAGAATCAGTTTTTGCTTTTTTAATTTTTTTTTCAATTTCGTCTTCACTATCTTGAAGATTTATTCTTGAATAGTCAGATTCTTCTGATTTGCTCATTTTCTTTTTTCCATCCCTTAAACTCATTACTCGTGAAAAATTTTTATGTATCAAAGGTTCTGGTATTGGAAAAAATTCTGAGCTTCCAAAATCGTTGTTGAATTTATTTGCAATATCCCTACAAAGCTCTAAATGTTGTTTTTGATCATCTCCCACTGGAACGCGAGTTGCTTTGTATAAAAGAATATCTGCTGCCATCAAATTTGGGTAAACATATAATCCAACACTTGCATTTTCTTTATTTT
>MDTB01242124.1_pt1 | contig 15408 bp, 23 predicted proteins | sample 811161 | NCBI WGS metagenome assembly MDTB01 (sample SAMN05326650, study PRJNA326480) | marine metagenome | isolation source: seawater | place: Mediterranean Sea | collected 2009 | reverse complement strand
TTGATCAAATATTTCTCTTATATAATTTTCATAATACTGTGAAAAAAGTGTGACTGGAAATGATGGAAAAGTGATTGCATTATTTTCCGTAATACCGAATTCAGAAACCTCCGCATTGAAGTTAATATTTTTACTTGTTTTATCACCTAAAGCAATTGAATTTGACGGAACATAAACAGATGTAACTTGCGACAAATCGCCGTCACTTTCAATCACGCCAATTGTTGCGGTCTTTAAAACTGGATAAAACAGCAAAGGTTTTCCTAGTGTCGATTCTTGTTTTATGTCCGCTGACCACCCCCATTGCAAGTCCACAAAACTATCGTCTTTAATGTCTTTTAAACGTTCATATTTAAAATGTTCAAAAGGTAGTTTGATTGTATATGGTTTGCCTTCGAATTTTTCGGAAACATTATATCTTAGGGTTCCCCATTCTTGATTGAAAAGTTCTTTGTGGTTTTTTGCAAAAAAATTATCTTGACCGTCGTATCTTAAATTTATTTGTTTATACGGCAATACTGAATCTACTGTTGATTGATTTTTGTCGACGTGTTCTGTAATATCCCAAAGGTTTGTCGATTCACTATAAAATGAATCTAGTGTCTTTATTTCAATTATGCCGTCATCATTTTGAAAAGACGTCAAATTAAACATCTTAAAAAGACCAGTCAAAAAATCAATAACTTTAATGTCGGGAATCTGTTTGTAAGATTTTAAAGATACGTCAGTTAAAATTTCGACACTCCCAACAGCCAAACCATATCTGTTTGAATTTCTTCTGAATTTAATTTCAACTTCGTATGTTGAAGGAACTTGCGATTCTATTGCAAAAGAATAAACACCGTTTGTAATATCAATATCAGTTTCAACATGTTTTAAAGTTTGACTATCTCTTTTAATACCGTCGAACCTTTCAACTATGTCACTACCGTTAAAAATTATAAAATTAAATTCATCTGCGACTGAAGGCTTAACGGTGAAATCAAGCGTGACTTTTCGACGAAAATTTAAATTAATTGTCGTGTTTGTGTTTTCTTGTATTATTGGCCCAGCAAAAGTTCTTCGACCTGTGTCAGTAATTTTAATATTTTCAACAATGTTGCTTGCAGTTTGTTCAGCGAATAAACCGCCTGTTTTGTTGTGAAGCCACAAATATAAATTGTAATATGATTCGTTTGTTTCATTGAAAAAATCGTCACTGAAAGTGATATTATATTCTCTTTGTATAGCTTCAATTATTGCATGCAGGCGTATTGCGGGTTTTAATTGTGATAGTTCAAGACCGTGATTTGTTTGTCCCGCTTCATAAGCAATATTGTTTTGTGCGGTTGTGTTTATATTTGACGACGAAGTTGTTGAATCATAAATTAATCTTTTCGTGTGTGTTATCAAGGGAAAAACTATTGCATCTTCAATGACCAAATTTTCAGCCGTTATGTCAAGACCGTTTGATAAGTAAGTTTTTATATTTGCGTCTGTATAATTTATATTAAAATTATCACGAAGAAATCGAAGTGAATCAAGTTTATCTTCGTTTAAAATATCTTTTAAATTTACCCCGCTTCCGAAAAACGTTAATCTGTAAGTGTGTGCAATGTTGTCTTTACGTGTTGCGCCTTCAAGTTTTATTTTACCCTCTTTAAAAAATTGGTGGTTTAAGTATAGAGCCGCATTTACTTTTCGTCTTGCATCAAATCCAATTATGTGATAATTGTGAAAATGCTTAAATATTTTATTATTGTTTTTTGATGCTGGCACATTGAAAGTCCTACTGAAATCTGTGAACACTTTTTCAATGTCGCGTACGTCTTGAATAGATTGCGTGATCGACACTGATTCATCGTCAAATAAATCTACTTGTTGACCTTCTACATAAAGCTGTAATTGCAACATTTATCTAACGTTATTAATTTTATTGAAAGCAAATTCAAAATCGATTGTGTAATTTATAAGTTTGTCGTTCACGCTAGTTTTAAAAGTCAAGCTTTTAGATTTTGGTATAATTGACAAAGTCTTATTATCTTGTCTTAAATATACATTTTCTGACAAAAACAATTCTTCTATTGAACTATTAGAATCTTCGTTTCTGAATCCTGTATTAAGTGATATTGATTTTCTTGCGTTTGTCCCGTAACGTTCTTCTTGTCCTTTATAAAGGTCATAAGAAACACTTGAATTTGAAACAGTATTTCTTTTGAATTTTTCATCATTGACATTAAATGATTCTGTTGATTTTTTAAAGAAAAACAAATCTTCATAGGCACCATATCGGTTCAAAAATGTCACTTTAAAAGCAGTATATTTCGGTTCGCAAATATTATTAATTGATATTGTTTTTAACAGTGTCGTGTCGTCTGTGTCATAAACTTGTATAGTAGAACTATTTGCAGGAATAGTGACGTATTGAATTTTTTGATTTGTGTTTCCGTCGTCTGTGATTTGTGTATCTACTGAATCAATGGTCACCTTACCAACGCCCTCTGCAAAAATTGGCAATTTTCCTGCCGTGTTTTCAGGCACATAAATTGTGTTTGCAGTAATTAAAGCGTGCCTTGAAAGTTCGGGGTTGATTTGATCTTCAAAAAAACCATATCCGTCGACCGCAATAAATGTTTCGGTCACAGGGTTTGAATAAGTCAGTGCAACTTCGTTTTCATCAAATAATGTTGTTGTGCATCTTACCCACTTTGCGTCTGAATTATAGTCATTATTAAAATCGTGTGTTATATAGTCACGAACAAGTTCTGCTATTTCAAAAAGAATTTTTGTGTCATCGCCAATGATGTCTTTTGTTATTGTATAACGCAAGTCGCTTGAAGTGTAAGAATCAACTAGACCGTCATAAACGTATAATTGTAAAACCGCTGTCTTTAAAGCCATATTAATATAATTGTGTAAATGTTTTAAAACCGCTTGAATAACGGTTGTTGTTATATTGCCAAACGCCAATAATAGAAGAACCAACCGTTTCAATAAAATAAACGTCATTTGTTTTTATGCCCCTTGTTCTTACGCTTGTGTAAATGGGGCTGAATCTTCCTATCGCATTATCTGATTCAATAAATCTTTGATTTCCTGTGCCAGGTGAAACTACGATTGCAGTCACGGACCCAACTAAATTTGATAAATCATTAAAATCAGTCGCATTTAGTCCAACATCTAAAGTATAAAAGACTGTCAATTGCGTAAAATCAGAATGGCTATTTACAACGTCTGATTGACTACCATACCCAGTTGACCCCATACCCCATCTACGATAACCAGAAACATCAACGGGATCGCGGGGGGGTTGATCTAAATTAATGTCACAGCTTATGTTTGAACCACCTGAATTTGAAAACCCTGTGCTGGGGGGTGTTATACTATAAGTTATTGTTCTAGGTGTCGAACTTGTCACTTGATCAAATGTCGTTGGGGTGTGACTTACTATTGTTCCTTGTTGTGCCGACCCGCGTAAAACAGCCCCTGATTTATATATGTTTGTTCCTGTAATATTAGCAACAGAACAAGTAAATGTTGGCAATGTGGTCGGGGCTTGTTGTGTAAAATCCTTAGAACAAATAAATGTATCACCTGCATTTGAATAACCGTCAGGGACTAAAAGATCAAAAAATAATGTCACAGTGATTGCACTGCTTCCAGTATTAGCGGTGACGCTTGTGATATGTGTGCCGCCTGAAGTTAAACTTTTAGCTGTTATTTCGGCACGACTAAACGGGTCTGTTATTGTGCCGTCCTGGGCAACTTCACCACCCTGTAAATTTGCTGTTGTGCAATCAAAAGCTGGCAAGTTTGCGACTGTGATCTGTATTGGTTGAACACCGTTACAAGTTAAAGGATCACCGTCCGACGCTTGTATGTTAATTATTTTTGTTCCGCCTAATTCAATTGTTGTAAGCGTCAAGGTGTTTCCAGTTATACTTGCGTCAATAAAATCAGGAAAAGGATTGTCAATGATATATTCAGAAACTGGATTTCCGCTTGCTGTAAAATATGAAGATAAATCTATTGTTGCCGTGTTGCCGCCTGCGTCAATTGACTGATTTGGTATTGACCCATTCGCGCTGACGCCACCTGTGCAAACAAAAACTGACTGCGTTGCTTGAACGTTACATGTAAATGTTTTGACATCTGAATTTGTAAACCCACCAGGAATCGAAAGCGTGTATGCTATTGTTCTTAGTGTTTCGGTTGAAACTGTCGCATACTTACCATTAGAAAAACCTGAATCACTAGAAGTGAAAGACAGAATGTCACCTTGCGAAAATTCTGCGTGACTAATAAAACCGAATTGATCAATTGATAAATTTTTTCCATTTGCAACCGTGCAATCAAAAGCGATTGTTGGAACCGCTGGTTCTGTTATATCCAAATAATAGGGCGAACGAACATTTATTTTTGTTGCCATTATACGACTTGTGTTTTAATTAAAAAATCATTTAAGTCAAGGCCAAAGGCTTCTTGAACTTCTTTGTCTATATTTTTAAATTCTTCTTCAAATGAATGTGTGAAAAATTTCGATCCTTTTAATCCTTTTTTATATATGCTTGTTGCAATAGCATACTTCAAAGACTTGCGATCAATAAAACGTCCCTTCTTGTCGCGTGGTGCAATGTTTTTTTGAATTGTCCATTTGTCAAGCGAAGCGGGATTTATCATTTTAAATTTGCCCTTTTTGTATTTGTACGGCGAATTTTTTGATTCGGGATAAGTTGATTCAGAACCTTTGACACCTAAGTCCATAAATGTCCCATAGTCTTCCATATAAAATTCAAGACTAAAATAGTTTGTTGCTGACTTTGTTTGGACAACATTTAAATTGTAATCAATGGAATCGTGCAATTTGCCCGAAGAAAATTGTTTTGCTTTTTTTAATTTCATCCTTGCTTTAAGCTTAACGGCTTTTGCAAAAAGTTCTAAGGCTTGTTTTGTTCTTTTAAAATCCATTAGCAAATTGTCATATCGTTTTGAACAACAACGTCAAATGTTGCCGCCCATCCTGCAAGCTTGTTTTCAAACCTGTCAACAAAAGGTTCACAACCCACTGTGTCTTCGATTTGATATTTAGTTGAATATAAATCTCCCTTTTGTAGTTTATTTAAAACACGTGTAAGGACTGCAAGTGTCGTGTTCAAAACGTCTTGTTCGTTGTCATTTCCAATAAATTTATCAATTACTTTGTCGGTTGAAATATCTACAATGTCCATTACTAAAATTGAAATATTAAAACGCAAAACATTTGTTGCAACGTTTGTTGAATTCACTGTCATGTGACCAAGTGGAAAAAGTGTTTGTTTGTCCAAATCAACATCGTTTAAAGAACCGAATGTCACATTATTGACAAATGGTTCTGCTATTAAAGCATTCTTAATTTGGTCAGTAACATTGTAAAAAGATTTCATTTTTTATTTATTAATTTTTTTTCTAGTTCTGTTTTTTCTTTTTCAAAGGCTAAAAACATAAAACACTTGTGCACGTTTTCTTGTGTCACTTCATTGATCCTGGTAAATACCCCCCCACATAATCCATGAATGCTTGAATACCAGTTCCACTTTTTTCCAAATGTTGCCGTTGCTGAATAGTCAGTTCCGCTTGTTCCAAATAGTTCGGGATAAGATTCAGTAATTCTATGCCTAAATGATAAAAAAAAACCTTGGCACCAAACACAACATTTAAGGGCATGTCTTTCATTGTTTCTGCGTTGTCAACGTTTTGATATTTTTCAATTATATATTTACCGTTTTTTTCGTGTTTAATAGGTCGATATAGAACAGCCATGGCCTTATGAATAGAATTCCAGTCGTGGAAAAAATTATCCAAATCAATATATTCACCAAGTGACATATCGTCTAAATTTGGAATGAATCCGTATTTTATTTTATTTAAATTCATTGTATTTATCAATTCACAATTTTGTTCAAATAAAGAAGATAGGTGATTTGTGATTTCAGTGATATAACTGAATTTTATTGAAGCCACATTCTTTAAATCTACATTGCAAAATATTTCAATCATTTTTTGTAAGACAAAAGAATTTTTTGCAGTGTCTTCAAAATTAAGCTTTAAAAATCTTTGATATTGACCTAAACTTATTTCAGATAAATTTTCGGGTACGTTAATTTTTACTTTCATATTATAATAATAAATTTTTTATATAAATGTATAAAACAAAAAAAGGGGGCAAAAGCCCCCAATTAACCAAATAACAAAAATGAAAAAACTATTTAAGATATTCTTGAATGATAATGTCGATATATTTCTTCGATCTTACTTTCAAGTTCTTTGGAATTTTGTGTAAACTCCTTTTCACCAAATTTAACAATTGTTTTATTTATTTCCAAATTTAATTTAACAGGATAACCGTTTTTTTTAAAACCCTTTTGTGTTGGTTTTTGAACCACTTTAATACCGTTATACCAGCATTCATCCAAAATACGCTTATAGTCTATCATTATTTACTAGGGAAACAATTGATTTGCTAAATGACTTTTACATATAAAAATCCAAAATTCATAAATAAACACCGCGCTTATAAACGCGAAGCCAAAAAAACTAAATGTTAAAAAAATCGTTTCTATAAAAAACTTTTTCATAATTAATAAATTTGATGTTTGCAAAAATATTCGTGAATGTATTCTTCGTGATCTTGATCAGAACGGACAATGTGTTCACCGAACTTTTGACCGTATTCAAAAACCTCTGTCAAAAGTGAAACGTCATTTCCTTTGTTGTCCATAATTTCAATTATGTCCGTTTGTTTTGGGGACGTTATGACCGTGTAATCAGATTCGATTCCTTCGTCATTTGTCCATGTGTAATATTCGTGTTTGTAGTTGTACATATTATTTTTTTTTATTGTTATGATACAAAAGTAATAAACAAATTGTTAGTAACAAAATATATTTCATTTTTTTAATAAATATGATATTTACCTTTATTCGGATTTTCTAGCTGCATCATGATTGCATATCTAGCGGCATCGATAGCGTGATCACCCGATAAAGGATTTGGTTTTTGTATTTTGTTGCCTGTCTTATCAGTTGACCACACATAACCGTTTAATTCTTTGATAAGGTTCTTTGACCTGGATGTGACAGATATTTTGTTTTGATTGATTAAACTTAGTCCATACATTATTGAATCCTTGCCTTTTGTTACTGCAGATATGTCATGGCCATAGGATTGCAATTCAGCAATGCTTTTTGGTTCTGCGGAATCCGCCCAAATTTGTTCTGTAATGTTGTTGTTTTTTAGGAACTGCGAAATATGTGAATTTAACATTCCTTTTTGATACAGCACTTCGTCAAAAATATAGCCTTCATTATATTTGTAAAGTCCAACAAGACATGAACTGTCTACTGAATACCCCCAGTCAAGCCCATAGCAAAGCAGACGCGCATCTTTATGTAAGTCAGGTATCTGAATCCAATCGGTGATAATTGAATCGCTTAGACGTCCTGTTTTACCGTCAAGATAAACACGAACCCATTGTTGCCACCATTCAGATTTTTTTGCTTTTTCCCTTGCAACCTTAAATTCATTCAATATACTTTCAGGAAGTGTGTCGTTGTCACGATAAGTAAGCGTGATAAAATCCACGTCTTCACGTCCTATAAGTTCGTTGTCGACCCAAAAAGGTTGCGAAGGATTCCAGTCAAGCCATATTGTTTCTGTGGTTCTTATAGCGGCTTGATTAAATGTTTCAAAGTTAAAACCTACATTACATTCGTTTATAAAAAGATGTGTCCTTCGGGCCCCTTTGATTCGATCAGGGTTTTCGTTTGAAAAAAAGTCAATTGTCGAACCGTTTGTAAAAGTGTATTTTAGAATTGTTTGATTCCATTGGCTATCACGCCATTTTCCAATTCCTTTCATTACAAGTTTAAAATCACGAACACAGCCACGCCTAAGCATTGGGAACGTTGAAGCCATTACAGACATTTCACATGCTGGTGATTTTAGACATTCGTTGATCATTACCATTAAAATACAAATGGTTTTGCCCGCAGCTGACCCACCCCTAATCAAACGGATGCGCTTCTTAAGGTAATATATTTTGTCAAATGCTTGTGTTCGTCTTATTTCCAAATTGGAATCAGGAAATGGGAATGGTTAGTCCATTTCAATAATGAAGGGGACATCTTGGTCAAGATTGATGTCCTTTGTTTCTTTAGGTTTTCCGTATCTGTATTCATGAAACAGTTTGACATATCGGAAATCCTTTTGTTTAATGCCGTCTTTTAATGCTTCAAATGCCATGTCATCAAGCGGTGACAATCGTTCAATAAGTTCTATTTCTTCAGCTTTGGGTTTGCGTCCCGCGAATCCTTTTGTTGAATGACCGCCGTTATTTCGTCGTCCGTCCATAAATTAATAAAAATTAATTATTTAAATATATAATAAAAAAAGATTGTCTTTGTTAAAATCAAAAAATTCTTAATTGGTTTTTGTGTTGTTGGTATCGTTTGACGGATGCGCTGAAATATTCTTGATCAATTTCAAATCCAGTCAAATCAAATCCAAGATTGTGACAAGCAATTGCAATCGATCCACTCCCTAGATGTGTGTCAAGAATTTTGTCGCCTTCCTTTGCGTAATTCATAAGAATCCATTCGTAAAGTTTTATTGGTTTTTGTGTCGGATGTATTCTTGTTGATCTTTGTCCAATTCCTTGAATATTATTCTTGAAGCCATAGATATTCCCGTCCCATTTATATTCGAAATATCTTGAAGTTGTATCAAAAGAAGACCAAGCCATTTCAACATCCGCCCTTTTATTGCAATGTTTTTCACTTATAAGTTTGTTCCAACAAATAAAACCTTTGCAACCATTTTTCCATAAAAAAGGGAAATAATTTCCACCCCAAATAATTTGGTTTTTTGAAACACGAAATAAATGATCGAAGTATTTTTGATCGGGCGGCCGTTGATCCCAGCTTTTATCTTTATAGTTCACCTTCACATTATTGTTTAAATTTTTTCCCATTCCTAAACCATAAGGCGGATCAACAATTGCCAAATCAAATTGATTGTCTTCGATTTCCTTCATGGCTTCCATGCAATCGCGATTGAATAAATTAATATGTGAATTCATAGTTAAAGCACATTTTTTATTCTTTTACCTACTGCCTGAACAACATCAACCGTGACAGCATTACCACACAACTTGTATCGTTGTGCATCTGACACAAGTCCTTCAGTTCCATATTGTGTCCAATTATCGGGAAATCCTTGAAGTCTTTCACATTCTATTGGTGTTAAACGTCTTATTCTTTTGTTTTTTAAAAATGTCGGTTTATTAAGTGTAAGTGTTGGTGATAATTTATTTTTACGCCATCGAAATCCTTCGTCGTATCTAAAGTCAACAATAACTAAATTGTCTTTTTGTACACTTGTAAGTGTGTTTGATACTCCCGATTGATTTATTTCCAAACGTTGTTCTGTCGGACTTCCTTTTGTCCTGTCAGAAGGATTGTCAGGATTTCGTCCACGCATTGCGCCAATGATTGCTTGATTGCAAGATGTGTCATTCGATTCAACAATAAGTTGGTTGTCAAAATTTACTCCTTTGTGATAACTTGATGTGATAGTGGCGGAAGATTCTTTCTGTTTATCATACCGTTGATTACTTTGTCCGATAGGAAATATTTGTCGTCCACTTCTTTTTCCAATATATCCGACAAGGTAGATTCTCTCTCTATTTTGGGGTAAAAACCATTTTGTATTAAGCAATTGCCATTCAAGTCGATAACCCCCAATGTTGGTAAACGCTTGCAAGATTGCCGCAAAGTCTTCGCGATTGTTGCTACTGAACGTTCCTTTAACATTTTCCCAGATAAAAAAATTTGGTCTGCATTCTTCGATAAGCCTGATTGCTTCAAGGATAAGGCTGCTTCGTTTTCCTGCCATTCCTTGACGTTTTCCAGCAAGACTAAAATCTTGACAAGGGTTTCCGAAGGTGATGGCGTTGATTCTTGAAAGTTGTGTTCCCCGAACATCTGTAATTGATCCGACATATTTTGATTTTTTAAAGTTGTTTTGATATACTGATATTGCGTGCTTGTCTATTTCTGAAAAATATGAATTGACCTTGAATCCTGCTTTTTCAAGTCCAAGGTGAAAACCACCTATTCCGCTAAATAAATCTAAAAGTGTAATTCTTTTCATTAGTAAGTAAATTCATTCAGTTCGTTGTTTCTTATTTGATAACTGTCGGACCTAGCAATAAAATACTTATCGTTTCCAAGTTCAACACGTGTTCCCTTTTTTAAAAGTTGTGCTTTGTCCAGGAATGTTGGTTTGTCGATCCAGCCGCAGACTGTGACGACTTTTTTGTATATGTTATACGTGCAAAAGATATAGGCTTCGTTATCGTATTTTATTTGTGGGGCATATACATTGTTTACTTGATCGGGTTTTGGATTACCTTTGCGGCCCATTGCTTTAATGTCAGTTTTTAAACCTTTATATAATATGTCCCAGCCCCCGTCAAAACCTTTTGATTCTACAAGCGGAAGCCCTAGAAGATGTCGTACTGAATTTTCACAAATCATGCCTGTGTACTGCATTTGTATGTTTCCGTCAGCATATCCCCTTTGTCCAAAGTTGTTATTTTCTACAAGTTGTCTTGTGTAATATGTTAACTCTTCGGAAGGAAATATTTTAATCATATTTTAGTTGTTCTGTTCTTGTTTAATTTGTAGCCTTGTTCTTGTAAGTATTTATTTTGTTTTTTTACGTTTTCTTTTAATTCTTGCAATTGATTGATTAGTGTTTTATTCTCTTGTATAAGTTTTTCATTTGCTTCTTCTAAGTTAAACAGATGACTAAGCGTGTTTTGGAAATTTTTTTCTTCGCTTTTTTGTTTTACGTATTCAACACGTGATCTTAAATTATTATACATATTTCTAATGTTTGTATAATTTTTTACGTCTTTTTGACATGATCTGATGCCGTGGATAACGGTTGCGTGATTTTTTTGGGGAACAATGGTTTTTGCAATAGCGTCAAGACTAAGTTGTGTATATTCACGACATAATGTGTAATAATACATTCGTGCTTCGACGTATTCTTTTTTCCTGCTTGTGTTTATTTCAGGGTTTAATATATCAATTTCAGTGGCGTTGATGACTATTTCTTTTATGATATTAGTGTCCATTTTATATAATTTTAATTATTTGAAGATTTTGATTCATTTATTGCTTTTAATATTCCCGCACAGGCTTCAAATTGTTGTTCCTGTTCATATATTTTTATAGTATCTTCAAGTTCTTTGATTGAAGCCCCTAAGGATATTTCTTGTAAGGCAAGAAAATAAAATTCTTGAATTACCTTTTTATTCATTTTGCTTCGCCAAAATACAGATATTGGTCAAGTGCATATTCTATTTGGTCTAAATCTTTGTTATAAAAATTTTCCATATAAAGTTGAACCGCGACTTTAAACTTACGACCACCGCGTGCAATCACTTCTTCAGGCATATCAATAAGACCCATGGAACGATTGTTTTTGTTTATATAAATAAATTTAAAATTATTTATTCCCTGGTCTTTGAAAAGTTCCAAATAAATATAAGCTTGTAAATCATAGTGCATGTTTTTAATTTTCCATTCAAAATCCTTTGGTGATACGATTCCAGTTTTTAAATCATATATTGTGTCGCCTTTAATTAAGTCGGCTTTTCCACGAACTGGATATGAAATTTCATCAACATCAATCATTCCTATCATAGGAACTTCGACATCTGCGTCTTTTCTTATATCACGAACGACTTCATTATTGTCAAGCTTACGACACCACCATTCAACAAGGCCCCTATATTTATCTTTAAAGACATTTTCGCGACCGAATTGTTTTTCTGCTTCTATGTATTCAGGTGAATTGATTCTTGGAGCATCAATAAAATGTTTTTTATAAAATTTATCAGGTTCAAGCCAGCACCAATGCGCAAGCTTTCCCAAAATTAAAGGTTCTGCGTCCCTCTCTTTGCCTATAGAAGCCTTTTTAAGGTATTCTAGTTGTTTGTTCATGTCTTCATATATATTTCGTAAAATAGACGACGACAGGGCGTGTTTTTGTAGATGCCCGTAATAAAAATTATCACTTTCAGATAACGTGTTTATTTCACCTTGAAGGTAAGTTTCCCCATTTAAAAGCTGTATCATTTTTTATTCATTTGTTTTAACCAATAAACATAAATTGAATATTCAACAACCCTTGCAACAAAATAAAAAGCAATGTATTTTAAAAAAGTCATATTTTATATTTTTTATTAATTTTTTCTAATTCTGTTTCTACACGTCTAGCGCGTTGTATTGCACGCAATTTGTCCGATTGATATGATTGTAATGACCTATCATATAATTTTTCCTTACGAATTAATGTGTTTACGTAAAATCCAATTTGTGTCATTGCTTCGACCGCGTCTTCTATAGATTTACTATTTTTATTTTGTTTTTTTAACTTAAGCAGGACTTCACCAACTAAATTAAAATTAGAATAGTAATCTATTTCCTCTAAATTTTGCATTTTTTTGTTCATTGTGTGTGTTTTAAGAAATGTAAAGATTATAAATTTTTATTAAACGTGAATAAACTTCCGATTTGAAACTGCATGAAGTACATTCAGGACGTTTTGATTTAGGAAATACACGCATATAAATATCAATAAATTTGACTTGTTCTGTGTGATTAAAAGTCTGCTTGTTTGTCGTTACTGCATGATGCAAGACATTAAAATCTTCTTCACTTAGACATTGTGGTTTTTCATATCTAAAAATTTGATTTAATTTAGTTTTACGTTCTTCGCAACCACACGATTTTTCAAGCTTTTTAAAGACCGTGTCGACTACTTTTTTTATTCCAAGGGGTTTAGTCACATATTTTTCAATGTCGTCCCCTAGGCCTTCAGATGCGTTTTCGTGGTTCTTTTTCCACTCCCGATAAGCCTTTGTTCTTTTATCCATTTTTGGGGCTTCTGATTCTTTCATAATTTTCTGATTTGTAGTTTTCATATTGATCCTGTAATTTGTTTTTAATTTCTATTTTACATTTTTTCAAAGTGTTAAAAATCGAAACAAAAGAAATATTTGTTTTTGCTGCAATTTTTCTGATTGATAAATCTGTATCTCTGTAAAGTTCTGTCAATTTTCGATTATACCAAGCCCAGGTCTGCATCTCTTCGTCAATAAGCTTGCAAATCTTGTGAAAAGCTTCATTTTCTTCAATAGTGTCAACGTCCTTCAATTGCCTAAAAAAATGGTTTTCGTCAATACTTAATTTATGCACCTTGTTTTTTGCATTCAAAAATTGCATGTACATTGTTTTTAAAGTGAAAAACATATATCCTTCAGAAACTTTTCCGTCATTCACTACTTTTTCGGGTGTCGTATATTTATATAATGCAAGATAGGCTTGTTGCACGATGTCTTCAGCATAGTCATATTCACCCATATTTTGAACTATTTTGACCCATTTTTTATGATCTTTAGCCACTATGTCAAGCCATTTGGCGGATCGTTCCATATAACAGTCATTGATAAAACAAAAAAACAAACTTGCAATGTATGTTCACGTCCGTCATCGTAATCAGTATATGAATACAAAAACCCGAACATCAAGCCGAAAATAGGTGAAAAACCAATGTCAGCTTTAAGATATAACCCCGTCATAAATATAAATAAAGAAATAATTGCTAAAAGGTAAATCAAAATAAAACTTTTTTCTGTTGTTTTTGTTCGTTCATTAAATCAACACCTCCAAATTCAAACCCGACATTATTTTTAATCATTTTTAATCGTATGGGATCAAAAGTTGGTTTTCCGCCGCTGCAATATTCTTTAACCTTAAGCACATGAAGTTCCATAATATTCCAATTTTCTTTGCTTTGGACATATCTGTGTATAGCATAAAATTGTGAACATCGATTTGCCCATTTCACCCCTCCTTCTACTTGACTATAAGACAATGGCATAGGAAATCCAGCCATTGGATGCGTTATAGGATGCACTTTTCGCGTGCTTTCTGTGACTCCGTGCATTGATACCATTAAGGTAATTTTATTTTTTTCAGCAAACATCCGCATTTTTGACGCAATCATATAATGTAAGTCATGTGCGCCGTAGGCCTTTAGATCGTCTTTAGGCAACGATAATGAATTATATGGGTCTATAAATGCCGCAGCCATTGGCAACGCGTTATGAACGCCAAGAATTTGTTCAAGAACATCTTTGTAAGTACATATTTCATCAATTTTTAAAATTTTAAAATGATCATAGGCCCAGTCAATTGATTCTTCAATTTCACTTTCTGTCGCAATGTCAATTGGTTTACCCATTTTAAATTCAATTATCTTTTGAACTATTGATTGCGGTGTGTTTTCCGAAGACCAAACGACAAATTTTAAATTGTGTTTCTTTGCGAATAACGTCATTAGATAAAGAATGAAGGTAGTCTTTCCGACCCCTGCGTGCCCCGCGTATATATCCAGTGATCCTAATAATTTAAAACGATAAAAAGAATCAATTTCAGGAATTCCAATTCGTAAGCCTTGAATGATTTTACCATTTTTTAAATTTAAGATTTCGTCTTTAATTGTGTTTTTATTAATTAACATAAAAAAAAAGGGGACTAATGTCCCCCGTTGTTTAAAATGATAACCCGTTTTGTGCTTCTACACGGTCTTGATTGTGCATGGCATTTGTTAGTTCTTGCGTCCGTGACATTTTCCAAACATTTATTGAATTAAATATTTTGTTTGGATCAGTCTTGGAAGCGTTGCCGCGAATATTGATTTGTACTTCTACTGTTTCGCCTTCCATATAACCCGACAGTAATTTGATGTTGTCGTTTACAAAATCAATTTCAATTGTGCTTTGATAATTACCGTTTTCAATAGTCAAATGAATTGATTGTTTTTTGAATTTTGGTGAAAATGTTTTTTCCGATAAAATTTTTGTGATTGTTCCTTTTAGTGATAGTGACATAATATTTTTTATAATTAAAGTGAATGTATTGATTTCCTATTTTACTCCCCTGTGAAGACATATCGTTCAATTCTTTTAGCTAATTCAATGCCGTCTTTAGATTGCAAATTTGGATTGCCTTTGATGTAATCAAAAGCGGTTTTTGCGCTTGATTGTCGCACAATATTAATTTGTGTTTCGTTGTTTTTGTAAGTCATTTGATTTGTTTTTTAAGATTAAGAATTGTTTTTTGCAATACCTTGACGCGGTGCTTTAATTCTTCGTTTTCGCCTTTAAGTTCGGCATTTTTCAAAAATTGTTTTTCGTTCATAATTTTAAGTTTTATTCAAAGTTATAAAAAAATTCTTAATAAAACAAAAAAAAGGGGTCGTTTTGACCCCCCTTTCATAAATAAACAAAAAACACAAAAATTACGTCATTTTTTT
>MDTB01228227.1_pt1 | contig 15413 bp, 15 predicted proteins | sample 811161 | NCBI WGS metagenome assembly MDTB01 (sample SAMN05326650, study PRJNA326480) | marine metagenome | isolation source: seawater | place: Mediterranean Sea | collected 2009 | reverse complement strand
TAATTTAATTTAATTTAATTTAATGAAAATTGTTTATCCAAAAATAATTTCAATTGAAACTTCAACTGAGTTAGCTTCAATAGCAATTTACTTCGGCAAAAATTTAATTTCATATAAGAATTTTAATTCTTTTTCAAAAAAAGAAAATTTTTTTAAAAATTTAAATTTTTTGCTTGAAAGCGCAAACCTTTCATTATCAGAATTCGATGGAATAGCATTTGGTTCAGGGCCAGGATCCTTTACTGGAATTAGAAAAGCCTGCGGTATTGCTCAAGGTATTGGATTAGGTATCAATGTAAAAGTAATTCCAATCATTACTCTTTTGGCTATGGCAGAAGCTGCAAGGTCAAAAGGCGCGGGAAAAAATATAATTTCTGTCCTTGATGCAAGAATGGGAGAGGTATATTGGGCACAATACTTATTTAAAAAAAAATGGAAAACTATAAACGGTCCTTTCATTTCAAAACCAAAAGATATAAAAATTAACAAAGAATCTATATTATGTGGGAATATATTTGATAAAGATGATATTAATCTAAATCTATTTTCAAATATTAAAGTTGTTAATAATATAATTCCTCATGCAAAATATATTGGTAAGATTGCATATGAACTTTTTGATGAAGCTATTCATCCTAGAGAAGCTGAACCATATTACTTAAGAGATAATGTTGCACTAAAAATTTCTGAACGAAAAATAAATTTATGATTCATAGTATAAAATCAAATCTTGCAAAAGAGAAAATAATATTAGAAAAAATGCTTTTATCAGATCTTACTGATATTTTGCGAATTGAAGAATGTGAACATAAATTTCCCTGGACAAAAAAAAAATTAGAAGATTCACTAAAAAGCGAATATGATTCATGGATCATTAAAGAAAAAAAAAACCTGTATTTGGTTATTTAATTTCTTCTGTTATTTTTGATGAAGCACATTTATTGAAAATAACCATTAAGTCAGAGAAACAAAGATGTGGTTTTGGTAAAATTTTATTATTAGATATGATTAAAAGAGCAAAAGAAAAAATGGTAAAAAAAATTTTTTTAGAAGTAAGAAGATCTAATTATTGTGCTTATAATTTTTATTGTAATATGGGATTTAATACAATAGGATTCAGAAGAAATTACTATCCCAATATAATACATAAAAGAGAAGACGCAATAATTATGCTTTTAGAAATTTAAAAATGATGATTGATTTTGAAAAATTTTTTATTTTAAAAAATATTGGATTACAACCATTATGGATTAAAAAGAATAATTTTTCGCAGTTTAGAAAAAGTTCATTAAATATAGATTCAAAAGAAAAAAAAAATTTTTCAAATAATTTTTACAATTCGAAAAATTTTTTTTTAACCTATACAAATTGTGTAATAAATAATAATAAAACGATTCAAAATTATTTTTTTTTATTAGATTATGTTAGTTTAGACGAAAATGAGAAACTAAATTCTTTTCAAAAACAACTTTTAAATTTATATAAAAATATTTTATTTTCATTGAATTTGAATCTAAAAGAGTATTTTAAAATTGAAATATTAAAACAAAATAATTCTAGTGAGATAAATAAATTAGATTTTAAAATATTTGATTTTTTAGACATAAAGACAAATGAGTTTAATCCAGAAATTATTATTAGTTTTGGAGAATCTTTTAAAGATTATTTGTTTAGTAAAGCACCTCGAAAAATAAAAAAAATTGATCATAATTTATTTACTTATAATGATATTCCTTTATTAGTAACTTATTCATTGCCATATTTATTGAGTAATCCTGGAGAAAAATATAAAAGTTGGGTTGATCTATGTAAAGCAAAGAAAATCATAAATGAATACAAGTGATTTTCAAGAATCGTTTCATAATCGCTGGTATTTTTTAACAGATCTTCATGTTCGTTCATTAGCATGGCTTTTAGAATCTCCTAATCTTCTTGATCCATTTTTTCCATTATGGGACGGAAAAATAGCTTCTTTACCAGAAGATTCCGCTATTAAAGACAAAGTATGGTTAGAGTCTTTAAACACAAACCCCTTAGAATTACATAAATTTTTAAATATAGGAAAATTTATGAGACTTGGCAGATATGCTGAAAAACTTTTAGCATTTTACTTTATTTACAAAAAAATATTATTTGCACACGGACTTCAAATTAGAGAAGATAAAAATCAAACAATAGGAGAATTTGATTTTTTACTTAAAGACGGTCAAGAACTAATTCATTGGGAATTTGCAACTAAATTTTATCTTTTAAATTCAAATAAAATAAAGCTTTCAAAAAATTGGTATCCGGATTATTTTGTGGGTCCTAATATAGTTGACACATTAGGTAAAAAAATGAGAAAAATTTTAAATAAACAATTATCTTTGAGATTTAATCCTGCTACAAAAAAATTTGTTAATTTATCAATTAAAAACTCTTATGCTTTAATTAAAGGTTGGATTTTTTACCATTTAAAATCAAATAAAAAAAAAATAGACTCTGGAATCTCATTAAAACATTGTCAAGGGTGGTGGTGTTCCTATGATGAAATTAATGATCTTAATTTTTCTAATTTAATAATACTTCCTAAATCTTCCTGGTTAGCTCCAGTTAGCGTTAAAAAATCTGAATATATATGTCCTAAAATTTTATCTAAAGATTTAAATAATTATTTTCTTGAAAAGAATGACCCAATTATGGTTGCTTTTTTAAAAGAGTATAGAGATAAATTAGTCGAAACTTCTCGAGGTTTTATCGTACCAAATAATTGGAAAGAGAAAGCTTCAAAATTTAGTGATTAATCAATTCATTTATAAGTGTATTAGTAATATCAAAAAACCTTTTAATCACTCTTGTTTTTAAATATTTACATTTATAAAAATACTACAGTAATGATAAAAAAATACTTGATTCTAAGCTTAAAAATAATTATCTTTTTAAAAGATAAATCAAGATGAATTTATTTTTAAAAAAATTTTAAAAATTTTTTTTATAAAATGCTAAAATAAATTGATAACAGAGTTTCTCATATATTTGGCTTATGTTTTTATTAATTTAATAAGTTAAATTAAAATTAGATTTTTCACTTTTTATTTAAAATGCCCAGACCTATAATTGCTATTATTAATATTAAAGCCTTAAAATCAAATCTGATAAGAGTGAAAAAAATTATGCCTAAATCAAAAATTTGGGCTGTAGTTAAGGCTAACGGATACGGTCATGGATTAGAAAATGTTGTCAAAGGATTCGAAAGTGCAGATGGTTTATCTCTTATTGAGTTTGATAAAGCAGTTTTTTTAAGAGAACTAGGCTGGGATAGACCAATTATGATGATGGAGGGTATGTTTGATTATTCGGACTTAGATATTATTGATAAGCATAATTTACAACCAGTAATTCATAATGAAGAGCAAATAAAAATGATTCATAAAAAAAAATTTAATAATCGAATTGAAATATATTTAAAAATAAATACTGGCATGAATCGTTTAGGGTTTCCTTGCAATGAAGTTAAAAAAAAGTATCATGAGTTAATTTCATTGCCATCAATAAAAAAAGTTTCATTATTGACACACTTTGCAAATGCTGAAACAAATAATTCTCTTTTAAATGTAGAGAAACAAGTAGAATTTTTTCAAAAATCATGTGAGGGAATAAAAGCTGAAATAACATTATCAAATTCTGCTGCATTATTACATAAATGTAATATTTACTCAGATTGGGTAAGACCTGGAATAATGTTATATGGTGGTTCACCCGGAGGGGGTTCGGCTTCATCGTTTGGTCTAACACCTGTAATGACTCTTAAAAGTAAATTTATTTCGATTCAAAATTTAAATCCTGGAGATACAGTTGGATATGGAAGTTTATTTAAAGCACAATCAAAAATGCGTATTGGAATTGTTGCTTGCGGTTATGGAGATGGATATCCAAGACATGCAAAAACAGGAACTCCAGTTATTGTTAATAATATTAGAACAAAAATTTTAGGTCAGGTTTCTATGGACTTAATAACAATTGATATTACAAAAATACCAGATGTAAATTTAAATAGTGAGGTAATTTTGTGGGGGGAAAAATTATCTATTGACGAAATTGCGTCATTATCAGGTACTGTTAGTTATGAACTTATGTGCTCAGTTAATGAGAGAGTTATAAGAGTTAAATCTAATTAAGCTTATGACTAAACTTAAAGTAAACTATATATGTAAAAATTGTGGCGATATCAAAAGCAAATGGTCAGGAAAATGTTCTGTATGTTTTGAGTGGAATACCATAGAAGAAAATTCTTACACAAAAAATAGTAGCTTATCAACAAATAATAGAATATCAATAACATCAAAAATTTTGAATCTGGATGAAATTAAAGATTCAAAATATTTAAGAATTTCTAGTGGTATAAGTGAATTCGACAGAGTCTTAGGTGGTGGTTTAGTTCCGGGAGCAGTTATTTTAATAGGTGGAGATCCCGGAATAGGAAAGTCGACACTTCTGCTACAAGTACTCTCTAATTTGTCTAAAAATAATAAAGCTTTATATATTAGTGGCGAAGAATCAAGTTTACAAATTTCACTAAGAGCTGAAAGATTAAAAATAAAAAAAAATAATTTAAATTTAAAAATAGAAAATAATCTTGAAGCAATATTAAATGTAATTATGGAATTCAATCCTCAAATCATGGTTATTGATTCAATTCAAACTCTTTATTCTGATTTAAATAATTCAGTTCCAGGTTCAATATTACAAGTTAGAGAATGCACAGCTCAATTAACTAGATTAGCTAAATCAAAGAGTACAACTATAATTATAGTTGGACATGTCACAAAAGATGGCGGAATAGCTGGTCCAAAAATAATTGAACACATAGTTGATACAGTTTTATATTTTGAGGGTGATTCTAATTCAAATTATAGGTTAATAAGAGCGTCAAAAAATCGATTTGGAGCAGTTAACGAAATTGGTATATTTGCCATGACTGAAATAGGCTTAAAACAGGTATCAAATCCTTCTGCAATCTTTTTATCAGGTTACAGTAATCAAGTTTCTGGGTCATGTATTATGGTTACTCAAGAAGGCTCAAGAAATCTACTTGTCGAAATTCAAGCTTTAGTTGATCAATCAAATATTCCAAACTCAAGAAGACTAACAGTGGGTCTAGAACAAAATAGGTTATCGATGTTACTTGCTGTATTTCATAAACATGCGAAAATTGCACTTTTTGACAAAGATATTTTTATAAATGCTGTTGGTGGTGTAAAAATCTCGGAGCCCGCATCTGACTTACCAGTTTTATTGGCGATCAACTCTTCATTAAATAGTAAACCTTTACCAAAGGGATTAATTTCTTTTGGGGAAGTTGGTCTCTCTGGAGAAATAAGACCTGCTCCAAAAGGTCAAGAAAGATTAAAAGAAGCTTTTAAGCTAGGATTCTCTTATGCTATTATTCCAATAGCTAATAAGCCTAAAGTATCTTTTGACGGAATGAAAATCTATGCCATTGAAAAAATAAGTGATATTCAAAAAACTTTAAAATTAATAAATCAAAACTAAATCGTATAAAAAAAAAATTAGTAATTTATCTTATCTTTTAATATACAGTTAGAAGCATTAATCCCGCTTTTTATAGCACCCTCTAATGTAGCTGGATAATCTTCATATGTATAATCCCCAGCAACATATAAACCTTGAAAACCTGTAAAAGTTTCTGGTCTTTTTAAATTTGGGGTGGTCAGAAATGTAGCTTTTTTTTCTGTAAAAACTTTAGACCAAGTTGGAGACATTAGTTTATTATTATTAAAAGCAACGGATATTTGCTCTTGTATATTCTTCAATATAAATTCTTTATTAAATTTTTCCAAGAAAGAGGAGGAACTAATCACAACTGAAAATAAACCATTGTAGATGTCATTTAAATGACCTTTATCAAAAATAAATTGACCCCAAAAATTTTTGCTAGGTTCAGTCAAAAGTGGATAAAATGGTAAATTTAGTCGAGTATCTTTGGGATACTGAAAATAGCAAGTAGTAATTGATTCATAGTCAAAATTTATTTTTTTAGATAAATTGATGCTAATTTTTGACAATATTTTTTTAGCACTAGATGGTGATGTTGAAATAATTATATCCTTGAAAATGAATTTTTTTTCTTTTGAATTTAAACACCAAGAGTCATCTACTTTATTTACGTCTTTAATCGTCACTCCTAATTTAACAACTCCTTCGTTTTGTAAAAGATAATTAATTGCTGCTTCAGGAAAAATTGAGGAAAGATCTTTTTTTGGAATTAGCATATCCGAAGAATCACTATGTGAGCCAATACTTTTTTTAATAATATTTAAAAATACTTTTGCAGAAGCAATTTCTGGAGGAGTATTCATTGATGAGATACAAATAGGGCGCCAAATCAGATCAATTAATTTTTTATTTTGTTGCAATTTTTTTAAAAGTTCTAATACCGTAAAATCATGTGAGGGGTAAATTTTTATGGTTTTATAAAAAAGCATAAATTTAGCTAAAAGTAATTTATCTTTTCTTTCAAGACCTTTTATCTTAAATAATGTAAAAATTAAATTTAAAGGGGCTGGAACTTTTGAAAATTTTAAATCTATTCCTATAGAATTTTTAGGATAACGAAGTTGTAAAGGTAATCTTTTTAATACAAGACTTGGATTAATGCCTACTAATTTCATGAATTTAAAAGTTTCTTCATAAGCACCTAAAAGTATATGTTGACCATTATCTAATAATTTACCATCATAATTAATTGTTTTTGCCCTACCTCCGGGTTTTTTTGCCGAGTCGAAAATTGTAACAGAAAATCCTTTTCTAACCAGATCAACAGCAGCTGCACAACCAGCCCAGCCTGCACCAATAACGGCAACTGAATTATATTTCATATTAATTTTTAATAATTGTTAACCAACAAATTAAAAGTTTTCTTATTGGTGTTAAAGAAACTTTCCTTTTAAGAACGTTAAATCCATCGAGTCTTATTTCTTCTAAAAGAGAGCGATATATTGCCGCCATAACAAGACCAGCTCTTTGAGATTTTTTATCTTTCAAAGGAAGTAGATCAAGAGCTTCATCCAAAAAAATTTTGGCTCGTTGATATTGAAAGTTCATTAGTGAATTAAATGATTTAGTCTGTTTAAGATTGAATATCTCCTCGTTTGAAACTTTGAATTCATCTAATTCATTTTGAGGAAGATAAATTCTATTCATTCTTGCATCTTCTCCAACATCTCTAATAATGTTTATCAACTGTAAAGCAATCCCAAGTTTTTCAGCATATTTTAATGTTAATTTATCTTTATAACCAAAAATTTTTGCTGATAAAACGCCTACAGTGCTTGCAACATGCCAACAATAATTTTCCAAAGATGAAAAATTTTGATACATATTTATATTTAAATCCATTTCCATACCTTTTATTACTCCAAAAAGATATTTTTTTTCAATATTATAGTATTTAAGATGCGGATATATAGCCTTCGATACAGGATGACTAGGTATTCCATCAAACATTTGACTAATTTCATTTTTCCACCACTCTAATAGATTTTGAGCTACTGTTGGATCTTTAGTTTCATCAACTGCATCATCAACTTCTCTACAAAAAGCATATAAAGCTGTTATTGCTAATCTTTTTTTGGGAGACAGATATAAGAAACTATAATAAAAGCTGGAACCACTTTTGATTATTTTTTTTTGACAATATTGATCTGGTGTCATTTTAGCTTATTTATGAGGATTTTTTAAAAAAATATAAACTTCTAAAAAAAATTAATAACCAATCTTTTTTATCTAACTTTATTTGATTTTTAAAAATATCATATTTTTTTATTTCTATTTTTTCTAATATTCTCAGACCACCTAAAATAATTAATCTTAATTCCCACCCAAACCTACCAGGGACACTAAAAACAAGAGGTGAGCCTTTGTAAAACATAACTCTTACTCGATTTATTTGAAATTTCATTAAGTTATTCCAATTTTCATTAACGATACCCTTTTGAAGTTGACTTTCGGTAACTTTAAATCTTTCTAGTTCTTCTTTAGGCAAATAAATTCTTGATTTCTTTAAATCAACTTTTATATCTTGAAGTAAATTCACAATTTGCAAACTTGAACATATAAAGTCACTTTGTTTCATAGAAATTTGAAAATCGGTTTTAAACATTATCAATAATATTCTTCCAATTGGATTAGCAGATTTCGAGCAATAGCTGATAAGTTCATCAAAAGTTTGATATCTTTTTTTTTCTATATCTTGCTTAAATGCAGACAAAAGATTAAAAAAAAGATCTATTGGTATTTTAAATTCTTTGAGAATTTGCGAAATTTTTTTAAAAAGTTGAGTACTTGGTTCAATTCCATTGTTGATTTTTTTTAATTCTTGTTCGTAAAAGTCTAATTTTTTGACTCTAACTTCATCAGATAATAATCCTTCATCCGCAAAATCATCAGCATTTCTTGCAAAGGAGTAAATAATATTTATAGGTTCTCTATAGTTTTTAGGAATTATTAATGAACCAACTGGAAAGTTTTCATAATGTGAACTATTCATATCTAAATATATTGTAATCTTGTATTTTTTCTTTTCTTTATCTTACTACAGGAATAATACTTTTTTTTTAACAAAAAATTCAGGCAGTTAGTTATATTTTCCAGTAAAATCAAAAAACGAGCATGTAGTTTAGAGAAGTTGTTTAGACGATCATAAAGTAATGGTCGTTTTTTTTGTTTTTATATGATTAGTAATTTATGCGAGGATGGCGAAATTGGTAGACGCACCAGGTTTAGGTCCTGACGCCAGAAATGGTGTGGGGGTTCGAGTCCCCCTCCTCGCACCAAATTAAGCTGAGATAATATGGATTATGAAATTGAAAAATTAGAAAATTTAGAAAGAAGAGTAACCATTTCTCTTCCTGTTGATCATTTAAATTTAGAAGTTGATAAAAGATTGAGGATCAAGGCGAAAAAGCTAAAGTTGCCCGGCTTTAGACCTGGAAAAGTACCAATAAAAATGGTTTTAGCTCAATTTGGCGAAGAAATTGAAAAAGAAGTATTGAACGAGCAATTAACAAAAAAGTTTAGAGAAATTACAAAAAAAAATGATGTTAAAGTTGCTGGTTTTCCAACAATTCGCTCAGAAGAAAATTCTAAATTAGAAGGTTTTGTTGTTTTTAATGCGACTTTTGAGATTTATCCTGAGATTCAAATAGGGGACTTGTCTAAAATAATAATTGAAAAACCAAAAACAACTGTTTCAAATAACGAAATTGATAAAACCATTGAAATTTTAAGAAATCAAAGAGCTGTATTTAAAGAAAAAGTACCTTTAAAAAATGAAGAAATGAAAGATGCTAAGAAAAATATAGCTGAAATGAAAGATCGAATTACTCTTAATTTTGAAGGAAAACTCGACGGAAAAGTATTAGATAAAGCCTCTGCGAAAAATTTCTCTTTTATTATAGGTGAGGGAAAAATGCTTGGAGATTTTGAAACTGCTACTTTAAAAATGAAGATAGGAGAATCAAAAACGTTTTCAATGAAATTTCCCGAAGAATATCCCAATAAAGAAATATCTGGTAAAAATGTTGAATTCACAATAGAAATAATTAAGATAGAATATCCCATACTTCCAGAGATTGACAAAGACTTTGCTGTAAGTTTAGGAATAAAAGATGGCAACTTAAATAAAATGAGAGAAGATGTTCAGTTGAATTTGGAGTATGAAGTAAGTAATAGACTAAAGAAAAAAATCAAAACACAAGTCATGGATGCATTATTAGAAACCTCAGTTTTTGATGTACCTAAATCTTTAATTGAAGAAGATACTGAAAGACTGAAATTTTTAACAAAGTCAGATTTAAACAAGAAAGGAATGGACTCTTCTAAAATTTCAGAAGATACTGAAATTTTTAGATCTAGAGCTAACAGAAGGGTAAGATTAAGTTTAATCTTCTCTGAAATAGTAAAATTAAATTCTTTAGGTGCAAAAAAAAAACAAATAGACAACTATATAAACGATTTAGCTAAAACCTACGAAGATCCTCAAAAAATATTAAAGTATTATTATAATGATCAACAAAGATTATCAGAAATAGAATCACTTGTTGTAGAAGAAAATGTTGTGAATTTTGTCTTGGAAAATGTAATCATTAAAGAAGTGAGTACTAGTTTTGAAGATTTAATGAAAAGTTATTGACAAAAAAATTCGATATATAAGGAAATAAATGACTAATTTAAAAAATAAAAGTTTTTCTGAAGAACCAAAAATGCTGGGCATGGTTCCAATGGTGATAGAACAAAGTGGTCGTGGAGAAAGAGCTTATGATATTTACTCAAGATTGCTAAAAGAAAGAGTAATATTTTTAGTAGGAGGTATCAGTGATGTAGTAGCAAATTTAGTGGTCGCCCAGTTATTATTTTTAGAAAGCGAAAATCCCGATAAAGACATTTCTTTGTATATTAATTCTCCAGGAGGTGCCGTTTCGGCAGGTTTGGCTATTTTCGATACTATGAACTTTATAAAACCAGATGTATCAACTCTATGCACTGGTTTAGCTGCATCAATGGGAGCATTTCTTTTGTCTTCTGGTGCTAAAAACAAGAGGTTTTCTTTGCCTAATTCAAGAATAATGATTCATCAGCCATTAGGTGGAGCTCAAGGACAAGCTACTGATATTGAAATTCAAGCTAAAGAAATTCTCTACCTCAGAGAACGACTTAATACAATTCTAGCTAAAAATACTGGGAAAAAAACTAATGAAATTGCACAAGATACTGAAAGAGACAACTTCATGTCAGCAGATGAAGCATTATCATATGGAATGATTGACAAAGTAATAACAAAAAGATTAAAAGATAAATAAAATTTTATTATAGTTATGAAAAAAAATACCGAATAATATATTATTATTAATTTAATACTTTTTTATATGTCTGATAAGAAATCAACTGAGGAAAAATTACTTTATTGCTCTTTTTGTGCAAAAAGTCAGCATGAGGTAAAAAAATTAATCGCTGGTCCATCAGTTTTTATTTGTGATGAATGTATTGATTTATGTAACGATATTATAAGAGATGAAATTGTTTCAGGAGATTCAAATTCCAAAAATAGTTTACCAACTCCCAAAGAAATTCTTGATTTATTAGGAAGTTATGTAATTGGCCAAGAATTAGCAAAAAAATCTCTTTCAGTAGCAGTATATAATCATTATAAAAGGTTACTTCATATAGAAAAAAAGAACGAAGTCGAATTAACTAAAAGTAATATTTTATTGATTGGACCAACTGGGTCTGGAAAAACTTTGCTGGCACAAACCTTAGCAAAAATGTTGCAAGTACCTTTTGTGATTGCAGATGCTACTACTCTAACTGAGGCTGGTTACGTGGGAGAAGATGTTGAAAATATAATTCAAAAACTTCTTCAAAGTTGTAATTATGAAGTTGAAAGGGCTCAAAAGGGTATTGTTTATATTGATGAGATCGATAAAATTTCAAGGAAATCAGACAATCCATCAATAACTAGGGATGTATCTGGAGAAGGAGTTCAGCAAGCTCTTTTAAAACTAATAGAAGGGACTATGGCATCTGTGCCTCCTCAAGGTGGAAGAAAACATCCAAATCAAGATTTTATTCAAATTGATACTACTAATATTTTATTTATTTGTGGCGGTGCATTTGACGGTTTAGCTAAAATAATTTCGGATAGAACTGAAAAGAGTAGTATTGGATTTTCTGCTAATGTCAAAAGTCAAACCGAAAAAATTGCTAGTGAAGTAATGTCAGAGGCAGAACCTGAGGATTTAATTAAGTTTGGTTTAATTCCTGAATTGGTTGGGAGATTGCCGGTTTTAGCTACTCTTGCAGAACTAAATGAGGATGCCTTAATAAAAATTTTACTTGAACCTAAAAATGCTCTCATAAAACAATACTCAAAATTATTAGAAATGGAAGGAGCTGAATTAGAAGTAAGACCTTCAGCTTTAAAAGTTATTGCAAAAAAAGCTATTGAAAGGAAAACTGGTGCAAGGGGGTTAAGGTCAATTGTTGAACAATCGCTTCTTGATATAATGTTTGAGTTGCCAAATGAGCAAAATGTAGCTAAGGTGGTAATTGACGAAAATACAATTTTAAACGGAGCTAAACCTATAATGATTTATCATGATAAAAAAAAAGTAGTCAGGGCTGAGTGAAATTTTAATCTTGTTAATTTTTTAAACAGTTTTTTTATTCAAAAGCACTTGAATTTTCAAATTTTGCTACAAAATAATATATATATATTTTTAAGGTAAATCATGATTTCTAATTCAGAACTAGTTCAACCAAGCTTATTACCTTTGTTGCCTCTTAGAGATGTTGTCGTTTTTCCCCATATGGTGATTCCATTATTTGTAGGAAGAACTAAATCTATTAAAGCTTTAGAGGCGGCAATGGAACAAGGGAAAAGTATTATGTTAGCTGCCCAAAAAGCTGCTGCCAATGACGAACCTACAGCTGAAGACATATATGAAATTGGATGTATTGCCAATATACTTCAGATGTTAAAGTTACCAGATGGAACTGTTAAGGTACTAGTTGAGGGGGCTCAGAGGGCAAGAATTCATAGCATTACAGATGACGATTCACACTTCTTGGCTGAACTTACAACAATTGATACAGAATTAAAGGATGATTCTGAAATTGAGGCTATGAGAAGGACTTTAATCCAGCAATTTGATCAATATGTAAAGTTGAATAAAAAAATACCTCCCGAAATACTTACCTCTCTTTCTGGAATAGATGATTCTGGGAGGTTAGCAGACACAATTGCAGCTCATTTACCTTTAAAACTTGAACAAAAACAAGTAATTTTAGAAATATTTGACATTACTAAAAGACATGAACATCTTTTAGGCCAGCTTGAAGCTGAACTTGATATTCTCCAGGTTGAAAAAAGAATTAGAGGTAGAGTTAAACGTCAAATGGAAAAATCACAAAGAGAATACTATTTAAATGAGCAAGTAAAAGCTATTCAAAAAGAACTAGGAGAAGGTGAAGAAGGTGCTGACATTGATGAATTAGATAAAAAAATAATATCAGCAAAAATGTCAAAGGAGGCAAGGGAAAAAGCCCAAGGAGAATTAAAAAAATTAAAATTAATGTCATCTATGTCAGCAGAAGCTACTGTTGTTAGAAATTATATAGATGTATTAATTGGTTTGCCTTGGAAAAAAAAGTCAAAAGTAAATAATGAATTAAGTAATGCTGAAAAAGTTTTAGAGAGTGATCATTATGGGTTAGACAAAATTAAAGAGAGGATACTTGAGTATTTGGCTGTTCAACAAAGAGTTGAAAAGTTGAAAGCGCCAATACTTTGTTTTGTTGGGCCACCTGGAGTTGGAAAAACTTCTTTAGGTCAATCAATTGCTAGAGCAACAAATCGTAAGTTTATTAGAATGGCTTTAGGTGGTGTAAGAGATGAAGCTGAAATAAGAGGTCACAGGAGAACTTATATCGGATCTATGCCCGGTAAGATTTTGCAAAGCTTAAGTAAATCAGGTGTAAGAAATCCACTCTTTCTTCTTGATGAAATAGACAAACTAGGTCACGATTTTAGAGGCGATCCTTCATCCGCTTTGTTAGAAGTTTTAGATCCAGAACAAAATCATACTTTTAGTGATCATTACGTTGAAGTAGATTTTGATCTCTCTGATGTTATGTTCGTTGCAACAGCAAATACATATAATATTCCTCCAGCTTTGCTTGATAGAATGGAGGTAATTAGATTGTCAGGCTATACAGAGGACGAGAAATCAAATATTGCTAAAAGGTATTTAATACCGAAACAAATAAAAAATAATGGATTAAAAAATACTGAAATTTCAATTGCTGAATCTGCTATCTTCGATATTATAAGATTTTACACTCGAGAAGCGGGAGTAAGATCTTTAGAAAGAGAAATATCAAAAATATGTAGAAAAGTAGTTAAACTCCTTTTATTAAAAAAGCAAACAAAAAAAATTAATATAAATTCTAAAAATTTATTTAAATTTCTTGGAGTTAGAAGACATGTTTTCGGAGTTGCTGAAAAAGAAAATAAAATTGGACAAGTAGTTGGTTTAGCATGGACAGAAGTTGGTGGAGATCTTTTAACTATTGAATCAATGACTATGCCGGGCAAGGGTAATGTTATTAGAACTGGAACGCTTGGTGATGTTATGAAAGAATCTATTGAGGCAGCAAGAACAATTGTCAGAAATAGAGCCCAAATATTAGGAATCAATGCAGATATATTTGAGAAAACAGATATTCATATTCACGTGCCTGAAGGCGCTACTCCGAAAGATGGGCCATCTGCAGGTATTGCAATGACTACTGCGCTAGTTTCTGTTTTTACTGGTATTCCAATAAGATCTGATGTTGCAATGACTGGAGAGATAACTCTTCGTGGAGAGGTTCTTCCAATTGGTGGCCTAAAAGAAAAATTGTTGGCTGCATTAAGAGGTGGAATTAAAACAGTTTTAATTCCTGAACAGAATGAAAAAGACTTAGCTGAAATTCCAAATAATGTAAAAAATCGATTAGAAATTATTCCTGTTAGGTGGATAGAAAAAGTTTTTGATATTTCTTTAGAAAGAAAACCTGTCGCATTAAATGTTGATGAAAATGAACATGACTCTTCAGTTACTGTTTCTGAGGAAAAAGTGGCTCCTGCAGTAGTAAAACATTAAATCATTTTTCAAAAGAATTTTAAACATTTTTGAACTTTTAGTTATTTACATATAAATCTGATATTAATTATTTTATTTTTAATATTATTTTTATTTTTTTCATATCATATTGGGTAAATTTATACGTAAAAACAAATTTTAATAAGTAATTTCTTGACACTAATCGTCTAGCCTTGTTTAATGTTCATTGAAGAACATTCTTCATAAATAAATTTGTAATTTTCCAAAAAATTTAACATATCTTTAGGGGGATTTCAGTGAACAAAGCAGAACTAATTGAGGAAATTGCCCGAGAAGCAGATATCTCTAAGGCGTCCGCTGGTAAGGCACTAGATCAAGTAATTGAGTCTATAACTTCAACTTTAAAGAGTGATGGATCTGTTACCTTGGCAGGGTTTGGTTCCTTTTCCGTAAGTGCTAGAGCAGCCCGTTTAGGTCGTAACCCTCGGAATGGCGAGGAAATAAAGATTGCAGCTTGTAAGGTTCCAAAATTTAAACCTGGAAAAGCATTAAAAGATGCTTTAAAATAGTAATTTATTAAGTTTAAATCTCAATATATTATTTTTTGCAAGTACTGGGTGCTTAGCTCAGCTGGTAGAGCGGCGCCCTTACAAGGCGTAGGTCGGGAGCTCGATCCTCTCAGCACCCACCAAAACGAGGAAGCTTTAGGAGCGGTAGTTCAGCTGGTTAGAATATCGGCCTGTCACGCCG
>MDTB01212498.1_pt1 | contig 15417 bp, 17 predicted proteins | sample 811161 | NCBI WGS metagenome assembly MDTB01 (sample SAMN05326650, study PRJNA326480) | marine metagenome | isolation source: seawater | place: Mediterranean Sea | collected 2009 | reverse complement strand
TTCTAATAAATTTATTTTTGGTGGAGCTAGGTTCCATGAACGTCTGTATTTAAGAAAGAGTTCTTCGCCTATTTTTTTTTTAGTTTCTTCCTTATTTAAGCCTGTTAATGCTCCATAATGACGCTCATTTAGTCGCCAAGACTTTACGACAGGTACATTATCAAATTTTAAGGTATGCATTATTATATTTAATGTTTCTATAGCTCTATCAAGAAAAGAAGTAAAAGCATAAAGATTATTAAGAGTATTTTTTTTTAAAAGAATTCCAGCTGACCTTGCCTCTCTTTTACCTTTTTCAGATAATGGTGCATTTACCCAGCCTGTAAATTTATTTTCAGCGTTCCAAGTACTTTGTCCATGCCTTACTAAAATTAAAGTGCTCATATTATTTGATATAGTGTATTAAAATATGAAGTAATATCAGATAAAACTAAGAGTATCAAGAATTCGTATGATATTATATAATTTATTAATTAATAATTGAGGAGAGATATATGAAAGGTAATGAAATAGTAATAAAACATTTAAATCAGGTGTTAAAAAATGAGCTAACGGCAATAAATCAATATTTTTTGCACTCTAAAATGTTCAAAGATTGGGGCTATAATAAACTTGGTGAATACGAATATAAAGAATCTATTGATGAAATGAAACATGCGGATCAAATAATTGCTAGGATTCTTTTTTTAGAAGGACTTCCTAATGTCCAGGACATGAATAAAGTGATGATTGGGGAGGATCCAGTAGAAAGCTTAAATTGCGATCTAAAGCTAGAAGAAAAAGCGGTAGAAGATTTGAAAAATGCTATTTATGACAGTGATCAGGTAAGAGACTTTGTATCTCGTGATTTGTTTATATCTATATTAGATAGTGAAGAGGAACATGTTGATGTTATAGAAACTCACTTGGGTTTAGTCACTAAAGTGGGAAAAGAGAATTGGCTACAAAGTCAAATTTAGTATAATATTAAAACATGAATAAAAAATTTTCTGGCACTAAAAAATATATTGCTACGGAGGAACTTACGGAAGCTGTAAACGCATCAATAGCTTTGGAAAAACCATTACTTATAAAAGGTGAACCAGGTACTGGTAAGACTAAGTTAGCAGAAGAGATAGCGGAGTCCGTTAATGCTAAATTAATTTCCTGGCATATAAAGTCTACGACAAAAGCGCATCAAGGACTCTATGAATACGATGCCGTTTCTAGATTGAGAGATTCTCAATTAGGAAATGAGAATGTTCATAACATAAAGAATTACATCAAAAAAGGAGTCATGTGGCAAGCCTTCACAGCCGATAAAAGGCCAGTTTTGTTAATTGACGAAATAGATAAAGCTGATATTGAATTTCCAAATGACTTGCTTTTGGAGCTAGACAAAATGGAATTTTATGTTTACGAAACTGCAGAGAAAGTTAAAGCAAAACAAAGGCCTATTGTCGTAATTACCTCTAATAATGAAAAAGATCTTCCTGATGCATTTTTAAGAAGATGTTTTTTTCATTATATAAAGTTTCCCGATGAAAAAACCCTTACAGATATAGTGCGTGTACATTATCCAAATATTAAAAAAAATATACTTAACGTTGCCTTAAAAATATTTTTACAGACAAGGGATACTGTCGGCGTAAAAAAGAAGCCTTCAACCTCTGAACTAATAGATTGGATAAAACTTATTTTATCCGATGATTTGACAACAGAAGTACTTTTAAACAAGAAAAATAATTCAATGCTACCTCCTCTTTACGGCGCCCTGCTCAAAAACGAAGCTGATGTTGAATTATTTCAAAAAATTGCGTTTATGACAAGAAGAGAAAGCTAGTGTTTCTTAAGCTTTTTCAAGCTTTAAGAATTAAAGGTGTACCTGTAACACTAAGAGAATATCTTGATTTATTAGGTGGGCTGAATAGTGGCCTTTGTCAATCTACTTATACTGATGGATTTTATAATTTTTCTAAGATATGCCTGATAAAAGACGAAAAATACTATGATAAATTCGATATAGTATTTAAAAATTTTTATGAAGAAAACTATAAAAATATAGAAAATTTGGAAAAAAAAATTCCAGAAAATTGGATATTTAAAGAGCTAGAAAAAGTTTTTTCTGAAGAATTCAAAAAAACCATAAAAAATGAAAAAGGGTGGGAAGAAATCTTAAAAGAATTTAAAAAGAAAATAGAAGAACAAAAAAAAAGGCATGAAGGGGGAAATAAGTGGATAGGAACAGGAGGTACTTCTATGTTCGGAAATTCAGGATATAATCCCAAAGGTATAAGAGTAGGAGGTGCCGGCGGAAATAAAAATGCACTAAAAATTTGGGAAAAAAGATTTTATCAAAATTTAGATGATGATGCAGTTGTAAATAATAGAAACTTACAGCTCGCTCTTAGAAGATTGAGAAAATTTGCTAGAGAAGGACTAGAAAGTGAATTAGATTTAGATAACACTATTAAGCAAACTGCAAAAAATGCAGGGTTATTAGATATTAAACTTAGACCAGAGAAAACTAATAAAGTTAGACTATTATTATTTATTGATGTTGGGGGTTCAATGGATGAACATGCTGAAAGTTCAGAGGAACTATTTTCAGCTGCTAGGTCAGAGTTTAAAAGCTTAGATTATTTTTACTTTCATAATTGTTTATATGAAAAAGTTTGGAAAGATAATATCAGACGAACTCATAACATGATAAACCTCTCACAAGTTATTAGAAATTACAGAAGAAATACAAAAGTTATCTTTATAGGAGATGCTTTAATGTCACCATATGAAGTTACTTATCCAGGAGGTAGTATTGAACATTGGAATGAAAAACCAGGAAGTTACTGGTTAAGCAAAGCTGTAGAACATTTCAACAAAGTAGTATGGTTAAATCCAGAAAATAAAAAAAATTGGGGTTATTCTCAATCAACACAAATCATTAGCAAAATTATGGAGAATAAAATGTTCCAATTAAATTTAAAAGGTATAGAATCAGCAATTAAAGAGTTAGCTAAATAATAGCAGGAGTCTAATTATGAGGTTGTTAAATAAAGTTGCAATTGTCACTGGTGGTGCATCTGGTTTTGGACAAGGAATAGTAAAGAAGTTTGTCGAAGAAGGAGCGAAAGTACTAATAGCTGATATAAATATTGATTTAGCAGAAAAAGTTGCAAATGATATGGGAAGTAGTGCGCTCCCCCTCAAAGTTGATGTTTCTAAAATTGAAGAAGTAGAAAAAATGATAATTACCACAAAGGAAAAGTACGGTAAAATAGATATTTTAATACAAAATGCAGCAATAGGAATGAAACCTAAAAATTTAGTAGAAACTACTGAAGCAGAATTTGACAGACTATTTAACATAAATGTAAAATCAGTTTACTTGGGGGCAAAAATAATTATTCCAATATTTATAAAACAAGGGGAAGGTGGAACAATATTAAACGTAGTTTCTACTGCAGCACTAAGGCCTAGACCTGGGCTGACTGTATATAATGCCACAAAAGGTGCTTTAGTGCCTATGACTAAAGCTTTAGCATTAGAAGTAGCCAGTCATGGTATAAGAGTAAATGGAATATGTCCTGTAGCAGGAGAAACTCCAATGTTGCAAGAATTTCTTGGTGATGAAAGCCCATTAGAGAATCACAAAAAATTTATTAGCACAGTTCCTTTAGGGAGACTAGCTATGCCTGAAGATATTGCTAATGCGAGCTTATATTTATGTTCTGATGACGCCTCTTTTATTACAGGGGTTATGTTAGAAATAGATGGCGGAAGAACGATTTAAAAAAAAAGGTTGCCGAATGAGATCAAGTGCACTATTTTAGATGAAGATATTTATTAACACTCACATTGGGAGGAAATATGGCTGTATTAACAGTTAATGGTGTCAGTCAGGTAGCGGAAGTACCAGACGATACAAAATTACTTTGGGTAATTCGTGAGCACTTAAGGCTAACCGGAACTAAGTTTGGTTGTGGATTAGGTCTGTGTGGTGCTTGTACGGTTCACTTAAACGGAGAAGCAGTACGTTCTTGTCAGATAGATGTATCTGATGCAGTAGGTGCTAAAATTACTACCATAGAAGGATTGAATGGTGGTAGTGGAAATCATCCTGTTCAACAAGCTTGGGCAGAAATTGAAGTACCACAGTGTGGTTATTGTCAATCTGGACAAATGATGAATGCTGCAGCATTTTTAAATACTAATCCTGCTCCATCAGAGGGGGAAATTATTGATGCACAGCAAGGTAACATTTGCAGATGCATTACTTACAATAGAATTAAGACAGCTATTAAACGAGCGTCAGAAATCATGCAAGGAGCGTAAATTATGACAAAGCAAATTAAAAAAGTTTCAGGACTTTCTATTTCTAGAAGAGAATTATTGGTAGGATCAGCCGCCGGTGCTGGTCTTGTTATTGGATACTCAGTATTACCTAGTATAGATAGTGCTTCAAAAGCAATTGCTGCAGGTAATTGGGATCATCAACAATTTTTAACGATGGATGCTGATGGTAAAGCTACTGTTCATATTACAAAATGTGAAATAGGTCAGCACGTTGGTACCGCTTTAGCGCAGGCAGTAGCTGAAGAATTAGAAATTGACTGGAATGATGTTAAAGTAGATTATCCTGAATCACACGCTAAATGGGGACTTCATATAACAGGAGGCTCTTGGTCAGTAAACTGGACTTTCGATAGAAATTCAAGAATTGGTGCATCAGCTAGAATTGCTTTAATTGAAGCTGGCTCTAAATTAATGAATGTAAATGCAGGCGACTGTTATGCTAAAAATAGTGTTGTTTTCAGCAATGATGGAAACTCCGTAACTTATAAAGACATTTTGAGTAAGACTACTATTGATAGAACATTTACTGAAGAGGAAATGAAAGCTATTAAACTTAAGAGTTTCGGTGAGTACTCAATTGTAGGGCAATCAAAACAACCTTTAGACTTACCTTCTAAACTTGATGGTTCTGCTAAATACGGAATTGATGTATTCGTGCCTAATATGGCGTATGCTATTCCATTGCAAAATCCAACAAGATATGGAGCAGTTCCAAAGTCTGTTGATGAGACAGAAGCAAAGAAAATTGATGGCTACATTGGAGCTTATGTAAATAAAGAGGGTTTTACTAGAGTTAACACTGGATATGTTGTTGCATTAGGTGAAACTTATTGGGCAGCAGAAAAAGCCGCCAAAGCACTCAAGGTAGATTGGGATTTAGGAGAAAATAAAAATGTCTCTTCTAAAACAATTAGAGATGAGTCCATCAGGCTTCAAAAAGATCCTAATGCTGGTTTTCTCTGGGTTCTTGAAGGCGATGCTGACAAAAGTATGAAGAATGCACAGAATAAGCACACTGCAGTTTACGAAACTGAAATTGCCTATCATGGATGTTTAGAACCAATGAATGCAGTAGCTTTCGAAAAAGATGGCGTAATGCATATTCATTCTGGGCACCAGTCATTCACTTTCGCTGTTGGAAATACAGCCGCTGCATTAGGAGTTGAAGCTGACAAAGTTGTCTGTCATCAATACTATGCGGGAGGTGGTTTTGGAAGAAGAACAGAACCAGATTGTCATGTATTAACAGCTCAAGTTTGTAAATTTGCTGGTAGACCAGTTAAATTAATTTACAGTAGAGAGCAAGATATGATGTTCGATTTTCACAGAACACCCACATATCAGGTTATAGAAGGTGGCGAGGAATTTGGAAGATTGACAGCTATGAAGCATGATATAGCAGCAGGTTGGTCGACTAAAAGAGCAGCGCCAGGTTTTATGCCAGATTCAGTGGATAAAAAAGGTAAAGTTGATCAGTTTTCTACTAACGGTTCAGATCATTGGTATGATATTCCTAATCACAAGGTTAGGTCTATAAATAATGAACTATCAGATAAAGCATTACCTGTGGGTTTTTTAAGGGCTGTTGCACCATCTTGGACATTTTGGGCTGTAGAAAGTTATATGGATGAGATGGCTAAAAAAGCCGGTAGAGATCCATTAGCTTTTAGACTAGATCATCTAACTGCACAAGGCAAAAATGCTGGTTCACCTCCAAATACAGTAGGTGGAGCACATAGATTAAGAAACGCATTACTTGTAGCGGCAGGAAGAGCTGGTTACGGAGTGAAGCCTTTAAAGGAAAACGAAGGAATGGGAATGGCTGCCGTTTCATCACAGGAAAGGGGTTCACCAACTTGGACTGCTTGTGTTGCTGAGGTAAAAGTCGATCCAAAGAATGGAGACCTTGAGCTTAAAAAGGTAACCATTTCCATGGATGTTGGTACTGCAGTTAACCCAGACGGTGTAAGAAAGCAAATAGAGGGGTCAGCTCTTTATGGAATTTCTTTGGCCTTATATGAAAAGTTAACTATGAAGGATGGTTCTATTGAGCAAAGCAATTTCGATAGTTGGACACCGATGAGATTGAATCAGGTTCCAGAGATTGAGACCGTGTTAATAGAAAATGGTCACTATCCAGCAGGAACAGGTGAGCCAGCTACCACAGTAGTTGCTCCAGCAATAGCCAATGCTATAGCTAATGCGGTTGGTGCTAGAGTTAGATCTTTGCCAATAACACCAGAGAAGATTAAAAGTGCATTAAGAGAAGCTTAAGCTTAAGCTACAAGCTTAATTTATTAAGGGTAAAGAATAATATCTTTGCCCTTTTTTTTTTTTTTCATTAGAGTGTTATATTGGTAAAAATTTATTGAAAAGGATAAAGCATGATTATAAACAGAATTCTAACTTTATTGATTACTACAACTTGTTTATTTATATCTTCTAACTTATTTGCTGCTAGCTCTGGTGGAGAGTTACTTAATTTAAAAATGATTTTAAGTGGGCCGGCTATTTTCTCACTAATTATTTTTGTTGTCGCCTACTTTTTTGTTATGACAGAAGAGTTTAGTCATTTAAGAAAGTCTAAGCCAGTCGTTGTTGCCTCAGGGATAATATGGATGGCAGTGGCAATAACCGCAACCTCCAGTGGAGTAGCATATGACTCTATAAATTACACTTTTAGACACGTATTTTTAGAATTTGCCGAATTGTTTATGTTCCTTTTGGTTGCCATGACTTTTATAAATACTATGACAGAAAGAAATGTTTTTGAAGTTTTAAGAGCTTGGTTAGTTAATAAAGGTTTTGATTTTAGAAAAATATTCATTATTACTGGCGTATTATCTTTTTTTATCTCTCCTATAGCAGATAATCTAACAACAGCTTTGTTAATGTGTGCGGTAGTTATGGCTGTAGCAAAAGGAAATAAAAAATTTATTTGCTTAGCTTGTATAAATATTGTAGTGGCAGCAAACGCTGGAGGTGCTTTTTCGCCTTTCGGCGATATAACCACGTTGATGGTTTGGCAAAAGGGGGTTATACCTTTTTTTGGATTTTTCAGTATATTCGTCCCTTCCGTAATAAATTACTTAGTACCGGCAATAATAATGTATTTTGCAGTTCCAAAAGAAAGTCCTCAGCAGTCAGATGAAAAGGTTACTCTTAAGACAGGAGGATTAGTTTCAATATTTTTGTTTTTAGGCACTATAACTCTGACAGTAATTAGCCATCAAAAATTTCATATGCCTACTACTTTTGGAATGTTAACTGGTTTAGGTGTTTTAAGCCTATTCGGATTTTATTTGAAGAAGAAGACTAGTGATAACGGAGCTAAATTTGATATATTTACTCAAATAGGAAAAGCAGAATGGGACACCTTATTTTTCTTTTATGGAGTATTAATGTGTGTTGGCGGATTATCAGCATTTGGTTATTTAGCATACACAGCAGAAGTAACATATATAGATCTTGGAGCAACTTATGCAAATGTTTTAGTAGGTATATTATCAGCAATAGTAGATAATATTCCAGTTATGTATGCTGTGCTGACAATGTTTCCAGAAATGGATTTAGGTCAGTGGTTATTAGCAACTCTTACTGCAGGAGTAGGAGGGAGTATGCTGTCGATAGGCTCGGCTGCCGGTGTAGCCCTAATGGGACAGTCAAAAGGTAATTATACTTTTTTCGGTCATCTTAAATGGACACCAGTAATTGCTTTAGGTTATGCAGCTTCTATTTATATACACTTGCTTTATAATAGTAATAAGTTTGATAATATTCCTATTGTGCTGTGATCATAATTATAGTAAAACAAATAAAATCGGGGCGTAGCGCAGCCTGGTAGCGCATCTGCTTTGGGAGCAGAGGGTCGAGTGTTCGAATCACTCCGCCCCGACCATAAAATTAATATGAATAAAGTTATTATATACAAGCCTCAGAAATCTCCAACCCAATCTGGCAAAAGAAATACAAGTCAGTGGATTATGGAATCAGATGCAAAAGTTTTTAAAGAAACAGACCCTCTAACTGGATGGAAATTAGATTCTAATTATAAGGCATTAGTTAAGCTAAAATTTAATAATTTAGATGATGCCTTAAACTATGCAAAAAAAAACGAATACGATTACAGAGTTATTGAGGATGTACAAAAAGATTTAAAAATTAGAAGCTATTCTGATAATTTTAAGCACAAGAGAGTAAAAACTGAAATATAAATATTACTAAGGTTTTTTAATGAAATGGATTATCATTAGGTAAGTTATAATTTTAGTATTTATAGAGAAAAATAATTAACTTTTCATAATAGCGGCTGCTTTTTTATAATCTTTTAAGATAAAATTTATTAAAAAAACATATTTGATAAAGTATTTTAGTAATTAACTAAAATATTTTTATGCGTTCGAATAGATAATTAAGAATAAATAAAACATAGAGAAAATATAGTATAAATTGGTAAAAAAATTATAAATATTTAAGAAAGTAGGTTTAGAATAAAAAATCTAATTTGAAGTATTTTAAAGTATTATTTCTCCTTTTTATTTTACTGCATTTCGTTTATATTTTTAATATGTCCTCGTAGCTCAGCTGGATAGAGCATCTGCCTTCTAAGCAGAGGGTCGCAAGTTCGAATCTTGCCGAGGACGCCATCAATAATTACTATTTGAATTTTTCAGATGAAATTATTAGTTTCATATGGTAGAAATAACTATGATAAAGTTTTTCCTATTAATATTCATAGTGCTATTTTTAAATAATTGTAACAACAAAGGTGTTCCTCTTCTTAGTAGCGGAGTCTCGGGTTCAGAAGGTTTGCCACCAGAGCAATTAAGCTTTGCTAATTTCAAGGATATTCCTATTCCAGACGGCTCTGTTATGGACATGACGAATACTGTTATTTTTGGTAGTGATGAGGATTGGTTTGGTAGACTTACTATAATACCTAATCAAAGCCATGCTGAAACTTTTGATTTTTTTAGATTTGAAATGCCAAATCTCTCATGGAAAGAAATAACAAATGTGAGGTCTACAAGTAGCGTGCTATCTTATGAAAAAAATAATCGTATTGTAACAATTCAGATATCTAATTCTTACGGCAAAACACTTTGTTCAATAAATATGTCTCCAAAAAAACAATAGGTACAAAATGAAAGATGAAGATAATAAAAATTATGGTAGTGTAATTGTAGTAACCATATTAACGTTACTAGCTTCAGTTGGTTTAATTTACTTAATAGTTTATTTGTTGAATTAATTTACTCAACTTTTTTTATTTTTACTCCGCCTGGAGCTTGCTCAGTAGGAGTTACCTCTATCAATGATATATTTACATGAGCGGGAACCTGTAAAGCATACAATATATTATTTGCTATATCTGAGGGACTTAATAATTTAAGTCCAGATTTCATCTTATTAGCTTCCTTTTTGTTTTTAAATGCTACATCAAAAAATTCAGTGTCAACTCTACCTGGATTGATTTCAGTACATCTAATTCCAGTTCCTAATAGCTCTAACCTTAGATTTTGAGTAATTAAGTGAACAGCGCCCTTTGTTCCTCCATATACTGAACTATGCAAAGGATAAAGGCCAGCTATAGAGCCAACGTTTATAATATGACCTTTTTTATTTTTTATCATATTAGGTAATATACATCTAATCAATTGAAGTAAAGCGTTTACATTAGTATCAACGGTAACTTTAATATCATCTATTTCGGTTTTGTGTATAGCTTCAAATCCTTTACCTAATCCTGCATTATTAATCAATACATCAAATTTAAATTTTCTCAACTTTTGAATATTTCTGGTATTTGTAATATCAAGTAAGATAATTTTACATCCAGTATCTTTAGAAATTTCAAGAAGTTGTTTTTTTCTTCTAGCTAATGCATACACTTCAAAATTTTCCTTTGTTAATAATTCCACAGTCGCTTTACCAATTCCACTTGAGGCTCCTGTGACTAAAACTTTTTTATAGTAATTCGATGACATAATAATATGCTAATTATTAATAATTTTTTTTAATTGGTTTTTTTCTTTTTTCATGCCTAAGAATGCTTTTTCCTCAATTCGTCTATAAAGGTTAATGAGTGACTCTCCATCTTTAGTAATCCTAGCTCCTCCAGTACCTTTACCTCCAGTAAAGGTGATTACTAATTTTTTATTTGACAACTTATTTAAATCATTTACTAAATTCCATGCTTTTCTGTAGGACATCCCAATTTTTCTTGCAGCTGATGAAATAGATCCTTTTTCTATTATAGTTTCTAACAATAGTATTTTTCCAGGGCCAAAAAACGAATATTTTCCTAGTTGTATTTTTAAATGCAGGCTTATATCTTTACTATCTTTACTCAATGTATACTTTGTCTCCTATTTTAATATTATTTTTATTAACCTCACCAGCATTTATTTCCAAAACATACTTCGCATAACTTTTGGGAGCATATATAGTTTCTTTTTTAGGTAACGCATGTTTAATTATATGAATAATATTTTTATCTTCAGATATATAAACAATATCTAAAGGAATTAAGGTATTTTTCATCCAAATATTAATTATTTGACTCTTAGGGAAAATGAAAAGCATTCCTTTATTAGATGGTAATATCTTTCTAAACATTAATCCTTTTTCTCTAGCATCTTTAGTTTTAGCAATTTCTACAGAATATTTTATTTTGTTTTCTAGCTTATTGATAATAACATTTGTTTCTTCTGCCCTTGCTAAAGTAGAAAAAAACAAAATTAGCAGTAAAAGAGTAAGCTTACTTTTAACAAAAATTTTTAGATGCATCATTTCAATTAATATTATAATATATATTATGTCACTCACAAATAAAATATTTTTAGCTTTAATATTTGGCGCTTTAATAGGATCAATACTTAATTATCTAGCACTACAACAAAACGCTTTAATTTTGAATTTTATTAGTGTTCCTGCAGGTCTATTTATATCCTCATTAAAAATGTTAGTTGTTCCGGTAGTTTTTTTTTCTATAGTATGTGGAGTATCTAATCTAAATAATATTAATTCTCTTGGAAAAATTGGTGGAAAATCAATATTCTTATACTTATTAACTACATGTATTGCTATTAGTATTGCTCTAATTATTAGTAAAATTATCAATCCTGGTTATAACGGAGAGGTAAATAACTTTCAAGATTTTACTAAAAAAGTTGGCCCATCGATTTCTGAAGTGATCACTGGAATAATCCCAAATAATCCTATAAAAGCTTTAGTAGAAGCTAATATGTTACAGATAATATTTTTTGCTGTTTTATTAGGAACTACAATAAATTTACTCAATGATAAAAGCAAAAAGTTAAAAGAGTATTTTAATATTTTTAATGATTTATTTTTAAAAATGATAGAAGTAATTATGAGCTTTGCCCCATATGGTGTTTTTTTTCTGATTTTTAAAACATTTTTTACTCAAGGATTTGATGCTATACTAAATCTAGCATCATATTTTTTCACAGTACTATTAATTTTATTAATTCATATGTTTTTTACATATGGAAGCTTAATCCTTTTATTTACGAGAATAAATATATACAAATTCTTTTCAAAGATGAAAAACACTATTTTATTTGCTTTCTCTACAGCTAGTAGTGCTGCCACTATACCTATTACTCTCAAAACAGTTGAAAAGGATTTAGGAGTAGATAAATCTGTAGCTTCTTTTACTGTTCCATTAGGAGCTACTATTAATATGGATGGAACAGCAATCATGCAAGGAGTTGCTACAGTTTTTATAGCGAATGTTTACGGTATAAATTTGCTAATGAGTGATTACCTATCGGTTATAATAATTGCTACATTAGCATCAATAGGTACAGCCGGTGTTCCAGGGGTAGGTTTAATTATGCTTACTATGGTATTAAATCAGGTAGGATTACCAGCAGAAGGCATTGCAATTATTATAGGAATTGACAGGTTGCTTGATATGACAAGAACAGCAGTGAATGTTACTGGTGATGCAACAATTTCTTGTTTAGTAGGCAAATTCGAAAATAAAATAGATATTAAAAAAATTAATCTGAAGTCCTAAGATACCATTCTGTCCAAGAGCCATCATATATAGTATAATTAATAATACCGATACTTTGTAAAGCAAAAGCCAAGTTACAGGCATTTATTCCTGATCCACAACTACAGATTATTTGCTTATCGACAAAATCTATTTTTTTAAAAATTTCTTTTAGATCAGATCTTCGCTTCAAAAAACCTTTCAATTCAAGGAGATCATGAGGTATATTTACACTACCTGGTATAGTTCCTTTACCAATATTTGCTCTAGGCTCTGGCTCTTTTCCCTCAAATCTTTTTGAAGGTCTTCCGTCAATAATTATATACTTGTTAATGTCTTTAAATATATTGTGAAGTGATTTGTAACTAATAATAAGATTTTTATGAATTTTATGTATTTTATAATTACTCATTTTATTGTTTTTTTTTGTTCTTTTTTGTTCTCCGTGAACTAATTGCCAGGCCCTAAAACCACCATCAAGAATAAAAATGTTCTTATGGCCAAAATACTTAAACGTCCACCATACTCTAGGAGAGCTTTTTAACCCATCTTTACAATAAACTATTATAGTATCCCTTGCGCAAATTCCTAATTTAGAAACTGCTGTTTCAAATAATTTTTTATTTGGAAGCATATGTGGTAGTATTGTATTTTTGTTACAAATTTTATCTATATCAAAAAATACCGCGCTAGGTATGTGAGAATAAATATACTCTTTATAGCTATTCCTTAAAGAATTTGGTAAGTACCAAGATGCGTCAATTATCTTAATATTTTTATTGTGAATATTTCTTTTAAGCCAACTAGCATTTACTATCATTATTAAATCCAGTTTGGAAATATAATATTTTTGCTTTTTAAAAAATCCTTATTAAAAATTTTACTGGTATATCTATTGCCATAATCACACAATACCGTGACTATAGTCTTATGCGGGCCTAATTCATTAGCTAGTTTTATGGCGCCGGCCACATTTATACCAGAGGTCGGACCTAAAAATAAGCCTTCCTCCAAAATTAAATCATACATTATATCAAGAGCCTTCTGGTCTGATATTTTGTAAGCTCCATCAAAATTAATTCCCTCTATATTTTTTGTAATTCTACTTTGTCCAATACCTTCAGTTATTGAACTTAATGCAGATTTAGATTTACCTTTCCTTATCCATGAGTACATACCTGAGCCATAGGGGTCAGCACAAAAAACTTTTATGTTTTTATTTTTATTTTTTAATCCTAAATAGTTTCCTGCCAAAGTACCACCAGTTCCAATAGAGCAAATAAAAGCATCTATTTTACCTTCTGTTTGTCTCCAAATTTCTTGCGAGGTAGTTTTTTCGTGAGCCTCTCTATTTGCTAAATTATCAAATTGATTAGTCCATAGAGCATTCTTTTTTTTTGCTATACTTTTAGAAAGCTGAATATAATTTTTAGGATTGTTATAAGGTACTTGATCGGTAAGTATAATCTCTGCACCTAAAAATTTGAGAGTATTTATCTTTTCTATACTTTGATTATTGGGCATTACAATAACTGTTTTATATCCTAAGGCTCTTCCTATTACAGTAAGGCCTATTCCAGTATTTCCTCCAGTACCTTCTACTATAATTTTATTTGCAATTTCATTATCCTTTTCTATTTGCTCGATCATATTTAGAGCAGCTCTGTCTTTTATAGATTGTCCAGGATTTAAAAATTCAGCCTTACCTAAAATATTACAATTAGTTATTTCGGAAGCTTTTTTTAATTTTATTAAAGGAGTATTTCCTACCAGCTTTGTAATATTTTGAGCAAAGTCCATAACTGAGTCTATTTAACTTTTTTAATAATATTATTTTGTGGGGTATAACCTTTCATTGCTAATATAAGAAATACAATTGTACAAAATAATGTAACTAATATTCCTTCAATATACAGGTGCCCTAGGCTGGCTGCTCTGACCATTTCAACTCCGTAGGTGAAAGGATTTATTTTCGCTAAATAGTAAACACCTGTTGCACCATTATCTATTAATCTCCATAGCGGATATAATGCAGATGAAATAAAAAACATAGGGAAAATAACAAAATTCATTGTTCCTGCAAAGTTTTCAAGCTGCCTTATATATACTGATAATAATAAACCTAGCGATCCTAGCATCAGACTAAATAAAATAATTACAGGAAAAGCAAATATCCATCCATAAAATTTTGTAATAAAAGGAGTATAATAGTTTATAAAAGGAATACAAATAATAAGAAAAAAATACGCTTGTAATACTGATAGTATAGTGCCAGCTAAGAGTTTCGATGTTAACATATACCACCTTGGTAATGGTGTGGTAAGCAAAATTTTCATAACACCCATTTCTCTGTCATAGACCATAGAAAGTGATGATTGCATACCACTAAATAGTAGTACCATTCCAAGTAAACCTGGAGTGATATATTCAAAATAATTTATATTTTGCGTAGGATAAAAGTTCAAAATACCAGGATCTATACCTTTTGAAGAGCCTACTCCTGCTGCAAATACAAAAAGCCATAAAGCTGGTCTTACAATCGCAGAAAATAACCTACCTTTTTGTTTAGAAAATTTTATCACCTCCCTTTTTGATAAACCCGATAGAGCCAATATATAATGATTTAAATTCATATTTATCTCTTAATTACAAGAATTATTTAAAATACCTAAAGTATCTAGGTCATTACTTTGGTTAGTAAAACTTTTGAGGGGTGCAACTTTTGTCACCCAATTTCCACCTGAGACTAATAGTATAGGTTGTCTTAATTGATTAGTTTTTTGACGAAAATTTAAACCCATTCCTTTTGAGCCATCTACTCTAAAGTTAGAGCTTTTCATATAATCAAGAATCTTAAGGTTGTCCAAAACCTGAGTTCTCAAAACAGACTCTATAATCACTTTGATAGATATCCATGCTGACCAATCTCTCTCATTCATTCGCCTATCATTGATTCTTTCAAATCTTCCATTTAGTTGCGGTGCTCCATGTCTTAAATAGGACCAATGCCAAGCCTGCGGCACTAAACCTGAAGATCCCGTTATTGTTGCTGGTTTACT
>MDTB01109788.1_pt1 | contig 15418 bp, 6 predicted proteins | sample 811161 | NCBI WGS metagenome assembly MDTB01 (sample SAMN05326650, study PRJNA326480) | marine metagenome | isolation source: seawater | place: Mediterranean Sea | collected 2009 | reverse complement strand
GATGACCGCAATGGTGTGATCGACCACATTGACTTGGTGATGCCCTTCCCTTCAGGAATGCAGGAGCATGGTCCGCACGCGCTGCAGCTTGGACCGGACGGAATGATTTATCTGCTGCTGGGCAATCTCACTCAATTGAAAGCCGACTTTTCACCCAAAAGTCCTTATCGGCATATTTACGAAGGCGATCTGGTTACGCCGCGATACGAAGATCCACGAGGACATGCGAATTCCGGAAAAGCACCCGGTGGTGTCGTGCTGCGAATCGATCCTGCAGGTGGTCAGATTGAGCGTTTTGCCGGAGGACTTCGCAACCCCTACGATATAACTTTCAATGCAGAGGGCGATCTTTTCACCTGGGACGCCGACATGGAGTGGGATCAAGGTAGCACCTGGTATCGACCCACACGCGGCAACCATCTTATTCCCGGTGCGGAGTTTGGTTGGCGCAGCGGTTGGGCAAAGTGGCCCGATTATTTTGTCGACAGCCTTCCTGCATTTGCCGAAACTGGAAACGGATCTCCAACCGGGATGACGGTCTACGACCATTTTATGTTCCCCGTCCGTTACCATGGATCTTTGTTTGTCGGCGACTGGGCGCAAGGACGGATTTTAGATGTTCGTTTAAAGCGACAGGGCGCATCTTACACGAGTGAAGTACACGTCTTCCTTGAAGGAAACCCGCTCAATGTAACCGATATGGAAGTCGGTCCGGATGGAATGCTTTATTTCTGTACCGGTGGACGAGGGACGGATGGAGGTGTCTACCGCGTGGGCTGGACCGGTCAAGTTCCACCGCAGATCCAGGATCTGGGCACCGGTATCGAAGTTGCCCTACGACAGCCACAATTTCAAACTGCCTGGGCACGGCAGCAGATCGCCTTGGTCAAAGAAGAACTGGGCGAACAGTGGGAAGATCAACTATTGGCGATTGTGCTGGATTCCACCGCCGATGCAGGCGTACGTGCACGAGCAATCGACTTGCTTCAGTTGTACGGACCACAACCCACGGCCAAACTCCTCGTTGAACTTTCGCGCGATCGCGATCGAAGGATCCGCATCAAAACCGCTTACTTCCTTGGCCTGCACCCGGATGATCCGGTCAGCAGGGAACGACTTGCAGAATTGCTCGACGACCCGAATATCGTCGTCAAACGGATCGCCTGCGAATCGCTTGCGCGTATTAACTCCGATACATTGCCGACTGCAAAGCTGGTAAGTCTGCTAGGGCATGGAGACCGTCACCTGGCCTGGGCAGCAGCAAAAACACTCCAAATTTTACCCGTTGAGACATGGAAAGAGCTTGTTCTTGAAACGGAAGAGCAGCGAGTATTTCTCGTCGGAGGTGCCGCGTTATTAGGGACCGGACCATCGAAGGACATCTGTCTGGAAATTTTCCAAACTGCCAATGGCTGGATGGATTCATTTATTGCGGATCGCGAGTTTTTAGATCTTCTCCGCGTCATGCAACTTGCACTCATGCAGGGAAAAATAAAAAGCCAAGATGTTTCGAATGCTGCTAGCCAAATTGCAAGTGAATTTCCGTCAGGAAATACCATCATTAATCGCGAGCTTGTTCGCTTACTTGCCTATCTTGAATCACCGTTGATTGCTACCCGGTATATGGATTATTTGAGGAGTGATCTTCCCTTGGAAGACAAGACCCACTTGATGACGCATGCTCCCTTCATCGCGAAAAGTTGGACGCCTGCCGAACAGTTTGAAATTCTTCAGTTGATTGCTGAACTTCAAAAAGATTCAACGAGTGAATCTCATACGCGTTATCTCGATGAAGCGGCTCGGAGGTTTGTCTCCAAGATGAACTCCAAAGAGCACCAATTGGTGCTTGACCGTGGTGTCGAGTGGCCTGGCGCTGCACTAGGAACAATTGCCTTTCTCCCGAAACATCCCGACGACGACCTTCTCGGTAAGCTCATTCGATTGGATCGATCCCTGGTCGATCAAGAAGGAGAAGCTGTCTCTCGTTTGCGCATCGGGATTGCCGCTGTGCTTGCCAGAAGTGGTAGAGACCAGGAAATGGCTTACCTCCGCGAGTTATTTGAGAATGAACCCGAGCGTCGCGACATATTGGCCGTTGCCCTCGCGCAGCAAACTGAGGGGGCTAATTGGCCACTACTCATTCGAGCACTCACCATTCTCGAAGACGGATATGCCGTTGCAGTCATGGCAAAACTCGGTGCGTCATCTCGAGTTTGCGACGAACCACAGGTATTTCGCCAGGTCATTTTACAAGGCTTGAGTCAGAATCAAGACGTCGGCCGTCGGTTTTCTACAGCGTTGTTAGAAAAATGGACAGGGAAAAATCCCGCCACGGATGCATCGAATGAGCAAGAAAAAGTTGTGGCGTGGCAAAATTGGTTTCGGTCGACCTATCCCGAACTGACCGATCCGGTGCTTCCGGAGGAATCAGCGCTCGATCGTTATTCATTCGATGAACTCGAAGAGTACCTCGACAGTGATGACGCATTAGCTGCGAATCCCGAACATGGAAGAATCGTTTATGCCAAAGCCGACTGCATCAAATGTCACCGCTTCGGGGAAATTGGCGGCGGCGTTGGCCCGGACCTGAGTAGTGTTGGAAAACGATTTCAGAAAAAAGAACTATTACAGTCTATTCTGTACCCTTCGCACTTTATTTCGGACCAATACGCAACGAAAACCGTGGCAACTGCCAGTGGTCGCACATTTAATGGTGTGATCGAAGAGAAAAAGGATGGCAGCGTCGTCGTATTGAACCCGGAGGGTAACGAAATCTTTGTTGCGGCTGAGGATATTGACGAAATTGTACCCAATAAAAAATCGACCATGCCCGCTGGGCTTCTCAACGAGCTTTCACTTGAGGACATCGCCAGCCTGTTTGCTTTTCTCAATCAGCAATCCCAACCGAAGATTTCTCGAAAGGTTGGTCGTGAAAATCCGGAAAGATAAGATCGGTCGTCGGAGTTAAACGCTTCTTCAAAATTTGAGAAACCGTGAAATCTACGGCGGCGGGCGATTCACGAGGCAACACACATTAGCTACGATACGGCTTATGGAAACCGAAGCCGATCGCGAAAAAATACGCTCCCTGGATCGGCCAGCCCTCGAAGTCTATCAACTTGAGCGGCTCAATCAGTTATTGCGTGAAGTATTACCGCAAAACAAGTTCTATGCAAAAAAACTGTCGGGTCTAAAGATCCCGATCGAGCGAATCTCGGATCTGTCGAAACTTCCTTTCACAAGCAAAGAGGAACTAGTCGGAGATGATCCGCATGGCTGGGCGAGGAACCGTACGTTCGAAATTGAAAAGTACACTCGTTTTCATCAGACATCCGGAACGCAAGGGCAACCCTTGATCCTCCTTGATACGCCTGAGGACTGGAGATGGTGGACCGATGCCTGGCAGTATGTTTTGGATGCAGCACAAATTACATCCAATGATCGGTGCTTTCTTGCTTTTTCGTTCGGCCCTTTTATTGGCTTCTGGTCGGCTTTCGACGCGTTGATCCAGCGAGGCTGTCTGGCCATTCCAAGCGGTGGGCTCTCATCACTTGCTCGACTCGATCGCATCACGACCGTTGCGGCAACCTGCCTGCTCTGTACTCCGAGTTATGCTCTTCGACTGGCCGAAGTGGCCCAAGAGCACAGCCAAGACCTTCGCCGCTCGACCGTCCGCACGATCGTGGTTGCCGGGGAACCGGGTGGCTCTCTCACATCCGTACGGGCACAGATTGAAAACGCTTGGGACGCAAAGGTTTTAGATCACGCAGGAGCTACCGAAATCGGTCCCTGGGGTTTTGGTGAATTAAGTGGGCCCGGCCTCTACGTCAATGAGGGAGAATTCATTGCCGAATGCATCGATCCGGAAACGACCGAACCGGTCGAAGAAAACCAAACCGGGGAATTGGTTCTCACCTCACTGGGCAGAGCGGGGCATCCAATGCTCCGATATCGCACGGGCGATCTTGTCCGTTTCAATGCGCCAAAGACCAATGAAAATATTCAATTCGTCTATTTGGCGGAAGGCATTTTAGGACGCACTGATCAGATGCTGATTATTCGTGGCGTTAACATTTTGCCGAGTGCCGTCGAACAAATCATCCGTGGCTTTTCGGACGTGTGCGAATTCCGGCTTACCGCAAACCGCATCGGTGCAATGGATGAACTGAAGGTGGAGGTAGAGGCCGAACAAGATCGTGCCACGCAAATTAGCGAGCAATTGCAAATCAATCTGGGGCTACGCATCGATGTAAAGTCATTACCTGCAAGAACGCTCCCGCGCTTTGAAGGCAAAGCGAAACGTTTTATTGACCATCGACCAAAGGAAGATGAATGACGCTTCGACCTGTTGAATTATCTTTGCCCCAAACTGGAACGCTACAGATTACATGGAATGATGGCAGTGTGCGGCATTACAGTTTCCAGGAACTCAGGGAACATTGCCCCTGTGCATCCTGCCGAGAAATTCGGCGCAATCCGCCCGAATCATCACTGTTACCGATCCTCTCAGAAGGAGAGACGACGCCCCTGAAGATTGACTCGATGGACCCTGTCGGAAATTATGCCTATAGCATCGGCTTCAGCGATGGGCATGACACTGGAATTTACCAAATCACATTGCTGCTTGAGCTTGGGCGACCCGTAAGCTGAACAACGATCGTCTGCTCGCGATCACTTATTCTGACGGCGGAACAATATTGCGAAGTTGATCAAGCGGGTCCTGTCCGGCCGGGGGCAACTTGCCAGCACCTTCCGGGCTTTCAGCAGGGGGCTTCTGCTCAATCAAATCCTTCATTGTGAGATGGATTTCTTGATAGGTCGCATCCGAAATCACGTAATACCATTGGGCAAATCTGCGATTCAATACGGCAGATCGTTCCTGTCCCGCAGTCACTTGATCTTCGTATGCTTTTTTCTTACGAGAATTTTCCGCCACGATCGCCTGGCGGTTTTCCTGCCACTCGGCATCATCAGTCGACGGGGGTGTTTCTTGCTCTACTACTTTTTCTTTTTCTTTTTCTTGAAGTGGTTCATCGCTAGATAATTCCTGTTGCAATTCTTCCGTTTCGGTACTCTCTTCCGCCTCGTCATCCGGTAATTCACCCTGAGTATTTTCTTCTGGCGGCACCTCTGCATACTCGGGGGCGGTGAGCAGACTTTCATCAAATTGCGTCATTACCATGAGATATCGAAGAGCACGCCCTGTTGTTGACGGTTCGTTCGCCTGGGAAACTGTCTCGTCGGTTGTTTCGGATTCTTGACTACTCTCTTCTCCGTTTGAAGCATCCGCCTTCTCTCGACCGGCGATTCCGCCAAAACGGAGGACATATTTCAGTCCATCTGACATTCCGATATTGATCTCTCCGTGGTTGGAAAGCAACACATTCTGAACGGTGCCACCCGGGCCTTCCACTTGACGAAAAAAGAAACCGTGTTGTTCTAAACTATCAATTGCCCCGGGACTGGATTGAATAAATTTTGCCAGGCTATCACCCAAACCGTCCGGTTTTCGATGCACATTGACGACGCGTAAATCATCAAGTGCAGATTTCATTTCTTCTAACCGCTGCTTATTTAATTGCTGGTCGGCCGCCATTTTTTCTTCTCGAGGCTGTCCCTCTTCAAAGGCAATCAACTTCTGCAATTTCCACTCGAGATCCGCCTGTTCGTATTGCAGGACCATTTCAGCCTCCATCTCAAGCCCTTTAACAATCGTCGCAACGCCCAAGCCGTCGGCCCCAAGAACCGGTTGTTGCTCTGTCAAAACGGTGTAATCACTGATGGCAACATCTTTTAATTCCAAGGGATCGAACTGCAGCACATCGCGTTCAATCCAATCTTCAAATCGCGTCGAAAGACTCGTCGGGTCAAGAACGACCGTATACACCTGATCGTTACTCGCCTGCCTTACGTAATATTGATCTTCGCTGCCGGCCACTTTTTTACCGATGATGAAATCAGCCAGGGCATCACCTTTTACCGAATGGAATGTAATGCGCTTTCCAACGCCTTTCGCGCCTCTTCCCAGTCCACTCGCAGTCGGGTCCAACAGACCGAAGTCACCGTGGTTCCCTGCCTTATCGGTAACACTCGCCAGAATTTCTGCGTGATTGACTCCCGTAACCGCCTCCACAAGATGATCGCTCTGATCAGCGGGATGGTTTTCATGGGACGGAATTGAAAACCGACCGTCGACTTTAGCGACCTCAAACGGCTCTGCTTCACCATCGCTCGAATCAAAGTCAACAATCCGTAAGCGGACAACTTCCAGAGGATTTTCAATAGCAACCAATGACTGGCCAATTTGATCCGCGGCTGTTTTCTCAGGCGCTTCGCGACTCACTACAAACGCAAAAATAGTGCTTCCAAAAGCAATGCACAAAAATAGAACCGTTTTACCCTGTTCACTCATCTTTCATCTCTTTCTCAATAGCTCCCAGAATTTTTCAACCAAACTACCATTAACGCTTTCGCGACGAGGAGACCGACTCTTTTTCTCGTGAGCGGCGAACAAAGAACACGCAAAGTGCAATCAAAAGCGGTGGGATCGGTGGCAGTAAAACAGCCATTAATTTATACCGATCCTGAACTCGGTGAATATCGGCTGCCATTTCATTCTCAATCCGCCGGTATTGAGACTGCTCTTCACGGTCCAACTGCGCATTGCGGGCCTCGATTCGGGATGTCCCATTACGATGGGCAATTGCCATTTCTTCCTGCATTTGCTGTGGACTGATATCACGTCTCGACTGCAGGCTTTCAGCAGTTTTGTCGAGTTTTTCCTGCTCTTCATCGATCAGACGATTAAACTTTTCTTCCGCTTCTTTCCGTGCGGAGTCGCGATTCCTCTTTGCGGCATCGCTCACTTGCTTGATCGCTGTAAGTTCACGATGCACCGGTCGCCGCTTACGAATATCAATAAACCTCGTGTCCTCTGCCAGATCGTCCAAAACATTAAGTACAAAAGGAACATTATCCACCTGCCATTTGGCGAAACGTTCGCCAAAAAAACTGGCGCGTTCACGAAGCAAAAAGAAAACTCCGGCCAAAATATCCATGTCAGAAACAACAACGACATTGATTGGTTCGATTGACTCCGCATCAGGATTTGAAACATCCTCGTCTGCCGGTTCAGACTCCGCCTCAATCTTTATGGACGCCGCAAGCACATATCGGTCACCAGTAGGCTTTTCAAATTCTTTGATCTGTCCCCTCGAACGAAGATCCATCTGGCCAAAAAGATTCCGTGTTACGCAGTCGTCAAAGCGAACAGTTCCGGTTCGCCTGCCCATTGTCACCAACGGCACAAACTGCCTGTCCATATCTGTCCCAATGTCTTCAATCGCACCTGGATAAAGGAAAAGTAATTTTTGCAGACCGGAGCTAATCGGCTCTTCTTCATTCAGAGGCACACCTGTCGCATCACAGGCAGGCGAAATCCAGACATACTCATTCTGCAACTCACCATCCTCCGGGTGCGGCGTGTAATCCTGCCACACGATCGCACTCGTCTCGCCACCGGGACCGCTACCCAACCCTTGTGGACGGGCAGGAAGTTGCACCAACCGAATCCCAAGCAAATCCCAAAGCGCACGGAGATCGCCCTTCGGTGCTGGCGGTTGCCGCATAAAAGGCATTTGGCCCCCTTGCTGTTTCGGCTGGTCCGTACCGGGCGCCGGAGAGGTCAACGGAAACGGATCCTCAAAAAGGGCTGTAGGCTGTCCTTTTTGAACTGCCGCGACGAGATTTTCCATCTCTGGGGGGCCAAGCGATGATGGCTGTACGACCAGCAGTACGTCGTAATCTCCCGCAATGGGCTGTGCTGGATCGACGTCAATAACGTTAAATTGCTTTTTCAATTCTGTAACGAGGGGCTGCTCGCCAGAACCCGAACCAGGAAAGCCGCCCGGACTCATCAATTGGGCATCTGTTTTCACAATTCCGAGAGTGAGTCGTTTCTCCTCAAGCACGATCGCCAGCGAACGCATTAACTCATATTCGACTGGCAGGCTTTCGCCCATAAAGGGAACAACAACGCGCTGCAGACCGTATTCAAACGCGACACCGAAAATCACATCACGGGTTGTCGCTGCACCTCGGACGGTGGTCAGCATCGACTCCTTCTTGATTCCATACAGTGTCTCTGCACGATTCGCGCGTGCTCCAAAAATGTCAATTCCATCATAAATTCGCAGTTTCACCCGACTACCACCTACCGCTTTGATTTCCTCAAGTGCTGCGAGCAAATTGAATCGCTTCTGCACAAAATCCTTGGGTAAATCCTTGGAAATGAAAGCCTCGACCTTCAATACGTAAGGATCTTCACTCGCATTTAAAGCCTGAACCAATTCCACTGATTTTGGAGAAAGTGAACTAAGCCTTTCACTTGTAATATCGAATCGGCCCCACTGAAGTGCTGCTGCGGCAACACTGACACTTCCTGCTATCAGAATCAAAGCGATCGTCCGTAAAACATAATGCCCGGTCATTGCAGAACCTCCCTGCGTAGCAGACCAGTGTCGCCGACCAATGAGGATCATTGAAAGATAAAGCATGACGGTAATGATCATCAAGAAATAGATCAAACTCGCAACGCTAAGGATGCCACTCTGAAAATCAAAAAATTTCGTCGAAATGCTGAATTGCGCCAACTGCCTCGCAAACTCCTCGGGAAAAATAATGTCGGCCCAAGAAACGATCACCAGAGGTGCACAAAACACAATCCCCAACACAAAACCGACGGTGAGATTTTTTGTCATGAATGACGCAACCATACCGACAGACAACAACGCCAAACCAACGACCCAATAACCGAAATAATTGCTAAGAAACAGCCCAGCATCGGGTGAACCCAACGTACTTAAAACCCAGAAATTACAGATCTGCGAAAAAAGCAGTGAAACGGTGTAAATAGCGACTGCCGCCAGATATTTACCGAGCACGATATCAAAGTCGGTTGTGGGCATTGTCAAAAGCAATTCGTCCGTCCCTAACCGACGCTCTTCAGCCCAGATACTCATGGTGATTGCCGGAATATAAATCAGAAGAATTAAAGGCAAATACTGATTGAGCGGATCAAGGTTGACAAGATTTGAACTGAAGAAAGATTCACTCCAGAACGCTGTGATGCCACACAGCGCAACGAAGAGGCAGAGAAATACGTAGCCGGTTGTATTTGTAAAATAGGCAAGAAAATCCCGTTTAAAAATCGCAAAAGCAGCAGGAGAAATCGATCCCAGGCCAGCAAGGCCGAGAATGAGAGGTGCCAAGAACAAGAGGTCAAAGCCAAAAACAACAAAGAGCGACGCAAACGTAGTCCCAAAACCGTGCATGACAAATTTATTCCATTGCTACAGTAAAAAAATACAAAACGTCCCGAACAGTTTACCGAAAGCCACCTAGGCGGAGAGGGATTCGGATTCGGCGGTCAGTTCGCCAAAAATCGCATCAAGATTGCTTCCTTTGCTATGCAACTCTGCGAGCGAGCCATCAAAAACAATACGACCTTGATGAATAAAAAGAACACGACTAGCAACCGCCTCCACTTCCTGAAGAATATGCGTCGAAAGCAAAATAGTCTTGTCACGACCGAGATGCCGAAGACGATCTCGCACATCGGCTATCTGATTAGGATCGAGTCCCGCAGTTGGCTCATCAAGAATCAAAACCTCGGGTTCATGCAAAAGCGCATGCGCCATGCCAACCCGTTGGCGATAGCCTTTCGACAATTTTCCAATCGGCTTCCGTATGACCTCTTGTAAAGAGCAGAGATTGATCACTTCATCGATTCGACGCTTTGAATATGAAGCCGGCATCCCGCGCGCTTGGGCAAAAAATTCAAGAAGACTTTGTGGAGTCATGTCGGGATAAAGGGGGCCATTTTCAGGGAGGTACCCTAAGCAGACTGATCCTGCAATTCGATCCTGGCACATATCGTATCCGGCGATCTTTGCCCGACCCTCGGATGGCGAAAGATAGCCCGTCAATAGTTTCATCGTCGTGCTTTTCCCCGCGCCATTGGGCCCCAAAAACGCAACGACCTCTCCACGATTGATCGAAAAAGAAGCATCGCGGACCGCTGTAAAATCGCCATAAAACTTTGACAGCCCAATGGCTTCAATCATCGGGCCGTCCGCAGAACCGTATGCGCTTTGAACATTGCTCATCGTTGTACTCTCCACAATTTATTTCTATCAAAACGCAGGAGACCGGCCTTTACGACGCATACGATAGCACGGAACACAATATCACGAATGATAAAACGGGGATTTTGCGTCTGGATCGACCACCAATCACTGCATGCATGCGGGCCGATCCCCATGAAATTTATGGAATCGTGGTTCTCTGTCAAGGCTTTTCATCGGGCGTTGAAAAGAAGATAACCGAGTCGGTCAACCCTCAAGCGGAATCCCGCTGCGTACAGGATAGCCCTGTCGATCTGAACGTTGGTAGCGAAGGTGCTGTCGCCACGCTTGTTCATCCAAGCCTGGAAAATCAATCCGTTGGTGTACACCTCGCGTTTCCTCACGGGCTAATGCCGCATCAATCACGAAATAAGCAACCGTAAGCATATTTTGTAATTCCCAACCATCCGTATCAGAAAATTGGCATGGCAAAACGTAGCGGCACCAACGATCAATCGTTGTTGCTGCGTCCTCCAGACCCGATTTCGAACGCCGGACGCCTACGTTTCGCCACATCAAACTTTTCAGGGAATTTCGAATATCGACCAAATCAAGTGATTCTTGATGAGACGATGTTGCGGTCTGAGTGATTGGAAGGGCCTGGAAGTTATCCGACATCGCTAACGCCGCCCGGCTCGCGGCTGCACCGGCATGCGCACCATAGACCATTCCTTCCAAAAGACTGTTGGAAGCCAACCGGTTCGCGCCATGGAGTCCGCTCGCAGTCACTTCGCCAGCAGCCCACAGATGAGGAACGCTGGTTTGCCCCTCTGAGTCGACCGCCACGCCACCGATAAAGTAGTGCGCCCCCGGGCGAACCGGAATCGGATCGGTCGTAATATCGATATCAAACTTTTTACAGACACGGGTAATACCGGGGAAACGATTCATAATCTTTTCACCATCCAAGTGACTCATGTCGAGATAAACGCATGGGTGCCGATTTTTTTGCATCTGCAATTCGATCGCATGACTCACGATATCGCGAGGTGCCAACTCCAAACGTTCGTCATATTCGCTCATGAACCGTTCACCATGATTGTCGATCAAACGAGCACCTTCACCGCGGACTGCTTCCGTAATCAAACGACGGTTGCTGCCTGCGATATAGAGCATGGTCGGGTGGAACTGCATAAACTCCATATCTGAGAGTGCCGCACCTGCTCTATATGCCGCGGCAATGCCATCACCCGTAGCGACTTCGGGATTACTCGTCTCACGATAAAGCTGCCCGGCACCACCTGTACAAAGAATCGTCTGCTTTGCCCAAACCAGGGTGACCTCATGCTCTGATCTGGAAACAACCGCACCGCGACAGCCTTCTGCATCGGTAAGAAGATCTAAAGTAAATGCGTCTTCCCAAAGCGTTATCTGAGGCAAACGATCGGTCCACAACGCCATGGCACGCATAATTTCGGCTCCGGTCGCATCTCCATTGGCGTGTACAATTCGGTGATGACTGTGCCCACCTTCCTTACCCAGCGCAAGTTCACCTGCCTCTTCATCAAAAGCTGCGCCCCATTTTATCAACTCCTGAATACGATCCGGAGCTTCTTGAATGACCATCTCGACAATCGAACGGTCACACAGGTTGCACCCTGCTCTGAGCGTATCGACAATATGGTTTTCAAAACAGTCTTCCGGGTTGATCACACCCGCAATACCTCCTTGCGCCCAGGAGCTGCTGGAATGTCGCAGAATATCTTTGGTCACCACCAGCACCCGTAAGCTCGGGTCGATTTCAACAGCAGCTCGTAAACCCGCAAGACCACCACCAATAATCAACACATCAAAAAAATAATGCGGTGCCGACTTCGGATCGAAATGCGTGAGATAGCGGGGAAAAGAAAACATCAGTGACTTTTTTCCTGGGTAGAGCTTTCTCTGAAATTTTAACGTCCCAGCACATCTCTACGGAAGGCATCAAATCGATTCTGATCTTCTTGAGGAGGGAGACTCCGACCACTCTCCCGCAATCCTGTTTTGCGATCTACTTGCGCTGAAGTCGTGCGGGCATCCCGTTGAGGAGGGGTTAGACCCAGGCTACGGAGGACCGTGCCCCATTTACTCTTGGCTTTCTCGCCCGCCTTACCGGGCAATTGAGCTTCTTGCTTCAAATTACGATACCGACGAACAAAATCGGTAAATTCCCGATCTGTCCAGCCAAATTTCTTCTTTAAGTCCTCGTCGATCCCACCTTGATCGAGTTGCTTCTCTAAATAATCGAGAACCAAGTCAGTTGTCTCCTTGGCATACTCTAGGTTTGCATTATCGGCACCCGGTTCATTCAATCCGTCCAACTCCTCCGGCTTCTGGGAACCAAGACCACCTCCTCCACCATCCTGAGGAGGCGGTGTACCTGCTTCCGACTGTTGTGAAGAAGTCGAAGATGCCGAGCCACTCTTTCCTTGACTTGTATCGTTCGAAGCAGAATCCGCCGGACCCGCACGACTTCCCTTGCCCGACTGCGTCCCCGATTGTCCAGTCGGCTGTTCACTCTGACCGCTTTGCTCATTACTACCCGCTTCCGAACCACTCTCGCCCTGCCCCGGTTCAGCGGCCGAACCCTTTCCGGCATCCGCAGGTGTGTTCGCACCGGCCGCTCCTTCCCCCTCTTGCTGTGATTGTTGTCCGCCCCCTTCCTGACCTTTCCCATGACGTGATCCTTCTTGCCCCTGCGCAGAATCCGAATCGCGTTTACTAACGCCACCATCAGACGGCTCTTCTTCCTGTTGAGAATCCTGCTGTGTTGAGCCGGACTTTCGCCGATCTTGTCCTAAACCTTCACCAGGAGGTGGTGGCTCTTCGCCCGTATTCCCCGTGCCTCCACCCGCTTCGTCACGCGACGCCTCAGCGGCCGCATCACTCGAACGCTCGGCCTCGGAGGAAGCATTTTCGTTTGATTCCCCGATGCGATCTCTTTGCCCCGTGCCTTCACGCTTTTGTTCTGGATTTGGTTCTGAGCCGCCATCACTGGCTTTTCCACTATCTTGTTCACTCTGGGCTTGTTCACTCTGGGCTTGTTCACTCTGGGCTTGTTCAGCTGAATCTTGCTTCGAGGATGACGATGCTCCCTGTTTTTCCCCATCGGTCGAACTTTCATCTGTGGACTTATCTTGCGCATCTTCCGTGCCAGGCGATGGCGTTTTCGATGTGCTGGAATTATCCGAGGCATTCGAGGAAGATTGGCCATCCCGGGTCGACTTTTCCTGGATAATTTCGTTCAACTGTTCAAAAGCGTCGCCGTCATTATCCACTTTGGAATTTTCTTTAGTTTCCGCTCCCGACCGCTCCCCTGCCCGTGCTCCCTCACCAGGGGACTGCTCCGAATTCTGCGGTTGTTGATTGCCCGCAGAGGATGGACTTGTATTCCCATTCGCTTCTGATTTTTCCGCTGATTGCTCCGCTGAACTGCCCTGATCCTCTTCCTGTGGCTCGCCGGGTGAATCCCCGCGATTGGAGGAAGATTTTCCACGCTCTTCGCCCGACTCGGGCGTCGATGGACTCTGGCCGCTTTGTTCTCCTGAGCCTTGGGCATTTGAGGACTGACCACTCCCACTCTCGGGGTCTCCCTCGCTTTTATTTTGCTGATTGCTTTGGCCGCCACCGGACTGGTTATTTGTTTCGCTCTGACCGCCCTGCTCCTGGCCGGATGCATTCCCCGATCCGGTGCTATCTTCCCCTGCCGACTCACCACCGCCATCCTGCTGGCCACCGTCACTTTCAGTCTTTTCCTGTTCCCGGCTTTCGGATTGTCCATCTGATTCATCTGTTTGGTTTTGCTCTGGCGAACTTTCTCCGTTTCGATCCGCCGAAGGAGAAGATTTTTCTTGCTGACTGCCCGGAAGCGGCGGCAGAATGCGTACCTGCAAACTGGATGTCTCCGAGCGATTTGCATGGGGCTGCTTATTATCGATTGCCACAGCAAAGACGGAAACGGTTTCACCAGCCCGCAGCCCCCAGTCTCTGGGAATGAAACGGGTCGTTTCCCGGTGTACCGCACGCAGGGGCTCACCTATTCTTTTGGAACGGCCAAGCAGGTCAATTTTGAAACGTTCTCGTTCCCCCTGATGCCCCACGAGCCAAAGTTCCGTCAGGCGGAAATCAGGATCACGACCGCGGACTTCAAAAGAGAGTGCGCCATCCTCCCGAACCTCGACTGCCGATTCTTGGGGTGTCAGGATTTCAACAACGGGCGGTTGGTCACGCAGGATTGAAATTTGATGTCGTACTTTATTTTCATTTACGTCGCCCGAGGGTGTTTTTAAGGAAAGATGGTACGTGGAATATTCGGGAATTGAATCGGAATCCACTTGCTTTCGGCGGAGCGTAAACTGGCACGCTGCTCGGTTGCCATTGACCTCCATTCGCAGAGTACGTCCTTTCAGTCCATCCCGGTTCCCTCCGAGATGCAGTGTGGCAACTGCAATTTCTCCCGTTGATTTGGCATTCACACCAACACGCGTCCCTTCGATTGCTCGCACGTCGCCCACTTCCCGCACGGTGCGACTCTCAAGTCCCGTATACGGAGGATATTGGTATTCAACACTTTGCACCTGAAAGCTTGGTGCGGGTATGACCTCCAATTGATACTCTTTACTTACCGCATCGCCAGCCTCAATATGATATGTCAAATCACTTACGATCCCGCCTTCGCTTTCTGCGATTTGCCGCGCATAGTTTTCACTACCTGAATCCGCATGCATCGGTAGCCTTCTGTCAACCGCACCCCCACCGGCAGACGAAAAAACGACTGCCACCGGTTCACCCTCCCGCAGACCTTTGATTTCGGCTAAGACATTCACTTTGGAACGCAGCGTGACTTTTTTACTTCCTGGCTGCACATTTTCAATTCTTACTCGAGTCGCTGCATCAATATCCGCCCAGGGCAAAAGCATGCGACCCACTTCCGGTGCCAGACTCTTGGGCGAAAAAATGGTGTAGAGCGCGCCGAATAAAATGATTGCTATTACCACGATACCGAGATGGGTCAGGCGTTTTCGCTCAACCGACAGATCGGCTGAAACGCGCGACAGACCGGTCGCCGCCTGCTGTTCCAGGCCCCGAAGCACAACATGAGATACACCTTTTTTTTGCCGCCGCAGAAAAAGAAAATTCAGCAAGCTATTTTTCAGCCTTGGCTCGGACTGCTCAATGGTGTGCGCGGCATAGGCCAAACTAATACGATATCGGAGATATGGAAATAATCGGCGGCGAGCATAAAAGATCAAACT
>MDTB01091774.1_pt1 | contig 15419 bp, 21 predicted proteins | sample 811161 | NCBI WGS metagenome assembly MDTB01 (sample SAMN05326650, study PRJNA326480) | marine metagenome | isolation source: seawater | place: Mediterranean Sea | collected 2009 | reverse complement strand
GTCAACTATTTCTATGATCTTCTCAACTTCCTTCTTGCTTAACTCAACCATTACATATACTCTGTATGATTTGTGTTTAGTCATGAATATTTCCTGTTTGGTAACTTCATAACCTCTTGCAAGAGTGTCTTTAACAACATTCACAATCACGTCCTGAGATCCTGCTTCAACATTCAGATCTTCATTCGTGCCTGCCTCGTTCTTGCTTATAGTAGTCCTGTTGTTAACAACACCATTGACTCTATCAACAAGTTTTGCCTTCGCTAAAAGAATTGCCTTCTTAAAGGCAAGTTCCATATCAGGTGATACTGCTGTACCCGACTCTTGATATTTTCTTAAAGTTTCATGATCATAATCCACATACCATTTAGGTGTTTTGTTGACCACTCCACTTTTACTCATATCTTTTTTGATCTTGTAAGTCGAACATTGTGCAACCATCAGACCAGCAAATACGATCAGTATCAGTTTTGTTAGTGTTTTCATTTATCTCCTTATCCTTGTAATTTGTCAACCCATCCAGAAAGTGATGCAAAAAAATTAGAAATGAAACTGAACACACTGTCAACATTTACGTCGTTGCTGAACTGTGCCCATCCATCTCCAATCATTGGATACACTGCAAGAAAGATTGCAAATAATATTATTAGTCTAATCATAATACAATTATAGCAGATTTTCCAAATACGTCAACCAAAGTTGATCTTGCTAGAATGGTTGATTTTATTGACTTTTATAGTATGGTTTTGATGAATCCTACTCCATCTATGCCCAAATATACCAAATACATGAATGTGAAACCAAAACTCCTACGACTCCATGCACCATACATCAGGAAGCAGGTCGCTATCAGAAAGAATATGTAGGCAACGAACATTGGTGGGTTTGGTGAGTACCACATCAAAATAAGAGATGCTATCAGGTTTGATATCATGCCTACGACTTCACAACAGAATCTCGCAGGATTAGATTTGTAATCTTGTTTTATCCATTCTAATGTTGATTTGCGACCAATTCTTGCCATTATTTTCCTATTGTATTTTATCCATTATTATTTTTACTAGATCGACATTAAATTTGTCGTCTATGACGTGCCCTCGATAACGTTTGTAGCCGAGTCTAAAATTTTTGAAGTCTTGTAATATGATATTTTCCGGTGCTATTGTGTCCAGTTGGTCATTGTCCTCAGTTATGAAAAAATGTTTTGTTAATGCATTGGAACTTTTCAATAAACATTTGAGATACCGTTTATTTGCTCTACGGAAATAATTTGAATCCACATCACGACGAACTAGATTTTCATATTTAATTTTTAATTCATCTAGCGTGGCACAATATTCAGCATCATGATGTCTGTCTGCTCTCTTATAATGTAGATCGTCTATCGAAATCACATTGTGGACGAGTTGATTAAGTTTCACGTATGTTCTTGAATAGTTTGGCATTTGGTGAATCACAATGCACTCTGAATCTATGTTCTTAAGAAAGTCCAGCGTGTTTTTCACATTGGTTTTAAAACTGTTACCACTTTTTGCTAGATTAATCACTTTATGGCCTTCTAACTGCTTTTGTAATTCTGACGGCCAAGAATATGCTCTTTCTAATCTGGTAAAATATCTTTCTGTAATGTTACCCGCTTTTGGATCTTTCCTCGTGAGTAGTTTCATTAGATTACGACACTTGTATTTTTCTAACAGATACCTAATTTTATGTGTGAATATTATGCCGTTTGATTGATATAATGTTTGCCTTATAGAATCTCGTAGGAATTTGTCGTAATCTTTGAAAATTAATTTGTCTACACGGCTCGCACCAGTAGAATGACTGCAACCTGTTACTATAATTGTTTTTGCTATCCGTGCCATAGGCACGTACTTATTTGTTGCCCTTCATCAGGGTGATTTCTTTTGCACCCTCTTCGTCCCAGACAGGAACAAGGTTAGATTTGTGCATAAGGCCTATGCCGAGTAGTTTTCTTTCACCGGAATACTGCATCTCCTCCTTTTCGTTACCACCATTAACAGGGATCTTGTCCCCACACTTGGGTTGGTTGGGATCAGGCTCATACTGTGGAATGTCGTATCCCTTAAAATTTTTTGTGCTTTGTTTTAGTGTGTAGTTGTCTAGTCCTTGCGACTGCAACCATTCCTCATGATTTGCTTGTGCTTCTCTGTTTCTTCGAGAATTCTCAATCTTGTGCTTGATACGTTTCGGCAGTTTCATTTGTATAAATCCCATATGTAATTATACTATTAAGGTAAGTTGTTGTCAACTATGGCCGCCCAGATTATATCCTTGTATTTTGGATTGGTGCTCCATGCTGTAATATTTTCTAAAAGAATTTTGTACTGCCATTTCCCAGTGTCGAGTTGTTTTGCTCTTTCTATACGAAACTTGTCGTATGCAGGGTGGCTGTTCAATATCCTAATCATATCTTTCACTGAATCGCATTTGGTTTTGTATTTTTTAACCCCCCAGACTGCATCAGGATTTTCTTTTGCCTTCATCTGTGGCACGGTTGAGTCCCAAGTTCTTACCCCAAATATTGCATTTCCTTCTTTGGCAAATCTACTTGTCCCCCAAGCAGACTCAACTCCCGCCATCGCGATAATAATACTTGTTGGTACTCTACTCATCCTATCTGTGGTGAAATTTAGATAGTCCACACATTTTCCTGTGGCTTTTATAAATGTTTCCTTGTCGTTGTAATCAAATTCTGGTTGCATGAGTCCCAGGTAAATTACCTCACTTACTTCTTTCTTGTGGAATTCTTTTTGTATCTTTTCAGTTGACCATTTATTTGGATAGAATGTTCCTATCAAAAATGCCGCACCGATAATAATGGACACTAACAAAATGGTCAGTGCTATCCATTTTATTCCGTTAACTTTTGTTGAATCCTGTTTAACCATAATTTATTGGGTGTGTGCCGAAACACACACCCTTTGGATTTAAACTGCAACCTTGTCTGTTGCTGTTTCTTCTGCTGGAGCAGATTCAGAATATTTCGTTTTGTATTCTGCTTCTGCCGAACTCATGAAAGAGTTCCAGTCTGCTTTGGATAGTCCTGTAAATCTTGTAATAATACCATCAGACATTATCTTGAAAGATCCACATAGTTTATGTGAACTATCTTCTGCTATCTTGTGAACTACACCTGTAGCCTTGCCATCTGGGTTCTCTCTCCCCATGATGTACATATAGTTTCCAGATCTACCAGTCCACTTGTTGTTAGTTTGTGTGTCAGATTGGCATCTTGCTCTAATCTGATCCATTACTAGTTGTGCTTTCGCTGAACATTTATACATAATTGTTCTCCTTCTATTACCACTATTATAGCAGGTAATGGAAATTTGTCAACTACCAAATTTGTCTTGTAAAATGGGGATTTTCTCACTATATCTGCCAACCGCGGCACAATAATTTCCATGTTTTTCCATACCATATGGTAGATCCTTGTAACGATTATAGATCCTGTCATACACACCAAACAGTTTGTCGACAAGGTCAGGACGAGATGATTGTCTCAACTCGTTTATGAACCTTTTGTTCTTAATATTATTTAGAAATTCTTTTTTGCCTAATAGATGATTGTCCAGGAATCCTCTACCTGTTGAAAACAAACCTATACTGCGTAGGAGTTTTTGTTTCATTTGGCGATCATGTATCTTGTGGTATTCCAGGAATTGGTCATTTGCGTATTGTTGTTTACCTACGCAATCCAGGAACGCATAACACATTCCAACTGTCAATTCAGGATTATCCTTGTCCATGTAAAAGGGAATTGTGTTCTCGATGCCCATTGCTTCGGCCGTACCAGCGTCTGGGTGGCTCCAATACACTTGCCCATCCTCGATCAAGAATGTTGGTTTTTCGTTACCAATTAAAACGATAGTGTCTTCATCTAATTTTAGGTTATCTCTTATTATGATATCAAGACTGTAAGGACGTAGGTGAATGTATGATCCAGGCAAATATCTTTCATCTAAATACCAATCCTGGTTAGAAAGTTTTTCTATCATGTCTTCCAATGTAGGATGTATTTCGGTCACCTTTCCAATGACCGTACCTTCGTATTTCTTTGCAAAATATATTCCAGGCAAGAATTCCACATCTGTTTTGATATTGTTATTAATAGATACCAGATGCGTTGCCACTTCGTCAAGGTAGATATCGTTGTCCATGCAAAGTTTTAAGATTGTGTGTGAGTCTGTGCCGCCAGTGTATAAGAGTTTTAATTTCTTTGTCTTCTTTCTAATGTCCTTTAGGCGTGTAATCATTAATGCTTGGAGATAAGACGGCGATAGGTCCTTGGGCCTTTTCATGCCCTTTAAGTTTTTTATTAAATCCTGATCCATCACATATAATGGAAAATGCTTGGATTTTAATTGTTCTTCAAAAGCCTGAAAGATGTTGTAAAATTTTTTATCACCACATTTATAATATTGATCGAAAAAGTATTTCATGATAACGTAGCGATATTATATAATACCGCTACGAGATTGTAAAGTAGTTTAAACTGCTTTTTTTTGCTCTGCAAGTTCATCTACATTGATAAAAGACATAGTTTCGTTCTTTGTAAGAGCGTCTAACCATGCGTTTCTTTTAACAACAAGCATGAATGCATTTCTTGGTACGTCAGTTAAGTTCTGAGTTTGGTGTCCAGTGTGATCCGGATTGAAAATCAGAAACTGACCTTTTTGTAAGTTAATGCTTACTTCTGAATCAGCAGTCTTGAATCTATACCAAGCACCACCTGGCATGTCTGTCAGTTGCACAAAAATTCTCAAAGTTTCACCGTATTGGTTTCCTCTTTGATTGTCAAAGTCTGTGTGCATCTGCATGTAAGCACCTGGTTGTTGTTGGAAGATTCTAATTCTAGATTTCTCACACTGGAACCAGTCACATATAGCGGCCAGTTTTGGTGAAGAAAGTTTTGAATTAGTGTCTTTGTAGTCTGCTGGATTTTCTTCTTTCCAGAAGTCTTGCAACTGATCGTGAGTTGTGTCCTTACCATCAGCACTTCTAAATGAGTTATAAAGATATTGAGAATCTTGACCCTTCATGTTGTCAATCTGCTCAGCCTCTTTGATCTTCACACCTCTTCTAGTGTAGTTTAGAGCCTTAAGTTCATCATCCCAGTCTCCTTGGAAGATGTACGAAGAAGCATAGATACCAGTAGTTGGATTGTATCCTTGTGGCACATGATTCATCACATTCTCAATCACGCCTTCTTCATTTGTCTTTGTTTCAAACTTGTACATAGTTTGTCTCCTTTAATTGACTCCATGAATATTTAGTCATAAAAAAAGGGCGAGTAAAAAACCCGCCCTAGTTATAAATGTGATTATTCTTGTAAGTTTTTCACACTGGTCTCCCATTGTGTTGTCAGTTGTTCATCTGACATGTCCCACCTTATATTAATAGATGTGCCACCTTGAGTGTACTCATACATCGCACTTCCTGGATCCATATGTACACGTTTGACCACTCTTCTTAATTTTTTAATTTGATAGTCGCTCATGTTGATTCCCAACCAAACTGCGTCATATCCAGCAATCAGAAGTGAGTTATCTGGGTCTAAGGTTGCTAGTGCCACAAAATTAGAATCAGTGTTGGCACTGTACTCGTAAAAACATTTGCCGCCATTTTTAATAATGTCTAAGGCGTGTTTTTTTGATAGCATTACATAGTCAACTTCACCGTTGTATAAGCCTGTTTTAGTGGCGCCGGAACCGTCGTATGCAATTGGTTTAACATTCGCTCCAAATGATTCACCTAAAGCCAACACCGCTCTCCTAAAAGGTAAAGCAGGTCCAGTGTGTCCCACCGTGTGTTTATTTTTCATTATGGAATCTTTGTCGTACTTCATTGAGCATATGCACATTACGGTACTGTCATATCTTATGACCTGTGATGGTGTCACTTCAAATGTTGCACAACCTTTTCCATCTCTACCCACAGCCTCGAAGTCATTGGCCCATGGCATCATTACTGGGCCTTTGATGCTTTTCAGCATTTGGATCGCAGTACAATAATCACCAGGGATCTTCAAGTCTATATCGTAGTATTTTTGCAAATCCTTAGACACGGCAGTCATCTGCATGGCAAATGATCCTGTCTTTGAACCTGCGTTTAATATTGTCAATGATTCCTTGGCGAATGAAGTCGCAATAAAGAAACATGAAAATATTAAGGTTAGTAGTATCTTCTTCATTTTTTTTCCTTATGTTAAACGTTTATATGAATATAATAATTGAAAGGAATTGAATTGTCAAGCCTGACGACCATTATAAAACTTGACTCCAAGGATATTTATTACCAATATAAACTTACTAATCTGTTCGCGGCATCGATCATTCGGTCATGCACCAAAAAAGCAAATATCAAGGGCATTGTATCTAGTTTTCTCAATACATACCCAAGTGGCAATAGACACAAGGCCACTAAGATAAAGTACAAAGTTTGATAATTTAGAAATCCAACCCACCCTATCACCACAATGAAACCTATCAATATTATTGTGTACATTAATTTTAAATTCAATTGGAATAATTTTATGATATGCTTGGCCAAAGGCCATGCAAGGCACAATCCAATCATGTTGATAAAGACAAGTGCCACACTGACAATAATAAAACTATCTTTGAAAGTGGTTGTGTCCAGCCTAAATCCTTTTCCCTCCATGAGACCTAACACCAGTGCTTCACTGCCTACAAGGGGAATTCCTAATAGTAGTAATGGTAATAGTTGGCTGAATGCACCTGCGTTGTTTGCCGTTTCAGATGCCACTATTCTTTCTACCGGCGGTTTGTTTCTTTTCTTTGCGTCCACCCAGGCAAGTTGACTGGACATAGTGGTTGTCAATCCCGGAGCGAGTCCCCCAACAAATCCAACAAGACTGTACCAACTGCTGGTCAAGAAATTGAATTTAATTTTGCTAGGTGTGTAATCAAGATTTTTGTAATTAAGTTTCGTAGAATAATTTTTAAGTATCTCAGGAATGCCTAGTAGCACGATCACAACAACGATCAATGGAAGTCCTTGATACAGCAAGTAACTGTCAAACGTAAGGATCTTGGTGGATGACCATTTTTCATATCCTATGAGACCCAAACCAAAACCAAGCAGTATCAGTAAAATGTTTACCCAATATCTATTTTCCTTGAAAATGAATACCATGGCTATCAAAACTGAACAATATAATGCAAACTGCATTATTGTATTGAAGAAATGCACGGTGTGGATCAGATAGTCTAACAGCAACCATGTCAATCCTAAAACCACTATGCCTCCAAAAGTGGATCCGATTGCACTGCCTACGATGGCTTTGTAGACTTCCTGTGGTGTTTTGAGATTCCGAGATTCAATCACAGCCGGCACAGAAGATGATTCGCCAGGCACACCAAATGTAATTGCAGGAATACTGCCTATGTATTGTGAGATGGTTGTCAAAGCAACATAAAGTATTAGAATTTGCATAGGATCTAAATTAACCAAGTATGGAAAAATTATTATCAGAGATGCAAAATTACCTATACCGGGAATACATCCACTGATCAATCCAGATAAAATGCCCACTATGGCAGGTGATATCAATTCAGTCATTCTAAATTAAGTGTAGCACAAATCACAATAGGAGTCAATATTCTGTTCGTACTACACTGTTATGATGTTAGCGAATGTTCGCACACGGCATGGCCCACGCATTCAAGCATAGAGGTCATTGTTTTGGCCGACGTCATCAGGATGATGGCGCTACAGGTGTATTTACTAATTTTGGTAATATTGCTTGACTTTATTTGCTACAATTTCTATTTCACTGTCAGTCAGCCATGGATGATTTGGCAGGGTGATAATTTGCTGGCAGAATTTATCGGTCATTGGATACTCTTTGACAGATCCGTATGCTTTTGCAAAATTGTCTGTGTAGTGTAATAATGCTTGTATGTTGGAATCAGTAAGGTGTGTAACCAACGCATCTCTATCATCACTCAACATAGCGAACTTATGATGGTTGCCTTCGCAATATTCCGGGGCACCTATTATTTGTAAGGGCAGGCCAGCAAAATGTTCACTGTAATATTGGAAAATTTGTTTTCTTTTGTTTTGCCACTCTTGCATATGATCTAATCCTATATCTATTTGTGCCGCCTGTAATTCAAAAGGTTGTGCATTGATACCAGCAGACACAATTCCGCCATTGCGAGATAATTTTCCATTCATCGACACCGCTTTTATCTTGTCTGTCATTTCATCATCATCCCATACCAAAGCACCGTGTGTTCCGTTGGTGGGTATAGGTTTGTTCCTAGCGAAACTGAACACAGCCACATCACCAAAACTGCCATCTGGTTTGCCTTTGTACTTAGATCCAAGTGACTGGGCACTATCAACAATAACTTTTGTGTTGTCCGATATATCCAACTTATCGTAGTCAATCATGTTGCCGTACAGCGACACTGGAATAATTGCTTCATGATCAAAATGCTGTCCAATCTTCATTAATCCATTGGAATCAATTTCGATGAAGTCAACATCGTTATTATATGCGGCCTGATTTGCTGATGCCACAAAACTGTAATTTGTGCAGGCCACTTTTTTGTTTTTAATTTTCCAGGCAATCAGTGCTGTCTGTATGGCACTCGTCCCAGATGTAGTCACCCTTGCGTGTTTTCTTCCTGTGATTTGTTTCAATTTGTCCTCAACGGATTTACAATATTTGCCGTCTATGGGTTCGCCGGATAGATTGATTTCATGATAGGCTTCATTGAGCCTGTCTTTTATTTGCAAATATAATCTATCAAGTCCTGTGTTTTTAATCATTTTAATAATTTTATAATTGTGTTGGATACCATCTCAACCTCTTCATCAGTCATGAAAGGATTGTTTGGTATTGTGAGACTGCTGTTTATAAATCTGTCGGTCATGTCAAAGTGTTCATCTACATTTGGTGTCCACAGAAGTCTCGAAAAATTGTCCACATAGTGCCTTTCAGTCTCAATACCAGCATCCAATAACAAGTTGTAGGCCTCAAATTTATCTGCGACCATTATTGTATATTTGTGTGCGTTCCATTGACTGTACTGTGGCCTCGGCCGTGTAGATATTTTTCCTTTGAACTTACTGTCGTAATAGTTCGATATCTCGTGTCTTCTCTTTTGCCATTCATCGAAGTGTTGATATGATGCCAATACCTGCACCGCTTTCTCTTCTTCGGGTTGACTGCTTACTCCGGCAGTCTCGTAGTCAGCCATCCTATCTGGCTTTCCGTTTTTTCTTACAACTTTAATTTTTTCATGTAATATCTCATCATCTGTCAACACGGCACCATATGTGCCTGCAACCGGTATAGGTTTGTTGTCTGCAAAACTCATGCACACAACGTCACCGAGTGCTAAACTGTTTTTACCTTTGTACAATGCGAACTGCGACTGTGCGGCATCATTGACATAGACCATATCATTCTGTTTACAGAACATCTCAACAGGATCGTGGTCATGGACGTCCCCATACAGACCTGTCGCGATCACAGCCTTTGCCCCAGAATCTTCCAAGGTCTGTAACTTATCAACATCTATGCTCCCATACTGATTAATTTCACAAAACACAGGCACACAACCTATCACGTTGATACTGCTCAGTGTCGCCGGACAACTGTAATTTGGAACAATGACCTTATGACCCCATCCGATGTTGTTTGCCAACAGTGCTATGGAGATAGCGTGTGATCCTGATGCTACCGTTGAAGCATATTTTTTTCCTGATGCCTTTTTGAGTATGTCTTCTAACTGTAATGTGTAATTGCTGTTCCAAAGTTTTTCGCTTTCATGTATTTTGTCAAGGCCGTCCTTGACATAATCTTTTACGAAAGTCCACCTACGTTTGTAATTGTGTGATCTAATCATTGATTATTGCAGTAAATGAAACTGTGTACTGAGGACTATAACCGAAATTACTTGATGCGTGTCCTAAACCAAATGGGATGTCATATACTTGGCCTTTGTTGTAATTTGTCAACACAGTTTTAGATATTTGTATTGCGTGTCCATCCTTCCAGTCATCTACTGAAAACCATAATCTTTTTAATTTTGTTCTATCCACATCAGGAAATTTTGCTGTATATGATCCTGCATCATCCTTGTGCCATGCCACGCCGTGACCCGGAAACTTCACTATCAATCTCATTAATACTGTGTCTGGATCCGCTTTGAGTCTTTTCATATTCTCATCGCCCAAAAGCACTTTCATCTTTTCATTAGTGCCACCCTCTATTCCATAGTTAAGTTCAAATGTGTTGTGTTTGTTTCTGCCCAATACACTATTGATGTGTACCCACTTGTTCCCGTCATCTGAATAGTGATCCCATTCCTGAGACCATTTTTGTTGTGCGTGATCAAAATTCTCTTTGGTGAAATCTATCCATTGTTTGCTATCAATATCTAGTTGGGTGATCGGGACGATGTTTGCCACTGGCTGTGCGTCGCAGTAGTCCTCTATGTCTTGCCATGGTTTGTTAGTGACAAGGTCGATGTATTCATGTTTCTTCATTTCAAATTACTTAACATGGCAGTTTCACGTTCTGCTTTCAGTCTGGCTTCTTCGTCTAGTTCTTCCTGGCTTTTAACCTTCTCAGGCTCTAGTTTAGTTGGGGTCTCGATCGGCATACCTCCATTGTCAAACCATCTTCCATCTGCTGTCATTGTGCATCTACTGTAAAAACTTACATCTTCACCAATTGGGTTTTTTGACTTTATCAATCTCCTCTTGGTGTGAAGTTTGCCTTTGTATGTGGTTCCGTCTGCTTGTGTCATGTGTTGTCCATACAATCCACCGTAGACACGATCTATCATGACGTACTCTTCACCATCCTCGTCTTTGTGGCGTTTTGCCTTGTCGTAACTTGCCGGAAGTTTTTGAATGGCCTTCTGACTAGTGTAAAATCTGTTTGTGTAGGAGTCATATTTCTGTTCTGCGAAAGCACTAGGCTTCCTAATGATGTTTCCCAAACCTTCTAGTAATTCTTTTGTTTTGCTCATATATGGAACGGCCTAACACCAGGCGCAAGTCTATGCAGTCTCGCGGGGTTACCGCTTTCAAATGCATAAAGCCTAAAGGGCGAAAGGTTGATTAACAAATGAGATACTACACACTTGCGGCCCTGGTGCTCGCCTTTGCTGTTTACCATTATATATGAATTTTGGTTAGTTGTCAACCTTTACCCCCAGCATCTCAAAATGTTGTTGTAAAGTGTAGGTTTCTAGGTCCACCAGCCTGCCTTTCACGTCCCTGATAGTCTTACCAAATCCCGCAAGTTTGTACCTCCGGAATGGATACTGCCAATTACCAGCGGTCTGCCAGTCACCCTCCAATATGTGTTTGTCAGCATCGTCAATTACACACAGTGGCATCTGCAGAACCAACCTAGCAGATATCTTGTCATGCAGGTAAGCAGTGACTATCTTGTTCTGTGGTATCACGTGCTCAAGATGTTGCTTACCCTTAATGTCTATGGACTTGTAGTGATATCCCATTGGTGCCAATTGTTTTTGCATAGATCTAATGTATAGAACCAAAGATGTTTTTATGTGTTTCTTGGTGGTCTGACTCCAGCGATCGTCAAACAAAGTTGCCTTCATTTGATCTATGTATTGTGCAAGTTCATCAATCGAAGGACGATCCTTGCTCTTAAAGTTTATCTCTGGTAGGTTACTAAGGTTTTGGAAGTCTATCATTGAATTCTTCTTCTGTTATCATTTCTAGTTCTACTGCGTCGGCACCTTCGTCATAATGTTTCTTAACCTCTTTGCGTACATCTCTCCACGGTAGTCCATATCCATACTCTTCGGTCTTGTTGTTTTTTGTGACAAAGCATCTGTAATAGCATAGTTTCATGGATTTATAATTGACAGGTTATCTTCTCCCACTCGACTTTTAATTTCTGCCACACTCAAGAAAATTCTTTGCGTTGCTTTTGGTCCACCTTTTTTTTGTTCTAATAATGCCCTATCATAAACAGTTTTTAACTCTTGGAAGTAAGGATGTACTTTTTCAATGTGTTCTTTACTGATCCAAATTATTTCAAATATTTGTGTAGGATTGAATGTCTCCCTTACAGTCAGGGCCAACCCGTCATATTCAAATAACCTACTTGCATCATGCGTTTTGCTCATGTCAATTTGATGTGCTGGCCTTTTTTTGTCGTTACCATCTAGAATTTTTTGCCAATCTAATTCAGAACATTTTGCGCCTTTGATGTCTATCCAAAGATATCCCTTGGCAGTTGCATCAGAACCTTTGGATTTAAAAGTTGGTTCAATATCTGGAACAATATTTTGTTCACGTAAAATTTTGCATGTCATATCTTCTACAATTTGAGATTCTTTATATGTCTTTTTGTGTTTTTTTTGCCATGCTCTTTTTAGTTCCGAGATTTGATTTATGTGTTGTATATCTTCTTGATCCATACTACTCCTTAACGTATTTGTTAAAGGCAGTCTGTGCTTCTGACTCGTTTGCAATATCGCCTTCTTCTAACTTTAGGGTCACATTAGGCATATAACTTGGTTCAAATGTGCCGTCCTCTAACAGATAAACTTCTCTTAAAAGATGTGCCATTGCCACTGGTGCGTCCCATCCAACACCGTTGGCGTGTTGCCACTGTTTCTTGGCCGCGGAGTGTACCAACATGCCACTTGGGCAAACCTTTTTCATTGATTCGAGCATCTTGGTCATCCAATCGTTAGGTAATCTCTTCAAACGTTTTGCCTCTTGCCCCATCTGGTACTGCTTCATAAGACCTATGAATAGGCCTTGGTTGATCTCACCGCCCTCTTCGTCACCGTAGACATTCTTAATCGAAACTAAGGCGTCTGTTAATCCTATTGGTCCTGCCATCTTGATGCCTTTGTATGCGTAATCAAAGTGTGAGAAGTAATGCTTGTTAGGTCCACACTTACCAGAACTCTTCCTCACACGTTTTGGTTCTAGATCTATTCCACATGAGTCAAACACCTGTTGCACAAGGTGTGCGGTTACCACTCTTTCAGTCTCAGTTTCCCCCATCTTGTATCTGTGCAATAGGCATCTGTGTATTTCTTCTGTGCCTGCTCTAAGTATACCAGAGTCATTGACTATTTCAAAAGCCTCTGCGTCAAAAGCCGGCTCATCTGTTTCTACTATGGTAACAGGTATCTTCTGCCAACCCAGTAGTGCGAGAGCAACTGCTCTGTGTTGCCCATCAAATATGTAAAGTGTCTCCCCATCGGATCTCTTTACTGCCGACACAGGACAACAGACCCTGGGATCAAACTTCTTCATTATATTCATAACGTGTCCTGCCCTCACGTCACGTTGTACAGAATAGTTGAATGCAAAGTGTTCTAGTGGATGATCCTCCACCCCTCTGGGCAACAATCTGCCTTTTGCTATTTGATTCTGTAGATTAATTTTTGCTTCTGCTAATTTGCTCGTCCAGTTCGGGACGTCTTGTGGTGCTTCTTTTTTAACTTCAGACACTACGTCTAGAAGCATTTTTACCTTATCCATAAATTATCCTTTTGTTTATGTTGTATCCGAGACCAAATTCTCCAATAGAATCATATCTAAAATACAGTTACATTATAGCACATAATTACAAATATGTCAATTGCCAGCATAAAAACCAAAAAACAAGGCCTAGATATAACAGTTCTACACCTAGATAAGAAGTCAATCAAGACCAACACAGACATAGATATCAGCGGTTGGAACAAGTTGATTATTCCGTGTAACAGAGCAGACATAGTAGATATCACTGTTGATGGGGAGAGCATTAGACATGGACTCAACGCAGGAGTGTCCACTAATAATGGATATGAAATATGGGTGCATGACAATCTAGCAGATTACTTCAGCAGAATATCGGAGTGCATAGCACAGGATGACTTGATACGATTCAAAGATCTTGGTCGCAAGTATCTTATCACTGAGAGTTGGAACGAAACTGTCCAGGGTGATTTCATCCCAAACCATGTGAAGAAGTTTTTTGCCAATGGCGAAGGACCTCATTGGTATCACAAGGATGACTTTTACAATTTGCCATACGTTGAGTACGAAGGATTAGAAGTGGACAAAGACCTTAACCTGGATGATGATTTAACATTCCTTGACAGCAAGTTCTATGGTGAAGGACAATGCAAATCACTGAAGAGGCAACCAGTACTGCCTACAATAAGTGTCGATGCAATTAAGAATACAAAATTAAAAGATACCATGCAGAAGTTCGGCTTCACTGATATATTACAAATGCAATATGTAGAACTACAACCAAACTCCGTGATACCTGTCCACAAGGACGATTTCACTTATGAGGACGGAAAGGATCTGATAGATGGCCCAACACAACTGTATTTTGTGTTATCTGGAAGTATGGACAACATAAAGTTCAAATTCAAAAATGTAGGACTCTTAGACGTCACTAAACCGGTGTTTATAAACAATCACAGGTTCGTGCATAGTTTGGTTTATACTGGTGCTGAGCCGCGTGGTGTGTTACTTGCGTACGGTATCAGTTCTTTCACTAACAAAAAAATACTATCTTAGTCTTTTACACAGTTGAATTCACTGCTGTCGATCTGATAACCATACACTGAAAAGGACTCAACAGCGAGATCGTGTTTCTTCTGTGCAACTTTCATGCAATCGTTGTAGTCTTGGTAGTGCTTGATAGGATCTTCTTCCATTATCACACACGGATTACCTAGGGTACAAACTATTATCATTGCTTTCCACATATTATTACCTCGTTTTTTTCTTACCTAATAAATCTCTAATTGCTTCTTTACAGGCATCGTGCCAGTAAATTCCACATTCTCGCAACTGCTCGTTCTGTTTTCTTAATCTTTCCATCTTGCGTTCAATTGCTTTGTATTTTCTCTGTTTCATTTCGTGCCCAACAAGTTTTTCTAATTGGTTAAGCACTTCGTCAATCGCAGGACAGGTTATGTCTGGCACCTTAGGTGCCTTCTTTCTGATCTTGGACCAGTAGTTAGTTCGCTTTTGTGCCCACGTGAACATAGACTTCTCCCTTGACACAATTATTTAAAGGTATGATGCAGTAGATGAAGTGCTACTATAAGTTTTATTGTATGTTAATTTATTTTTTGACAACCAGTTTGTATAGTTTTATAATCTGTTCTTGTCTGCTCAAACACATTAATTGTCATTTCTAGTTTAACATATGCCGCTTGGTCACATTGTTCAAGTGTTGCAAACTGTCTAGGTGGATCCTCGTAGTGTGTGGTGCATTTCAGTTCGCTTGTCATTACATCATCTGGCCATACCAGCACACAAAGAATCGCGAACATCTTGAACATAAAACTATTTAAGAAAATTTGGTAAAATGCCCCACTTCTGTTGCAAGGCAGGGGCCGCCCCTG
>MDTB01063672.1_pt1 | contig 15422 bp, 9 predicted proteins | sample 811161 | NCBI WGS metagenome assembly MDTB01 (sample SAMN05326650, study PRJNA326480) | marine metagenome | isolation source: seawater | place: Mediterranean Sea | collected 2009 | reverse complement strand
TCCTGCGACCTCATATGCCCTTGGCATCTCACTATCCTGTGCAAGTTCAAGAATACCATTAATTGCTTCCTGACCCTTCTCTATAATACTGTAAAGATTACCACGAGTATACTCATAGTCCTTTTCAATATCACCTTTAGTTAACCTATCAGGTTTTTGTATTCCAACAGGTTCTTTAACTTCAGTCTGATCTACTTCAACTTCAGTTGGTGTTATATTAAAAGTATCATTTAAATTAGTCATTTTCATCAACCTACACCCGATTCATAAGAACCATCAAATCCAAAGTCATCACCAAATTCAATTAGATCACTATCTTCACCAAGACCAGATGCTGCAGTACCATAATCAATACTCTTAATTTCTGCTCCTGTTAAATGAGATGCAGCAGTAGTATTATCTGATCCTCTTTCTACGGTAATAGTATCACCACTCTTTGCAGTTACAAGCATTTCTTCACTATCAATGACAATGTACTTCTTAAGAACCACAGAACTTCCACCGCCAGATGTAAGGTTAATACTTGTTTGAGTTAAATCAATATCAGAAGCTAAGTTACTAATAACTTCTCCTTTATAACTCTTAATCGCTCTTGGTGTAACAGAATAAGTAACATCTCTATCAGTACTCTTCACACCACCAGAAAGATAACGAACAGATGTTTTCTTAATGATATCTGATGTAGCAGTAGAAACAGGACCAAAGAGGTATGTCTTAGCACTAAATCTTAAAGTATAAAGCAAAACTCTACGAGTAGTGAAATCACCTTCATACTGATCATCCATTGTCACACTTTCTAATATTATAGGAATATCTCTTTTTTCTTTAATAGTCTCTACAAGTTTAACTGATAAATTATATGCTGGTTGAAAATATGGAAGTATTTGTTCTACAATTTGAAGAGCATCGTCATTTAACTTACACATAATGCTAAGTTCAAATTGCATACTATAAGGAACGGGCATATATGCTTTCTTAACTATCTTACCATCTGTAGGATCTTTAACAGTAAACTGCTGAGTAGTAGTTACCTTTCTTGATGAATCATAAGTAAGTCCTGTAAATTCAAAAGACATTCTTGGCAAGGTAATTGCCGTTGGTTTGTTAAGATCTGGAGATTGCTCAATCCTTGCAAGAAATTTTTGCATTGGCCCATAAGCCAAAGGAACTCTAGTCACAGAACCTTCTTGCTTTATTTCCATCCCATTAAAAAGGGTTCCGAAAGCAATGATTGTTTTTCTGAAGATCTCGTTATAAAAATATTCAAACATAGTGATAGACCTGATATATTATTTAGGGTTGTCCAAATGGATTCTGTTCAGAGAAGTCCAAAATCTCGTCTGCAGCAGTTTCAATATTGAAATTATCCGCATATTCTTCATTATCTGGTACAGTATCTATAATTCTTATGTCACGAGTAGCACCTGATACTGAACCTGTTAGAGTTTCTCCAAGAGTAAATGTTCCATCAACCGAAGCAAGTTCAAGGATATTAGTGTTACCATCCCATGTTCTTACCCGTGCAGTAGTACCGCTAGTTCCTCCAGTAACTAATTCATTGAAACTAAAGTTACCAGTACTTGAAGTACCTGGAGCAGCAATACTAATTGTAGGTGCAACAGTATAACCAGCACCAGAGTTAGTAATATGAATAGCAGAAATTGATCCTGCAGCACTTACAACTGCTGTAGCAGCTGCACTAACTGTTGATACCCCAGTAAATGTTATTGTTGGTGATGTTGTATATCCAGAACCACCAGAGGTCATTGTAATTATACCAATTGTTCCATTCTCTGCTCTAGCAGTAGCAGCAGCAGATACACAAACACCATCTCCACCACCAGTAAATGTAATACCTGGTCCAGAAGTATATCCATAGCCTGGATTGATTAGACGAACATCTTGAACAACTTGTGCTTTAGGATTAGCACTATCTGTACATACAACAATTCCACCAAGCATGTGTGCTGTTGCTATACCAGTTAATCCTCCAGCAGGTGCAGATCCAATTCCAATAGAAGGTGCATAAATGTATCCACCACCTCTATTCTGTATATGAATCCATTGAATACCACCATTTACTATTCCAGTTGCAGCAGTTGCTTGAGCAGCAGTTCCAACCATTGTAAGAGTTGTGGTGGTTCCTTGAATAGTATTGATACCATCGTCTGTAGTGCCATCAGGATCGTCTCCAACTAGGTTATCATCAATATCATCAATTCCAGTATCAATGACCTCATCTTCGTAACGGAAGAGTTCACAAGTAAGTTCATAAGTATATAAATCTTGGAGTTGATAATATGGTTTTGCATACTCAATATCTTTGATTTCGTAAACACGATCATCAAGTGGGAACCATATTAAGTCACCTGATTTGGGTCTAGTAGATAGTTTAATATTAGATTGATCTTCTATTAGAGGTGTAATATAAGTTTCAAATCTTTCTCTTGATATAACTAACCTAACCTCATCTTGAGATTGAATACCAAATTTTGATAGAATATTTCCCGCACCAGAATATTGATCGTAGTTATCTACATATGCTTCTAATGGTAAGGCTAAATCAAATTTAGATTGAACAACTTCTCTAATTACAGATTTCTCAGTTGCAAACTTTCTAGGTAAATAAAATATTTCAACACCATAAGTCTTCAGTTGTTCATTAATCAAATCCTGAACAAGATTTTGCTCTGAAGTAGTGCCTTGAGTAAAATAGGGATTAAGTACCATGAAACTACCCTATCATGTCTAGAGGAGGAAGTTCATAAGTATTGGACATTTGATCTCTGATTATTTCTAAATCTTTTTCAGCATCATCATAAATTTGTCTACCATTCAATTCAATTCCACCTGGTAATTTAACTCCAGCAAATTTAATTAAATTTTGTCCCCACTGTCTTTTCATAGTTGCAGTAAGATATTTCTTTAAGAAAGAATCATTCCAGACCTTACCATAATCACTTGGGTCTAAAGTTGAAAAACAATCTACTATAACATAATCATCTTTGTTTATAGTATTCCAATCAATATCCAAATATAATCTTTCTTGTCTTTTATTAAATCTTATTTGTTTTTGAGTTGTTAGTAGAAAATCCAAATCAGCCAGATATGTTTTAGTCATTGCATAAGATAGGACTTCTGATGCACCCATGTAATAAATATCATTCAAAAACATTTGATATTTAATACTGAACATACCACTTGATATGGCATTTGATCCATCATAGTGAAATATTTTTGTAATTCCAATAATATTATCTGGTACTTTTAAATAATTACCATTTTCATTCCATGTAAATGATTGAGTTGCACCATCAAAACTTTGTGTAGCAGTTTCTGTTGTTATACCTACAGAACCTTCCTTACCTGGTTGAGAGGTTCCTCTATCAATATCATCTTGTGTTATTTTATATTTAAACAGTGCAGGATATACACCATCAAAATGTCTTTCTTGGAAATACTGAACAGCATCATCCACCAAATCTTCTACCTGTTCATCAGCTATGTTAATCTCCAATACTGGAGCACCTAACTGCCTTTTACAGTAATCTATAAGTTCTGTTCGATTAGATGGTTGAGCCATTTAAGTATTATTCTCCTAAAATATTTATAGTGCAGATGAGATACCAGGTCTCACATAGATCATTCCATCAACAATTCTGTAGATGGTTGCTCCAGAACTAACCAGAACATCATACATGTATCTTCCTTGACTTAAACTTCTTGTATCAGTTGACCCCATAGAAATTGTAAATCCATAACCAACAGAAGCAGTAGTATCAATACCCACTGAAAAAGTAGCATCAGCAGTTGTACCAGATCCAATCGAAATGCTTTTCCTCATCTGAGAAGATCCTGTCCATCCACTTGTAGTATTAACTCCAAGAGAATTTGTAGTAGAAAAGTTATACCCTGTGTTTGAAGTATTAACTACCTCAAACGTCGCATTAAAATTAGCACCCGTATTAAGGGTTAAATTTACTGGGAATGCAACTCCAGCATCAGGATCAAAAATAACTTTATTATTTGCCATTGACTAACTCTTTAAGTAAAGATTTGATTTCACCAATTTCACCTTTAAGATCACTAAGATCTTGTTCCATAATATCGACTCTTTCATGCTCACTTCTTTTTTGCTTACGACGAGCCAAGTACTGATCATATTCAGACTGACTCGTATTAATAATACAATTTGTAGAAGGATCTCTAACTAAATTGCTATGATCCTTTACTTTAACATGATCTTTATTCATATTAAGCAAGAGCGATAACTCTTAGTTCCTTTATTCTAGGAACATAAGCCTGATTTGATGAAGTTAGATCTAACTTAATTCTAAATGATTTGAATGATGGCAAATCATTGACAGAGAAAGTAAGTTCTTTATATACCAAATCTTTAGATAAGAAACCACTAACATCAGATTTAGTTGTTAAAGAATCTGGTCTTCCACTACTCTTATCAAGAGAAATAATTTGACCACGATCATTTAAATTATCAAATCCTGGGAATGCAGTAAATATTGGTTCAAAATTCTCTGTTTCACTAATAGCATAAAATGCTCTAATGTCAGAGTATTCATTAATATGTGCAGATAGAATAATCTTAACAGAGGTCGCAGAATTTTCCAAAGTATTTTCTTTAGAAACATATTGACATGATGTAGGATCATCCTTAAGACTGTTAACCCTATTATCAGTTAGATAATTTGAAACAGGTGTATCAACTCTATTAGTAGTCAAACATGCAGACATTCTTTGCCCATCAATAACAGGTGATAAACGAGGATCAGTTGTTTGCAATGTCAATTCCATAGCAAATGATCTATTACCAATTAGATTTTCCATCCCTGCTTGAGATGTTTCATTAATCCTAGAAGCAATAATTCTAGGGGAATCAAGATAATTAGTTCTATTCAAAGTAACAGATTCGTCTCCTTGATTAATAAAGGATAAATCTGTTCCTTGACCAGAACCATCATTAATACTGGTTCCTGATGTTGATCTTATAGATGCACTAATATTTGTTCCAGGAACAGTAGTATTCTGAATCATTGGAGAAATAATTTCATACGGCATATTTTGAGTCGCATGAACATTAGCACCACCTGTAGTTTTAGAACTATTGATATAAAGTTTTCTGAAACTTTCAGAAGTGCTTCTACCAATACCCTGTTCACCTAGATCTAATTTTACATTATAAGAATCAAATGTTAGTGGATTAGATACTGTAACATCATCCAATAAATGACTTCTATTAATTCTCCTAAGAGATATTCCACCGAGTTCATATTTTGTAATAGGAGTTCCTACAGCATAAGCTCTTGCATTAGATCCTCTAGTTATTCCACTGAGAGTTCCACTTGCAGAACTTGTATACTTGATAATTTCATCACCTATCTGTGCATATCCTGGATTGGTTGACGCAACAGAAACATTTTCAAATAATCCAAAGTTAGATGTTTGAGCAACAGATATTGCAGTTGTTGCATCAGATGCATATGCTACTGATAAGGTTGTTGGAACCTGATCAGGTTCTACCTTTGATAAGGTAACATAGTTTTGTTCATGGTGCATACCATGATTTCTATGATCAACAGTAAAGTGTAATCCATCATTTACAGTTTCAATCGTCCTTGCTTTAGTACTTCCACCGTTTATAGCAGTTCCAGTACCAACAGCAATATCATAGTAAATATCTGATGTTAAATTAAAGTCACCTTGAACTTCATCTAGAATTAACTGATCTGTTGCTCCAATAGAAACCACAGATAATCTGCAATTAAGTCCAGAAGCGAATGTTTGTATTCCTATAACATCACCAATTCGATAGCCACTTCCAGAATGAGCAACGGTAGCAGCAACTGCAACACCATTAGCAACATGAAGATCGACTGTCATATCACGACCTTTTCCAGTTATATTCGTTACAGCAATTCCAGTGAATCCATTACTACCTGATGCAGGAGTATATCCTATACCAGCATTAATAACATTAAGATTACCAGTTGCAATACCAGCAAAAGAAGTTAATCTTCCAGTAGCAGTTCTATAAGAATTTGCATCCTGTTGGTAAACTTCTGTACCAGTAGTAAATGTATGATTTGAAAGTTCACTTAATGTTGTTCCTAATCCAACTCTTAGTTCTTTTGAAACTAAGTTAATTGAATCTGGCATTAGTTTTGGAACTTGTCCATTACCCTGAGTTAATATAGGACTGTAAACATTAACAGTCCCTTCTAAATCAAATTCACATCTATTCAATTTAAATTTAAGATCTTCCCACTGACTTGCTTCCCAAGTTTGTGCGTTCTGTGATTTAAATAATGATCCAAGGAATGGTTGCTGAGAAACAGCTTCATCTGTTATAAGATCATTTTCACCAACTCTAGAAGTGTATACCTCATACTTAGTTGACTGTGATTGAAGAACCACGCAATAAGTACCTGTTGCTTCTAAGTAAACAGGTGCTTCAAAATGGAATCTAGTTGGAGCAGAACCATCTGTAGATGTAGCAATTTCACTTGGTTGTTTTGATACTAATGAAAGAGGTATGATGTTTTCTGTAGGATATCCATTACTCATCGGTCTTAAATGAGCGAAGCAAGGAATATCTTCATCATCTACTTCAGCAAAGTAAACATCAACACTACTCATAAACACACCAGTTGCATCACCAACATAGAATGATTGTGCAAGAGGATCGTCATCACTCCAGTTGTTTGTTGGAACTGGAACAAATACCTCACGAATTACTTCAACAGGAACTGGAAAAGGTACTGGTCTATCAACAGGAACAGGTACGTCTACGGGAACCGCAACTTCCTCAATAATTGTTACCGTATTATCAATTTCAATAATTACTGGAGGTGGTGGTGGTGGAGGTGGTGGAGGTGGTGCTGGTATCGTTACAGATCCTACATCTTCTGAAGTTACATCTACACTTATAGTATCAACTGTTACATCACTTCCAATAAATCTTATTTCATCTTGAGTATCTACAGCAAAACGACCACTAACTCTTGCATTACGAGTTGATATAATTTCTTCCTGAACAGTTTCAAGAGTTCCACTTGAATCAAACATTTCTTGAGCACTTGTTCTTGAATTTACTCTATTATTTTCTGTATTGTCAATTAATCTAAATGTCTTTTGACCAGTCTCCCATTTTGGATTAGCTGATAAGTTTGGAGATGGAATATAGAAACTACCATGTAATCTAGAATCAGATCCAGCAACTAATCTAAGACTAGCAACCTTTGCGATAGCACCACTTGAATCACCTATTAGAGTCATTCCTTCATTAACCCATCCAAAGAAATCTCCTTGTGCTTGTTGTGCTAGTGATAAAGTATCAACGTTAAGAATAGTGGTTGTTGATGAGTATGTTGATGGAAGTTGATTTCTAACTACATCAAGAGTTTCACCCGCACTACCAATAAAGTCAGCAACTACATCAGCCTCAACTATTGTATTTTCTGCTGTATATGGGTTAAATACGAATGTTTTTGTTGGTGCATTGAATGGACCTTCTCTATGATTAGGTGATGCAGCCCTGAATACAATATGCGGAGTTGCTTCTTCAGACTGTATTTGACCAAAACCAGTACGTACAGCTACGGATCTGATTGTCTCACCAACTTGGAAAGTTCCACTCTCCATAGTAATTTCTAATAATTTTGGTACAATATATGATGTTACATTTCTTCCATCAAAGAATGCAAACATTCTTGTAAGTGGTTTTAACCCAGAAGAAACAAATTGAATATTACGAGAACGCATAAACGATATGAGATCTCTACTTATAACTTTATCACCTTGTGAAGTTCTATCAAATTGCTCCTCAATGAATAATTGAGTTCCTTGTCTGGTTGATGTTCCAGTCTCAAATGTCTCAGTTGTTGTTTCTTGGAAAGTAGTTGTTTCAGTATCTTGTGTAAATGTAGTTGTTCTACCAGATTGTGATGAATTGTTGCTTACATTAGTAATTTCAGTTCTTGTTTCTGATCTTTCCCTAATATCAACTCCAGTCCACTGAGTTTCCCATGACTGCCATAGAACTGGTGTGAGACCTGATTGAGGATCAAATCCACCAAATATCCCAGATGCCATAGCAATTGTTTCAGCAAAGTTACCTTCTTGTTCGATAATTTTTGCTTCTACTCTTGCAGTATCTACCCATGTATCTGATGCAGGAGTTAGATCAATAGTTCCAGTCCAATAATTAACTAAGAAAGGAGTTACACTCTCGGTCCTAGTTCCAAACATTTGACTAACATACTCAACTTCTCTATAATTAAGAGTAACAATATCGCTATTTTTCTTTATATCTCTACCTTCTACTACATCTTCACCAGCATTACCATCTACAGGGCCAAACATTAAGTCGATAGAATTAGTATAATGTTTTGATCTCAATTCTTTATTAGGAACATCAACACTGTTTTTTACTTCGACTCTATTTTCTTGTGGTTGTAATGATGTAAAATTATCAACAAAGAATCCAGATTTGAATCTATTTAATCCATCAGCATCAGGTACAAATAAACTTGATGTTGCTGTTTCTAATAGTGATAATGAAGTATAATATTCAAGATTCCTGATTCTATCCTCAAGAGTCTTAATATCAGACATTCTATATCTTTTATGATTTAAGAATGATAATGATGCGTCTGAAGTATTAAAAAGAAATGGTGGCAATTTAACAGATGCAATCTCCAATGCCTCATCAATCGGAATTGGTTTTTGTGGAGTCTCTGATGGTAAACCATACTGAACTTTAAGTCTACCAACTTTAGTTAAATATATTCTATCAATTCTTCCAACATAAAACTGAATATCAGCATTGAATGATTCGTCAGAGGCTAATATATTAGTAGCAGAGTTTCCATCTTGATTAAATGTTCGTCCAAAAAATTCTAAAGGAGATCTTACATTTTCAGCAACTGTATATTGAGAAACTCTTGGTCTAATATCGACCATATCAGTATTTCTAATACCATTAGTTTGTTGAATATCTGATCCATAATTAAAAGAATCATAAGAATTTTTTGTAGTAATATCTCCAGTATCTTCACTATCATAAAAAGCACTCATAAAGTATATTTTTATACGTCTTGTAGGTGCTTTGGCATTTTTCTTTCTGGTAATAAATCCATAATCATAGAAAGAACCTTTCTGACCATTGTTGAATGTGTAATTTGCCGAGATATTTCTACTAGAACCACTTAAAGAACTAATTATAGCACTAAGTTGTGATTCACCAAATACAACTGTTTCTTGTTCTATGAATGGAATATTGTTTAAAGAAATGTATGTAATATCATCATCATCTATTTTTTCAGCATATATTCCAAGAGCACCTGAATTTTTACCTTTAAGTATCTCACCAATAACTAAATCGCCAGTTTTTCCTGTACCTCCAGTCAAAGATGTTAATTTCATCTGAGGAGCAGAAGCATCACTAGAATCTGTAGATTCATATATTGCATGAATCTTGATAATATCAGGAACACTTAGTGCAATGGTTTCATCTTGAACTCTTGTTCCATATGGATAATTACCATATGTTAAACCATCATTTAAAGTTATTGCTGTTGATCCAGAAGCAGATTTGGTTGAATAAGTAATTGATTGTGCATTTACACTATTTTGCCTTTTTACTTTTGCTTTTGGTTTTGATTTGGTTAAAGTTGCAATTAAAGTAGCATCTTCATTGCTACCTAAATCTGCTCCAATATTAAATAATTCTAAAATACTTGTTCCAGAAGCACTTGATCTAATATCAAATCTATCAGACGTTAGAAGTTCAGTAGTACCATCAGCCCTAATTAACGAATATCTTTCTTCATCAAAGGGTAAAAATGTTTCATTAGCACCAGCAGTTACTACTGATGTAAGAGAATTTGTTGCATGAGCTATAGTAACATCAAAAGATTTTCTAATTGTTATTGTTGCTGAAGTTAAATCAAAATCAGCAATAAATTTCTTAGGTGTTGTTGTATATAACGTATTGTCAGTAGAAGTCGTATATTCTGACTTAAGTATTTTCAAATCAGAAAGACTTTTAGGATTCTTAGTTCCTGTTGCTGTGGGTAATTGCCCAACAGCGACTCCTGAAACAGTTGTAATTCCAGTTACATTAATATCAGAAGTACCAACAGTGGTAACTCTTGCATAAGAAATTGTTGTAGATGACTCTCCACCAAAAGCAAGTATATCATTTACTTTCACATTTGATGGGAATAATGGATTTGGACTTGTAATAGTACTTATTCCAGTACTACCATTAACAGATGTAATTGTAGCATCACCAATAAACTCACCATCCTTTTGAATAACATCTGCAGCAAATGTTTTTGCAAATCCAACATCTCCTAGATCAGGGCCACCATAAATGGACTTAACATTTTTTACTCCATAATGAGTTACAGCAGTACCAATACGACCATCTTCAATACCATTAAATGTAAATGGTTCATTAACTAAGAAAGTTCCTTGAGTATTATAAAGAGTCATAATCTTACTGGAACTAGTAGCACTTCTTACATATCCAGTTGCACCACTATATCTTCCCTTTACAAAAGTTGGAACTGTGAGTGTAGCATCTTCATTTAAATGAACAGTAGTAAATGGTTGAATGTCATAAAGAGCAACATCCCATTGATTGGTATTAGCATTTGATGAAGAATATGTTCCAGATTCTAATGCAAAATCATAAACTCTTGCAACACCAATTTCAGTACCTGGTGCAGACATTACATTTGCTGCACTTGATGTCCCTTGTCTCTGATCTCTTAAACTTACAATATAAGTATTACCGATTCCGATTTTTGGAGATCCAGTAACTCTATCAACTTCTAATGTTGCACCTGTATTATAATTTATTCCTTGACTCTTTAAAAACTTTGCATTCCTTGGTTTAGGACAATCTAATTGTTCAGTTGCAATTTTATCAATTTCATATCCCTTCACAAATGCTTTACCAGCAGAAACTTGATATATTCCAAGAGAATTTTTAGCTGGAAGTCCTGTTTCAGTAATTTCACCTATATTATAAAGACCATTATTACCTAAACCATCATTTAAAGAATTTTTTAGTGTTATATTAAAAGGTTTAACAGTATAGTCACCCGATTCAGCAAATGTTCTTCTAGCAAGTTCATCACCAAATATATTATAATCTGTGGTTGCAGCAGTAGCAGTTTTTAATACTCCAGTATTAATAGTACCCAATTCAACAAAATTATTATCATTTAAGTCGTCAAGAGGTTTTTGTAATAAAGAACATGAAATTTTAAGGCGATCTGCACCAGGTGCAGCAAAATTATTAAATCCTTTTGAATTATCAGTTAGAGTTTCATCCTCATCAGAATTAATAATTTCTTCTATAACTCTTAATCCAACCCTACATGATGGAAAATTATCATACTGAGATAATATAATTGTTTCTTTCTCTACATTAACAAACTGACCTCTAACAAAATATACACCATCAGCAATAGAGAATGAGGCTCCTGTAGAAGTAGCATTTAAAGAGATACAGGATGCAAAAGATTCTCCAGCAGGAATAAATGTATCACTATCTGGTCCAGAAGTTATATTAGCACTAGATGACAATAATTCTCCGTCAATAAATGCTTCTAGATTATTATTTTGTATACCTGAAGAAATATATTGTACATATACTGTTAAATTATCTCTTTCAGAGTCTTCTGCTTTTAAAATTTTATCAATTATTGCAGCAACACCAGATGATTGACCTATAATTTTTTTACCAACTAACTGATCAAGATATGAATCTACAGGAATCCCTAAATGCGATTCATTTATTTCTACAGCAAAATAATTTTTAGTATATAAAGTATTACCTGGAATTACCCTCGAACCTTCTTTAAAGAAGTGTTGACCAAATTTTTCAATTTGATTTTGTAATATAGATTGTAAACCAGTTAGTTCTCTTGCCTGAACAGGATAACCTGGCTTAAAAAGAACCTTATGATAATTCTGATATTCAGAATAATCATCAAAGTATGGTGATACGTTGAGATTGGTTGTTTGAGCCATTGTTTATTAAAACTGCAATATAACTTTGATGTCCTCTTTTTGATTAGAAGATCTTGTAATAGCTGGTCTATTATCGATATAAATCAAGTTTCCAGAGTATTTTTTAACTTCTGGATTTGATAAACCATCAGTAAAGGATTGACCAAGGTAATATGTTCTATTATTTATTGAGGTTGAAAGACCACTAAAATCAGTGCTTATTGATAAATTAGTACTTCCACCAACAATTGTCATACTACCACCAGTGGTAATCTCCTTAGTAAATCTATTCAAATTATATCCATAGGTAGTAGTGGTTTGAGCAACTCCAGCAGTATTAAATCCTGCGAGAGTTCTGTCTTGCCAATACTTTAGAACCCCAGTAGTTTCATCATAATTAATAACTTTTCCTACAGCAGTAACTCCAGTACCCGTTGTTTGAGTAAAAAGAGAGTCTCCTGTAAATGATGCTCCACTCCAACCAGCACCTGTCAAACGTAAAGCATAAGCATTACTAGCTTTATCAATATCCAACTTGGAGGTGCTTCCAAATTGAATTGGATTTTCAATAATACCTATTCTAGCAAATTGATTTCCAGTAACAAAGTCGGGATTTTCTGCGTCATTTTCAACTCTTGCATAAAGTAAAACATTAGTTGCACCCAATTCACGGTAGATATCCTTTCCATGACCTCCTTGAGGTGGAATGATAACATCTAAGGTAGGAAGTGTAGTTGGAATAGGAACCCCACCCGCAACTAAATCAACATTACCGTAAGTATATCCAGACCCTTGATTTGAAATTGTTATTGATTCAACTTTAGAATCGTTATTAACAACAACTGTGCATTCTGCATTATCACCATCACCTTTAATTGGAACTCTTGTATATGTTCTATTCGCAGTTCCTACACCAACTCCACGATTTTTTACAACAACAACTTTAATACCACCATCAACTGCATTATCTCTAACTGCTTCATGATCTGCATTACTATCCCAATCTAAAGGAACAGGTATAAATTCTGTAGAATCAAATTTTGTTAATTCTGAAGGTTTAATTGTGTAAAGATATTTCCATATATAACCATCACCACTTGTTCCAGCTGATCTTGGTTCTAAATCTGTAAATGTTGGTTCATCTAATGAAGGTTTACCATCTGGAGTTTCTGGAGTAGTACCATTTTGTAAACACACATATACTCTATAATCAGTATTTACAACATAATAAATTGCACGATATAAACTTGTACCAGGTGAATTTGGAGGTGTATTGGTAATATCATAATCTGGACGATAATAATCGTAAGTAGTACCAGATGACCAACTATTTTTCTTTACCACCTGCATTACATCACTAGAAGATATCTTCTTAAGTGCTAAAACAGTATCCCAATAGTCATTTACATCATTAAAATTATCAATGGGTGCAGGGGGATCATTATCCCAATCAGACTGAATACTTGTAGGATTAGGAAGTCCCACAAACGCATAATAAGAATTATCAGAAGTTGTAATTCCTGAAATGAAATTCTTTGCGTTTAATATTCTGATCTGATCAGTTATAATTGCAGACATTTTTATAATTTTTAGTTATTTAGGGAGTAATTAAGCATCATCAATTACCTCATATCCAATGAAAGTTTGTGTTTTTTCTTCTCCTCTAATTACAAGAACATCAGTTTCCTCACACACCCAACCTGTAGGAAAGGAGCGATTTTCACCACCAATAAGTATTTCACTGTAATTACTTCCATCATAATCAGCTCCTAAAGTAAAATTTGTTGTGTGTATTCCTGCTTTGTTGAGTCTCAAATCCCACTTTGCTTTATTTTCATTCGTTTTTTTAGAACTATTAACATGTAAAGTTGTAATTTTATAAACCTTATTTGAAGGTACTGTAAAAACAGTAACAGAACTACCTGTGCCAACAACACTTGCAGTTTCTGAATATATTGAGGTTGCGTTTAATAGATTAGGATTTGCCATAGTTAATTACTTTCCATTTTTGTATTTATTAAGCATCATCAATTTCTTCCCACCCAATTAAGGTGACATTTGCAGCATTAGCCTTTATTACAAGAGTATCAGTTTCATTCATTACCCATCCAACAGGCAAAGCAAGTGGATTTCCTTCTGCTGGAACCCAATCATTCTGAAAAGTACCACCAGAATACACTGTACCAAAAGTTGGAGCTCCTGTTGCTACTCCAGCCCTATTAAGTCTACAATCCCATGCCGATTTTGTACTAGTTGTAGTACCAGTACCAGTAACTACAAGACAGGTAATTCTATAAGCTTTATTAGCTGGACAACTTAATACTGTTGTTGAAGTACCAGATCCAGCATGAACCATTGATTTTGCATAAATTGAAGTTGCATTGATTAAATTGGGTTTTGCCATCTTTAATTACTTTCCATTTTTGTATTTATGTTAGTTAGAAGTAACATTGTCATTATTAACCATAACTGGAGTGTATAGGCAATGAATGATTCCAACCAGGACCAATTACTCTAGCAATTGCACTTGCTTTTGCAAGTGAAGGGTATGTGGTACTATCAACTGATCCATCTGCTTTTAGGAATTGAGAAGATGTACCACCAGACTTAATAAGACTTGTAGCAGTAACAATACCAGCAATAGATGCTGCAGCACCAACTATATTAGTTACTTCAATAGAAGTGCCAGTTAAAGATCCAACAAATGTGGTAGCAGTAACGACACCAGCATTAGATGGTCCACTTGCGTTAATACCAGTTGCATTAATTGTTACACCACTACCAACTCTAATTCTAGCTTTATCATCTGTTGCATCGGCAACATCAATAAAACCAAATAAATCAACACCCTCAGTTTTTGTATGTAATCTAAGTTCAGTACTTTCTCCTGCACCAGTTTTCTTATGATTTAACTTAACAGATCCACTATTATCATCAGCATTAGTGTAAGCTGTAACTACCTCTAAAATTTTAACATTACCATAGTTGGTAACATAAAAATCATCATCCATTGCTATTTTAATATCACCATTAGTAAAATTATTTGTCAAAGATACAGAATCACCACCACCTTGAAGAATTGCTGATCCTACTGTTAATTGACGAGTTGCTTCAGAGGTGGCAGTTGTTTTAAGAGTTAAATTACCTTTAAAATGAGCATTACCATTGACTTCAAATGGTTCAGTCATAGCATCAGTTCTAACACCGACTCTTCCAGTACTTACATCAACAAAGAAAGTATTACCTGCACCAGCTGCACCAACTGTTACATCATCTAATGACTTTAAACCACCACTAAAGGTTGATAACCCAGATGCAGTTAAACTTCCATCAACAAAGAAAAGATCACCAGGAACATCAGTGCCAACACCTACCCGACC
>MDTB01011835.1_pt1 | contig 15422 bp, 10 predicted proteins | sample 811161 | NCBI WGS metagenome assembly MDTB01 (sample SAMN05326650, study PRJNA326480) | marine metagenome | isolation source: seawater | place: Mediterranean Sea | collected 2009 | reverse complement strand
TTCTCTAGCTGTCATTGCTTTAATAGATACAACTTCTTTTCCATACATTGGAGAATCAGCTGGATATGTAATTCCTCTAGAGGGAAGGGGTACAGTTTCTACGGGAACTTCAAACCCAAAATCATCTTTCATAACATTTCTAGAAGGAAGTCCCTGCGGGTTATTTGCAGAAAAAACTTCGTTTCTTTTAGATCTGTCGTTTCTTTCGTCTGACATTCATATACTCCTAATTGCAAGCGAATTTAAATATAATCAAATTATAATTATGTCGCTTGTAAAATAAAAGGGGAAGCAAAAGCTTCCCCCTTTTTTTATCGGAGCAATATGGTTTAAAATATCAGTACTGTAGTACGCAATTATCAAACCTAATAGTCAGCGCAATTTCTGTCGGATCTTCAGTTCCATAATCTAGATCTCCAAAACCTGCTTGGGTAAGAAAACACCCTTTAAGGTCCCAAAGCTCAACGACTGTACCCACGGGGTCCAACATTTTGAGCTGGCAATCTCTCTTATAAAAATCTGCATAACCAGATCTTCCAGAAACTGTTTCAGTATGGGTACGAACCCACTCCATAACTTGCTGAGCGCCAGATGGTGCAATTGGATCGTAGAGAGTAACACTGATTGTGTCATAATTTAATTTACCTGCAAGGTATCTGCGGGTATTAATATATTGAATCTCTTGTTCACCAATGGTGACACTTGGTCTGGCTGCGGATTTCATTAAGAATGCGTCAATACCTTCGATTGCAAATACCCAACGAAATTTTCTTTTGGGCTCGAATTTATTTGGAAGCATATCTCCGACTGCTAAGGTTTCTGCCATTTTTTACTCCTTCATATCTCTAAATATTAAGCTAAACATGTTAAATACTAAATCTCCGTACCATTATTTGTAACAACGAAGTCTAGAGAGATAAACTCGATAGCTCTCGTAGGCTGTAAGAAGATTTTTCCTCTAATTGTATTGTTTTCCACATCTGCCTGAGTGGTAGTTGTAGTATCAATAATTACCTTGAACCTATCCAATCCTTGTTGTTGTTGAATTCTTGAAAGGACTGGATTAACTGCCGCAGAGAACCTTGCTAATGTATCTTCTCTGTTTGGCTCAAAGAGGAATGTATCAGCAATTTTTCTGACTTTTCTACGAATGTCAATTAACAACCTTCTTACATTTACTCGGTCAAGGGAAGAAGCAGCTGCAAGAAGAGTTTTCTGACCAAAAATAACGACCCCTTCCGAAGTTGGGAATTTAGTTATTGGGTTGATATCCGCATCATAGAGAGAATCTAAGTTTCCACGGCTAAGATTAACCGTAGCTTGAATTACTCTCTCTAGTGCCCCTCGAGTAAATCCAGCAGGAGCGAACCAAGGATAAGCAACTTTATCGTTGAGACCAAACGCTCCAACCACTGCAACCGATGGAGCGCATCTAACGTTAGTGCTTGTAGCTGGGTCGGTTACTAATACATCGGGGAAGTAGGCAGCGCCGAAGGAACTATCAAGTACTCGACTCTTAAAGTCATCTACTGTGTTTCCAACGCTAATACTACCAGCTATTGATGAAGTAATTACATTATTGAGATTATCTCTTTCTTCAATATCCATAATGTATATTGCATCGAACCTCTCTTCCGTCTTCTCTAAAGCGTGGTTTGTAATCTTAGTTTCCCTAATACCAGGAATTGCAAGGATCTGAATGTCAACGTCGGACTTTTCAGCCATAACATCGATGGCTTTCATATAAGTCTTAACAGTTGGTCCGTCAGCTTGACCCTGGTTTTCATCTTCCATTTCTCTTACAGCTGCAAGGTTGCTAAGCTCAGATTTCTGTTTGTCAAAAATATTGACTCCATCGAATCCACCCTGTAGAGGGAAAGTAAATTTAAGGAACTTAGTAGAAGCTGGATCGCTAAAGTCTTTAGATGGATTAAGGAATCTACCTTGATCGTAAGTACCGTCTTCTTTGCGAAGAGAACTAGAAAGTTTTCCTGTTCTACGGTATGAAGCGTATGCCCACTCTGCGGGATCTACTACGTCTCCAGTAGATCTAGTGTGAATTTGAATTCTTTCCATCGTAAAGACGTTATTATTAAATCTATCAGCATCAAGAACCGTGCCATCAGAATCAACTATACCAGAATTATCTCCGACCCAAGCATTTCTGTTAGATGTCGCAAAATGAGGATAATATTTCATGAAGGCTTTTGTTGCGGGATCTACGATTGTAGATCTATTTGGCTCTGTTGCAGAATTCAGCGTCTCGAACTGGAATCCCCAAGGAAGTCTAGAGTTTACTTCTCTTGTTGGATCTACACCAATTGAGATATTGTCTCTAAGCGGGTTTGGAGGTTCATTTAGATCATGGAATACTGAAGCTGTAAGATAGTAACCCATATCTCCACCACGACCAGTTGCAGGAGCTAATGCAAAGTTATCAGGGCAAAATATTTTTGAACCTGAAGTTACAAGGTGGTAAGGACCTCTATAACCAATTGGAAGAGCATCGTTAGCAATATTACCATTGGTTACGTCATTGTGCATTTTCACTCTAATGTATTTTGACACATTAGGATGAGTGCCATCAACAACGACCCTTTGATTTCCAGCCATTTTATCGAAATCATAATAAATGTGGTAATCACCAATTCTACGAGCAACATAGTTGTCAGAAGTTGGATCCAAGTTAACGCCATTAAATGTTTCTACAGCCTGATCTTCTGAAGCTGGAGTTCCTAATGGAGGAATTATTCTTTTAACCAAGAGATCAAACTGACCATAAGATCCATCCAGTTTTCCATTTTTTAGGTTTTCAATTTGAACTTTGAATGTATCACTTCCATTCACACCGTCATCTAAAGAGTGAATCTGGAAAAGGTTCTTCCAATCTGATCCATATTTTTGTGAAGTTACCCATGGAGAGAATCCAGTACGGAATCTATCTTGGAATCCTTCATAGTTTGGAATAGCGCTTGTTCCAGTATTTCTGCCAATAGAGCTAGTCATTAAGAATGCGATAGGCTCTAGATTGGAACCAGTCTGGACGAAATTCTCGCCACCGGCTAATAGACCAGAACCTGTAACTACTGCTAAATTAGGATGAACATTGTAGTTGTTATACAAATAGTGGCCAGCTTCCTGAATTTTTAAAGGATCCGTATTTAAAACGTTAGATAAATAAGATGGGCTCAATGGAGAAAGTGACGCTGTAATTCTAGTTGGATAAGCCTCGGTATCTTTATGGCCATTAAGTAGTAGCGTGAAATCATAAGCTTGAGTTGAACTTATATTTACGTCACCAATGAATCCACCAGCTGTGTTACCACCCGTTGATACTACAGTGTCTGCAGCATTATCACTGTATCCAGAACCACTTAAGGATGGTAGAACACCAGATGGGAACATTAATATTCCGCGGATAATAGGAATTGAACCACCGGCACCACCGGAAAATCCCGATAATGTCAGGTCTGAGCCGCCTGGTGTACTTTTAGTAATTGTAACATTTCCTGACGAGCCAATGCTTCTTTGGGTTAGTGACAAAACATTCAGATTCGGCGTTGATCCGACTGTAACGGTAATATTCTGATTTGCCTCGATGGCAGTTTTAAGTTTAGAGGCAATGGTGGTGTTTGTGGCAAGATTAAGATCGCCAGATCCGTCAGAGACCTTTATATATGCGGCATCAGTTACTGTGCCTCCTTCATTAAGAAATTGATATACTTTTACGACTCCGCCGGCATCAGTAATTGTTACAAAGTCAGCATTTTTGACTTCATCAGTGGCGCCCTCGGTGGCTCCGCATGTGATAGAAGCTGTTGCTGCTACGCTTGCCTCTTGAATCCCAGCCTCGCTAAAGAATGTACTTCCATTTGATTCTGACATGAATGCGCCAAGGAAGAATGTTCTACCAAGAGGAGCTCCAGCCGCGTGAGAATATGCAAAGGGGTTATTACCTAAATAACCATTCCCTTTTACTCCTCGCTGCCCAACTGTAAACCCAGCATTAATTACGCCACCGGCTTCGATTGAATTGCCATCAGAATCTGAAGTTGCTACTTTAGATCTCTTTGCTGCTGTGCCAACACCAAGTACCCTAATAAAAGTACCAGCCCGAGCATTCTTCATCCATTCGTACATGGCTAGAGGCCCTTGCTTTTCTCCATCAGTAGCTCCGAATATGGCAACGAAATCTTGCCAAGTTGCTACTGTCTGGGGAACAAATGCTGGACCCTGCTGTGTAGTTCCGATTATTCCTGCTGGAGTGCCCTGCGGACTTATGGCTGTTGGACCAGAGAGGTCTATCTCTCTTGTTCCAACTCCAGGGCTTCTAAATGTAAGTTCTGCCATTATTTTCTCCTAATATCCTTTAGATACTTATTCATTATTCGAACAATACGCCGCTATTTGTTACAATAAAATCAATCGCAATAAATTCAATTGATCTTGTGGGTACTACAACAATTCTTCCGTTTAACTTGTTTTGTTCCACATCATCTTGCGTGTTGTTAGTATCATCACACACAACTGAGAATTTTTCAATTCCTTGCTGTGACTGAACTAGTGCTAATATGGGAGCAATTTGTCCAACGAATTTCTGTCTTGTAGCTGGTGTGTTAGGCTCGAAGAGCAGCTTGTCTGCAATTTGAACAACAAGCCTCTTAACTTCTAACAGCATCCTACGAACATTAACTCTATCGAGAGCAGATTTTGATTTCTGCAGGGTCTTCTGACCAAATATAACAAATCCACCCGACGGGAAGTTTGCAATCGGGTTAATTCTAGCGTCATATAAATTATCTCTATCACCAGTTGAAAGTCTTACTTCAGTGTTAACCACTGTAGATAATGACCCTCTATTAAATCCAGCAGGAGCAAACCAAGGATAAGCAACTTGATCATTATAACCGAGTGCTGAATAAGCCACAACTGAAGACGGCACCAGAACGTTTCGATTATTAACTGGATCCTGTATGTATACATCTGGATAGTAAGTAGCAGCGTAGTTGTTGTCAACTCCTCGAGATTCAAACTGCTCTGCAGTTTCTCTTGGGTTGCTGAAGGCTGGATCGTCTAAGAATAGACGGTTCTCATCTTCATCATAGTGCTGAATATCCATCACATACATTGACATTGAATAGTCTTTGTTAAGCCTTAGAGCCCTGTCAGTAACGAAAGTATCTCTAATTCCTGGGATCGCCAAAAGATTTGTGTTTACTATCATGGGATCCGTCATTAATTCAGCGGCTTTTCTGTACGCAGAAATAACATTGTTCAAAGACCCTGCCCCGGACATGGTTCCATCATTAGTTCCAGTAAGACCAAGACCGCCTGCCAAAGAACTTCCGGCTTTACCGCCAGCATCTGTAGAGGCTGCTCTATCTCTCATAAGCCTAATGTCTTTATCTAATACGTTTAGGCCATCGAAACCGCCGTGGAAAATATTAGTAAACTTAGCAAAATCAGTAAATCTATTAAATTTAATAGAGCTAGACTGAATCAAAGTAGCGAAAGTAATTCTATAACGACTTCCAACGCTATCGTAAACTCGATAATCAGTTCCATCTGGCTCAGAGTTTCTAAAGTAAGCCGCCTGAATCATGTGCTCATTAGCAGATCCAGTAATGGTGGTAAGATTAGCTTCAGAATTATAAAGTGCAACTCTAGCGAGAGTAAACTTGTTGTTGTTGAATACATCTTTACCAGACCCTGTAACTAAGTTATCAAGCTTTTCAATACCGTTCATTCTACCGTAAGCATAAATTAGAGGGTTGAAAACACTTCCAGCGTTCGGATCTAAAGCCGGTACCGAGATACCGCTAGTACTATAAGAAGAACTTAGTGGAATTCTGGCCGTCATTGTTCCCCAATAAAGTCGAGGATCAATTCTTTCATTTTTACCAACGTCTCCTTTATACTTCACAGAAGTTTGCTTAGTTGCTCCTCGAGTAACCTTAAATCTATAAGGTAGAGGAGGAACAATAGACCCTGAAAGGAAGGAGGTTTTTTCTCCTACTATTCTCGGGTTTTGTGGTGATGAAAGAGTTACGACTTTTCCATACGCCATTGTTCCAGAAGCAATATCTGTAAGAGTCTCACCAGTCTTTAGAACAGGAATCCCTCGATAACCGAAAGGCATCGCATCATCAGGAACATTTCCTGCATATACATCGGGGTTGATTACTACTCGAATATTAGAAGATTTATTGGGATATTTTCCACTAATTGCCAATCTTCTTTCAGCTGGATCTTCTGCATCGAACTCGTATCTAACTTTCATATCACCAATCTGACGACCAATGAAACGATCGCTATTTGGATTTAAAGTTAAACTGGGGAATGATTCCACGAATTCTTTGGCGGTGTCTAAATCAGTTAATCTTCTAACCTCTAAATTAAATGATCCGAATTTATCGTTATCATCTGTAGAGGCGACTATATTACTAATCGATATTTTTAATTTATCGTTAGCATAAACACCGTCACTCAAAGATTCAACATGGAATAAATCAAATTCTTGCGTACCGTACGGTTGAGAAATAAAGTTTGTGGTTTTTGGAGTCGTATATCTTGTATCAAACCTTCCGAAAGAATCAATCCAAGTTTCTCCAAAATCTGAACCAAGCGTAGTAGCACCATCAGTGCCGCTTAATATTCCAATAGAGTTAGGCTTATAACTAACAGAAGCTAGCTCATCTTCTACTGCAAAGTCCATATAAAGTATATGGCCAGCCTCTTGGAATAAATCTGGTTCTGTGTTTAGAGATTTTCCAATATAATGTACGCTAGCAGGATTTAAAGATGCAGTATATACTCTAACGCCGGGAACTCCGTCGCTATTACCCCAGGCTTCTCCTGCAGAAGAAGAAACGATGAATTTAAATGTTTGAAACTGAGCGCTATTTTTAGATGCGACCCCCTCAAGTGGAGTGGCCAATGTTTTTCCTGAATATGCACCTCGAAGCCAAGTACCATTAATATGTTGGTTATGGCTAGCAACTAAGCATCTAGATCCTGTAGTAGAAAATAGTACGCCTCTTGTTAAGAAAACTTCGTTATTTCTTGCGGTTGATCCTGCGTAAGCAGAACCTCGAGTTGCGAGAAGTGGATAACTTGCATTATCTGTAAAGAGTGGAAATCCAACCCCTTCTTCGGAAGCTGAAACATTGTGAGCAGCAACTAAAAATTGAGTTGCTCCTCTAGCGGTTTGTTTAGTATCACTGTAGTCTATTCCAGCTGTAGCACTAGAGCTAACAACTTGGAATCCAGCATTTTTTACGATGCCGTAACTTATTGTTTGACTAATATCGGTAGAAGTAGAATTAGCTCCTGCACCTAAAACTCTGGTATAGGTTACAGCCTCTCTAAATCTAAGGTATTCCCTAACTGCATAGGGCCCGAATCGATCCGGATCTAATGTTCCAAATCGGGTTTCAAAATCCGTAAAAGATCCTACGGAAACTGGAACGAATGCCGGCCCTTTTTCTGCAGTGCCAATTACTCCTGCAGGAGTTCCGAGAGGTGCTTTCTGCCTTTGTGAAAGATCGATTTCCTGCTCAAAAAATCCTGGAGATCGGAATGTTTGTTCTGCCATGTGTTTATCTCCTCAAGCTCTAACGCTGTCTATAGTAAGTATTAATGTTAAACTCAAAAAATTATTTTGGTGTAAGGACTATTTCACCCAGATCAAAAGTTATTTGTTCTTTATATACTGTTTCACCTTTTCGTTGATTACGAGACTTAATTTTAAGTTTTTGCTTAACTGATTCTCCCGTAACTTCGTCTTGGTAAACTCTTTCAACAACTAACGGTTCCCTACCCGCTTGGGTTCCACCAACGGTAGTAGTTTTATAATAAGGTGGATCTGATGTAACTGCATTTCCACCAATAACTCCGGCTTTTCTTGGATCACTCATTGTATTTAAATCTTGTAATATATAATCATCCGGCTTCCCGCTTGGAATTCCAGCAACTTCAATCTCTAAAGGCATCGCAGAAACCTGCGTCATGTCAAAAGTTATTTGTGGAGCTGAAATATATTTTCTGATAGAACTCTCCGCACCGGGAAAAATGGGATTTACTATATAGCCCGTAACCTCTACTGTCATCGTATATTTAATTATTCTCTCATCATCCGTGAAATCACTAAAATTTAACTCAGAACCCAAAGAATCACCAAAAAAAGCCGTAAAGTAATATCCCTTATCACTTTCTATCCTAAAAGATCTAGATCCCTGGCTGTGATAAGATGACATAATTGCATTGATGACTCGATTCATTTGCTGCATATATTGAGCCCAAATGGTGACCTCATAAGTGGCCGTAAAATATTTGGGAGCTCTCATAGTATAGATTTCGTATATATTATTTCCAATTTTATTAGAAATCAATTTTCCAGACTGGAAAGTAGTGTTAACTTCTCTTTCTGGGCTTCTTCTTGCGATTTCTCCTGGTTTAGTTCCAGATCCAGCCTTGGCTGAAGAATCAATGTTAGGCATATAGTGACCACTATAAGCTCTGTCGTCTTGATTTTTAAGGCCCTCTTTGTTGACCAATCTTTGGTAAGATGGATCTTTTGGAGATATTTTTTTCTTTATGGTGATATCTGCTACTTGATTGGTTCCAGCTCCACGGGTCGCAGACTGAGTTACACCACTTCTTAAGATAGATATTAAAGGAAGGATCAAAGCACCAGCTTTATCTCTAAGTGGTTTTCTTCTTCTTAAAACCGCAAACCTTTCTCCAGTGGCGAATATAACAGGAATTCTTTCCGTATTTTTCTTGTTGTCCTTATAGAATAAAGGAATGTCATTATTAAAAAGATTAAATAATGCTCTATCCACATCTTCAATCGTACAAGATGGAACCTTAAGCTCATCAGTTTTAGAAGATCCTGGAGGATTAGCATTAGGACTAGTTTGGAAATAAGTTGACATTATCCTTCCTCTATTCCTTCATCAGCGTAAAAAGAAGACCCTATTCCGTCAGTAGCTCCTCGAGGTGAAACTTCGGCTGGTTCATTAGATATTGGTAGGTCTAATTTTCCTTGCTTAATTAAAGCCCTCTCGTCACCAGTCGGGCCGAGTCTGTTTTCGCTAAATCCTCTTTGTTGAACAAAGACTTTTTCCGTAGCGTCTTCGTCTGAATAAGACTCATCAGTCGGACCATGAGGAATCTTGTTGATAAGCCCTTTTCTTGCTTGCTTGCAGCTTAAAATATATCCTGTGCTGTATTCAATTTGACCATAAATCGTAGCGTCTAGTTTGGCTGACAGTATCTCGAAGAAGGTTGATCCATATGAGAGATAATCGCCAGCTTCTACGTCTAACTGCTTATACATCACATCTCGATATTGAAGCCAGACGCTTATTTGAGAATTCTCTTCTATTCCAAACTTGCCAGTTGTTATATTGGCTTGGTTCCATTCCACCCTAGCGCATATCTCTACAGGAGGATTAAAAACTTTTTCTTCAGATTCTTCATATACATCATGTACTTTAGAAAGATCTTTTCTAACTTTATAATAATATATTTTCTGACCTACAACGTCTTTTATTATCTCTTTAGATAAATCAGATATTAAATCAAGCTCTCTTGGTGTGACGAAAAGTCTAGCCATTAGTTTATCCTATCACAATGCATTTACCCAAAGGCATGGGTATTGTTTTTAAAACTGTTTGAAGATTTTCAGCTTTAGCAGCTTCACCTTCAAGCATCTTCTCGTAAGTTAAACTTTCTAACCACTCTTTCATACCTGTTTTTAGTTTATCTTGGTCTTCTCTGCCTTGAGAAACTAAATTTGAACCATCTAACTGAAGATCTCCGCCTGGAATTGGAACTGTTGAGAATTTAGATCTAACTAATCCAAGCAATTCTTTTGAAAGCGCATTTGTGAAATCATAAATCCATTGGCGACCCATACTATTAATAGTCTGATATTTAATCCAGCTAAACGGAATATTTGAAGGCATTGATACGCCATTGATTGTGCCGTCATTATATGCTGGATTAAATGGATCACTACCAAAGCCAACTCTAAACCAAAGCTTTTTAGGGCTATCAGAAGTTGGGGTAGGAAATATTCGAATCTGAGTTCCCTGAGTCCTATAAGAATAATTTGATCTCCTTACTCTATTGGACATATCCATTTGTCCGCCCCGGAGCACGTCTTCAAAAACTGGAAGAACGTAAAATACTGTCTCAGGAGTAAATGACTCAAAAGAAAATTCGTTATTAAGATAATTGATTGCCGAAGTCGTATCGAAAAATCGATATGCAGCTTGAGGGCTGAAGTGGTATACTTCCATAATCTTCATTCTACCTGAGCCATTATCATTTAAGCTAGAAGAAAATATGAGATTCCCGCTTGAATCTTTTAAGCTTTTATATATGTCATAATCTTGCTGATCTTTTTGTAATTGGATAGATCCAGAAACAGTATTATAAGATCCACCAATTCCACTCTCTTGAGCATATGGTTCTGCCAACCTTAAAATAAAATCCATAGTCTCATGAGCGTATTTACCTTGGACATTGGATCCAGTTGAGATACCCATGAGGTTTGAAAGCTGAGATTTAGTTTGATACTCGTTAACGATGGTACTATATTCCATCGTTGCTTGCTCAAAACAAGACCAAATTTGCTTCTTAGTTAATTCGACTGAAAGAATATCATCTCCCAGTTTTCTCTTAACGAAAGTTACTATTCTATCAGCATCATTTTGAAATTCTGCTTCATCGTCAAATATCCCGAATGGTGTTGGGTTAAGAGTTTTATAAAAAGCAGTTGACATGAAAGTGGCTCCAAGAAATCCTGTATCTAAATATAATTTATATATTGATAGATTCTTGGAGCCACTTATGTTTGGTTGGCCCTCTTAAAATTCTGCGTGTAAAATTTACAAGAGAATCAATAAATTATTTTTTTTGATTTATTTCTACATACCGCCTAAAATAGTAATAGCAATCAATCCGGGTAATCTATCCTTCAAGTATACGCCGGAAAATAAAGTGTTGGTACGCCCGCCAACATAAGAGAATGCAGCTTCTATTTTATTGCTTACATCAGGATCACCAGCCATTTCAGGAGTTACTACTAGCAACATTACGCCTGTATCAGATCTTTTACTTGGAGCAGGGCAAGGAGAAGATCGGATGCATCCTTGATAGAGAGTGGAGCCTAAATCTCTTGTGCTAACGTCTCTTACCACTGTGCTTCCAACCATCATCCTTCCAGGTGATGCTAAACACTTTTCTAAATCTTTAGAATCAAATGTTTGGATTGGAGAAGGTTCTTCAGCAAGTTTTAATACTTGAGAAATCAATTTAGCAAAGTTTCTATTAGCAGTAGGATACATTCCCAGCATGCCAACTTTTCCTCTTAAAAGTTGCAATTGTCTTTCATTATCAATAACGATATAAGGAGAATCAACAACATCTCTCAAAAGTGAATTGCTATTAGCGGCAATCGTTGGATTTAATAACTCTTGCGCTGATGGTTGAGTTACAACATAAACCACCTTTCCTTCGGCGCCAACTGAGCTCATATATCTCTCTAGAGATGGATGGAGACTGTGGCAAGCGCTGCCTGTTCCTCCTCCACCACCAGCTAATACGAATAACCAGTCTACCTTCCCTATCCGGGTCCTGAGTGAATCTTCGACTAGTGCACCATTATCACTAAGGACGTCTTTACCAAGGTCCACGTCTTTACCCACGCCATCTGCGCCGGGTATTAAAAGGAAATGCTCTTCTGGTACACCTGCTGGCTGATCTTTTTCAGTAGTGTTGATGAGAAGCGTCTTATTAAAACCTAAATCTAGAAAAGCTTTAGCTAATTTTCCGCCACCGCCTCCGACACCAATAAAAGCACAAGAAATTGCTGATACCGCTTCATTGTCAGGAAGCATCCTCTCGTCAGCATCAGCTGGATCTTCGTCATACGCTTCTACAAAATCAAAATCGTCATCGTATGAACTTTCATTATCTTTTCCACTCATTTTTAATTTATCCTTCTTGTTGTTTTTTTTTTAGATTTTTCTAGAACTGGATAAACAGACGGCATATGAACTGATTTTACCGAACTGGCCATAATATCCCTCTTTATTTCTAGCAAACATTAATAGCTACACTATAGTCAAATAATATACCATTAATTATTATGATAAAATAAAAAGGGCACCCAAAAAAGGGTGCCCTTAGGATATAGATTAAATCTAGTTTAATCTTATGAAGAAAGTCCGCAGTCGTGATTACAGACTATGTTCCACTTAGAGCCAGCGTATACTAAAGTAACACCGTCTCCAACGTCTGCAAAAGTAATTGTTGCAGATGTTGCGTCCCAAGAAGCGTTTGTAACCGTAACCACCATATCTCCGCCACCATCTGAGATCAAAGACAACATTTTTATCTGACCATCAGTTCCGGCAGCAAGCGTTGCTGTTTCACCAGATCCGCCTGTAGAGAATGTAGAAACTGCAGTGTGCAAGCTAATAGCAGCAGCATCAGCTACATCTTCAGTTGAATTGAGCCTTACAATATGGCTCATGTTTAGTGGCCCTTTAATTTGAGCGCCCTTGCCAGAATCAACATAGATTCCAGCGCTATTATCGAATATAGTTTTTGGCATCTTATTTCTCCTTATGCGAATGCGCCACCGTAGTTACCTACGATATTCCAGACACTATTTGAATAAACTAATATACAGCCATCGCCAATTGTGTCAAATGTTATTGTTCCTTCAGCTCCAGACCATGACGTGTTTGTAACTGTAACTTCCATGTCGCCGCTGTCGGCGTTCATTGTAAAAATCTTGATCTGTCCCTCTTTACCGGCCGCAAGAGTAGCAGTTTCTATAGCGTCTGTATCAAAATATGAAGTTGTACTTGTGAGATCTGCCGCGGCACCCGTTACTAGGTCTTCAGAAGAAGACCACCGGCAAGAAGTATCGCAAGTTACTCTACCCTCAAACTCAACTCCAGTTCCTCTGTCCTGGTAAGGACCTTTATTATCTGATTGAATAAATCTTGGCATTGTATTTCTCCTTATGCTACTGTGATTGCATGCTTACCGACTATTCGCCACTTGGAGTTGACATAAATCAACATGCAAGCAGATCCGACTGCAGTAAATGTTATAGTTCCGGTGCCGGTTGTCTTCCAGCCCGCATTTGTAACTGTTGTTTCCATGTTTCCGCCGTGACTAATACATGAAAAGAACTTAACTAATCCTTCAGTACCGGCAGCTAATGTAGAAGTCTCAGACCCTCCGGTGGTGAAATAACTCATAGATTTTGTAAGACTAGCTGCACCTGCGTTCGCTAAATCTTCTGAGCTAGCAAGTAAAAGAGGCTTTTTCAACTGTACTTCTTGCTGGAGGTCTACTCCACTTCCAGCTTCAGCATAAAGTCCTTTTTTGCTAGTAAAAATTACTTTTGGCATAATCTTTCTCCTTTTTTATTCCCATGATTCCGATCTACCGGGGAGTACGGCTGATTATTTAGACCGGGCCTATCTCTAAATATAAACTTATTATTCAGGATTTAGAATTCTCGCAAAATAAAAGAGGCAGCCCCGAAGGACTGCCTCTAGTATAGTGTGTTATCTAATTAGATTAGATGACGTTGAGATCGAGCACCGTAACTGTACCGTAGAAGTCGGAACGAACCATCTTCTTACCGTAGCGAGTCATCACGCCCTTGCGGGGTGTGAAGTCCTCTGGAGCGAAGATAGTAGGTGTGACGATTAGTGGTACGTATGGAGCATATACATAACCGGTCTCAAGATAGCTTCCGCCCTTGTATCCGACGAGGACCTTGTTCCTTGGGAAGTAAGGATCCTTGTAGACAGTGAAGCGGTTACTAAGAGTACCGACCTGCTCAGCGCCAAGGCTCATTGGAGCACCAACCTGTCCGTCGCCGTCTAAGGAGTACTTAGGACGATAGAGAACAGAAGCCTCGAGGATGGTAGCGATATCGGGGCTAACCACGATAAAGTTCGCCGATCCGCGGAGGGTGAGACGGTGAATCTCATTGGCAACATCAATAACAGTCTCAACAAGAGTCTCGTACCATTCACGGACTGTACCTGTGAAGGCAGGTCCTGGCTCGAGGCTAGAACCGCGTGAAACGGTAGTAGCTGTTTTCTTGTTGATGAACTTACCTGGCATACGTGACCAGTAGTAGTTGGTCTTGGCCTGAGTGAGAAGATCGTTAAGAATCTCTCTATCAAGCTCTAGAGCAACCTGCTCGGAGAGGATCTGGGTAAGCTCAACCTCAGCGTCAAGGCTGTGGTAAGCGTTCAAGTCCTGAGCGAGCTCTGGAGACCAGCGAGCACGGAGCTTACGGGTAACTGCAGTAACTGCGATTGACTCAATCTTAATATCGATCTCTGGGATCTCAGGAGATGGATCAGACGCGAAGTTCGACTCAAAAGCCGGAATTACAAGAGTACTACCATCGCTTGAATTCAAGCTTGGAGCAATCGGGTAATTAAAGGTAAGTCTTGGATCACTTGAAGCGCCAACGCCATCCATAACACCTGAAACGACCATTAAGATTCCAGCAGTATCACCGCTAGTATTAACGAGTGGATCAGATATCCAACCAGCAGCATCGGTATAAGTACCAAGCTGGTTAAGGCGACGAACGTTAAGAAGTCCATCACTTCCCTGGATCTTCGCACCGGCCATGGTGTTTCCAACCTCAGCAAGTCCGCCAGGGTTAGATCCTCGAGCAGTAGCCATTGCACCAATCTCTTTAATGAGAGTGTAATCAGCACCCGAAAGGATATTGGCTTTAACAACGATGAAACTGTAGCAACCAAGTCCAGCACCACCACCAGGGAATGCGCCGTCTTCGTTACCTTCAACTTCATCAATAATTACTGGATCGAACTGAAGCAGTTTACCATCAGAACCAGTTGCGAAAGCAGACTGACCAGCAGTAAGTGAACTGTTAGCACCAAAAGCACCGGAAGCAAGAAGCGTATAGCGGGATGAACCACCAACATTTCCTGCCTGACCAGCAGCTGCCTTATAGACTCTGGAATAACCAGAACCAGCAAGGTTGTACTGACCACCTACTCCAAGAGAACCAGAGCGAACGCCCTTTCCTGGAGGTGCATTATAAATTGAAGATCCTGTAGTATATACTGCAGAAGTAGCAACGCTACCACCTTGTGGAGTACCATAGGTATAATCAAGATAGAATAAAAGGCCAGATGGGAGGCTCATGGGCTGGATAGAAACCAGCTCATTAGCAACCAATCCACCGAATACTCTACGGACGATTGGGAATGCAATATTAGTGAATCCACGAATATCGCCACTGGAGGTGAGTGATCCACCACCAGTCGAAAGGCTATTAGCCTCTCTAAGAACTTGGGCAGCCTGATTTTCAAGCAGAGTAGCCATGTTCTCGCGGG
>MDTB01008446.1_pt1 | contig 15422 bp, 14 predicted proteins | sample 811161 | NCBI WGS metagenome assembly MDTB01 (sample SAMN05326650, study PRJNA326480) | marine metagenome | isolation source: seawater | place: Mediterranean Sea | collected 2009 | reverse complement strand
TTTTGAGGAAGAGTTTGGCTCAGAAATTTCTGATAGCGAAGCTGAAAAAATTTTAACAGTTGGTGATGCTGTGAAATTTATAGAAGGAAAAGCAAACTAAACTTTTGATGCCCGCAGATAATGATGGGGTGATGATTATTTTGTCTTCACCTTCTGGTGCAGGAAAAACCACTTTAGTAGGTTTACTCTCAAAATTAGAGAATTTCGACGTTTCAATCTCACACACAACACGAAAACCAAGACCAGATGAGATTCGAGATAAGGATTATTACTTTGTAACTGAAGAAAAATTTAAGAAATTAATTCAAAATGAAGAATTTTTAGAATATGCGAAGGTTTTTGATAATTTTTATGGAACAACTAGAAGTCCAGTTATTAATAAATTGAATAATGGTAGAAATGTATTATTTGATATTGATTGGCAAGGCGCTGATCAAATTAAAAATAAAAAACTAAATTATAAATTAATTACTTTTTTTATTTTACCACCTAGCAAAGATGTTTTGTTCAAAAGGTTATCTAATAGAGATATGAAAGATAAACTAATTGCTGATGAGAGAATGAAGCAGTTTAGTAGAGATGTGTTACACTGGATAAATTATGACTATGTAGTAATAAATGAAAATTTACAGGATTGTTATTTTAAAATTCATAATTTAATTAAAGCAGAGATAGATAACGGTTCTAAGGATTACGATCTTGATTATATTAGACGGCACGTTGAAAAATTAACCTCTTAATTTTTCGTATTCACTAGTCAATTTGTAATAGGTCTCAAAATCTAAATTTTGTGGCCTTGAGTTTAAATTAATATTAAGTTTATCAGAAATAGTTGAATTTCCGGAAAATAGTTGGTTGTAAGGTTTTTTTATCATTTTTCTCCTGTGATTAAAAAAGATTCTTGTTATTTTTTCTAAATTTAATGGATTTTTTAGTTTTAAATAATCTCTTTTTATTGAAAAAAATAACAATGAACTATCTATTTTTGGCTTTGGATAAAAGCTTGCTGATTTGATTTCAGTAATCTTTTTAATATCTAATTTCCAGTTAGCGATAATTGATAATCTTCCATATTTTGAGGAGTTATATTTTGAAATAATTCTGTCAGCAACTTCTTTTTGAAACATCAATATAAGATTACTAAACCAAATTTTTTTATCATTAAGGTTTATAATCCATTTACACAAGATTTCAGTTGAGATGTTATAAGGTAAATTTCCAAAAACTATTAATTTTTCATCACAAAGTAAATTTTCATTAAATTTTAAAATATCTTTGTTTATTACAGTAACTTTATCTTTAAACTCTTTTTTTAATAATAAAGCTAATTTATTATCTTTTTCTATAACAAAAATTTTTTTTGGATTTTTTTTTATTAAAGATTTAGTTAAATTTCCTGTTCCAGGACCAACTTCTAATATTGATTTGTCTTTAATTTCTATAGAATTTGTTATTTTATTAATTATATTTTCATCTATTAAAAAATTTTGTCCTAAACTTTTTTTTGCTTTAATCACTTTTTATCTAAAAATCTTAATGATTTAATAAGACTAAGAGGATTTGACAAATTTTTATTAACCATTTTTTCATTAGGACCATGGTCAGGAGAAATTCTATAAAAAGGTAATCCCAAGGTAATATTTATTGCATCATATTCTTTTAATGCCTTGATAGGTCCAAGAACCTGATCGTGGTACATTCCTAATATAACATTGTACCTAGCCCTATTTTGCTTCAAAAAAACTGTATCAGCTGGAATTGGACCGTCGACATTGTAGCCCTTTTTTTTTAAACGCTTGACAGCTGGAAGAAGTATTTTGGTATCTTCGTTTAATTTAGAAATACTTTCACAATGTGGGTTCATACCAGTTATTGCAATTTTTGGTTTTAAACCGATATTCTTAATATAAAAATTATTTATTAACTCTATCTTATCCTTTATTAACAAATAATTAATTTTTTTTGTGACTAATTTTAGAGGCAAATGCGTTGTAACCGGACAAACTGAAATTTCATCATTATAGATTAACATTGCAACTTTTTTCACTTTAAAACTTTTTGATATATATTCTGTTATTCCCAAAAACTTTTTATTTAAAAATTTTGATTTATTTATTGGGCCATTAATCAATTTATTAGAAAAACCTGATTTAATAATTTTAAATGCTAATTTAAAACTATTCTTAATATAAAGGTTGGAAATCATAATCTTATTTTTTCTAAAATGACCAAAATTTGAAGGAACATGAATAAGATTAATTGACTTATTATTTAATTTTTGTTTTCTAAGGTTTTTTAAATCCAGTAACTTTACTTTTTTTTTAAAATTAAACTTTTTCATTTGTGAATTAAGTATTTTCAAAGATGCAATTAAAATTAATGGACTTTTAAATTTCTTCTTTTTTAAAGTTTTAAAAAAGACTTCAAAAAAAATACTGTCTGGCTGACCAGCAACTATAATTATAGGCTTAAAATTCATTTACAGTCAGCTTATTTTTAACTTTATTATAATAAAGAACAGAATAATTATTAAGTTGTGTATTAGTCTCATACTGAATAATTTTTTTTAATTCATTATCTAAATTAAAATCAAGTTTTTCGAGCTTTTTATCATCTATTTTTAAAATTAAAGCACCCGCAGGTATCAATATAGGTTCGGTAATTTCTCCTATATTTAAATTTACTAATTTTTCTTTAATTATTTTTGATAAAGTATTTTTGTTTACCCACCCTATCAAACCAAAATTATTTTTGGAATCAGCATTGCTATATTTAATTACAGCTTCCTTGAATCCAATAGACTGAATATCCATTGAAATTTTTTGATATTTTTCTCTAATTTCCTCTTGGTTTTTAAAGTCGTAAATTAATTCACTTAGAAGAAATACCTCACTTTCTTCTGAGTTTTCTCTAATTTTTTTTTTTAATTTTTCCTGATTAATTATAACTTTGTCACGATATTTACTATATATCATTTGATTCCAAACTGCCTCTATTTCTATTTTTTTGTAAACTTTATCAAAATCTAAATCTAAAGTTTCTAAATATTTTTTAAATTCATCCTTAGAATTTATTCCAATATTCAGATATAAATTTTTAATCATAACATCTATCATTTCGTTTTTTTTATTTAACTCATGATATTTCATAATTTCTATTTTTTTTATTTTTTCTTTTACCAAAGATTCTTTTGCAAATTTATAAACTTTTTCTTTGTTAATCTCTTGAAGAGATTTATTGAAAATAATTAAATATTTATACTCATTTTCAATATCAATATTTGTAATTATTTCATTTTCAATTTTTATAATTATTTTTACTTCTTTTGAATAAAGATTATCTGATGCCAATATTAATATAAAATACGCAATTACCAGAAAATATTTCTTAAAATCGAAAAAGAGCATAATCTATTTTGTATTAATGTTTAATATATTGTCACTTTTCGTAGAGCCAAGAGGAATTAATGTTATATTAAAAAATAATTCCTCTTCAGGTTTTAGAATATTATTTGAGTAATATTCTTTATTGTATTTAATTGATGCTGTAAGACAGTCGTTCTTATATTCATAGATTAAATTATAATATTCAGTTAAATTATCGGTCTTATTTTCTCTTGTTTTGAATATCAAACTATTTTCTGTGTTAAAGTTATAAGCTAAATTATTTTCATAATAACTTTTTTTCCCAATTAGATTATTTTCCTCATAAAAAGAAAAAGTATTGATGAAATTGTTTACTGTAATTACATTTTCAATTTTATGAAAGTTAAATTCATCAAAATCATTATTCAATGAATAATTATAGTTAAACTGGAAAATTTCATTGGGTTTAAAATCGATTTCTCCAACATAATCTGACTGTTTTTTACCTAAAGTGCTTGTTTCGGGTAAATTCTCATTAGCCTCATCTCTAAAAACAGTACCAATTTTAGAACTAAAAATAGTATCGTTTTCACTATTTTTTTTTTCAAAATCTATTCCTATTGTCAAAGACGTTCCTGTTTCAAATGTTTCATTAAATCCAATTCTATTTAAACTAAAAATATTGTCTGAATTTAAGAATCTTGACTCAGTTTTTAAATTTTTACCATCATTTGGGCTATGTCTTAAAGATATTTTAGGTATCAAATAATTTTTAAAATTTTGCGATTCTTTAATTAATGGTAAATTGAAGTCGTATGAAAATAAAGATAGAATTTCACTTTGACTTTTGTCTTTAAGTTTTGATGAATTTTCAGCATCACTATTAACATTTTTGAAAGCTACTTTGAGACTATTATTAAAACCAAAATTATTTATAAAATTTTCAGTAGATAATATTAAGTCATTTATTTGTACTGCTTCATAAGTGTTTGTTGAGTATTTTTTTTGATTACCACTTGAAGAAACTTCTAAATTATTTAACAGTTTATCCTCAAAAGGAATAACTTTCGTGATTGAATAATTAGGATATACAAATTCGTATCTATCACTATTAAGTTTATTCATTGTCTCATAACTTTCTAAGGATAGGTTCATAGAAAAGTTGTCTTGAGATCCAGAAAATTCAATAATGTTTTCTAAAACTTCCGTATCACTAATTATTGATTCTTCTAACTCTAATGAATACAGTTTTGTATAATTATCGTTTGAAACTCTCTCTATTTTGACATCAAGATTACTTTCTTCAAATAAATTTGATTCTAGTTCAAATTTTGAATTAGAAAAAAAATGAGTTTTTCGTCCATCACTTGAGTCTGTGTCACTTTTATTAATACTAAAATCAGCAATATGAGATGAGTTTTTTGTAAGTTTTCTATACTCAGATTGTAAAAGATATTCAGTGTTAGAAAAAAATCTTGGTTTTAAAGTAAAATCTTCTGACTCAGAAATTACTTGAAAATAGGGAATATTAACTGAGGCTCCCAAGTGTTTTGACTCTCCAAAAGTTGGCATTAAAAAACCAGATTTTCTATCAACAGTTGGGTCTGGGTGAAAAAATTTTGGAAAATATAAAACTGGAATATTATACAGCTTCAACAAAGCATTTTCATAGTGAATTTCTCTTTTATTCTTGTCGTGAGTTATTTTTTTTGATGTAATTGACCAAGGAGGACAATTATCATTTTCCTTACAGGAAGTAAAAATTCCCTTTTTAATAATAGTTTTGTTGTCAAAATAATATACAGAATTTCCTTTTAACTTAGGTTCATTTTGAGGTATTCCAAAAGTATCATTTCTCAAAAATATTTTTATATCTTTTCCTAAAAGCTCATATTTATCTAATTTTATTTTGCCAACATTTACGTAGTATTTATTTTTTTCATTATCAATTAACTCTATTTTCTCTCCATCCAAAATCTTATCTTCATTTGAATACTTAAAAGATAAAGTATATACGTAGTTGCCTAAGTGATCCTCTACTGTAGCAGAGTTATCTGATGAAATAATTGATTTATAAATATCATAATTTACATCACTGGAGTTTATTTTATATTTATTTTCAATTTCAAAAAATGTTTTATCATAAGAAATTATTAAATTACTTAATTTGTTATATGTTATTTTTTTTGAATTAATTTTTATTTTATTAATAATATCAAATACAACCACATTTCCTTCAGCAATTAATAAATTCTTATTTTTATAATATATAAATTCGTCTGCAAAAATTTCAATTTCGCCCTCAATTTTTGCTTCAGCATTATCTTTTCCAATAATCTTTTCCTCTCCATCAAAAGTAAGAATTTCATTTGCTTTGATATTCAAATCTTTAGCATAAATTTTATTAATATTTATAGTAAAAAAAATAAACATTAATAATAAGAACTTTAATATAATAAGACTATTTTTCATTTATTTTAATTATTCCTATAATTGATGAAAATATTAGAATTATGATAGGAAACCAAACAGATAAAATTAGAGGCAGTCTACCGTTTTCACCTAACAAATTTGAAAAATTACCTAAATAATAAATTGATACTGAAAAAAATATTCCAATAAATAGATTTAATAAAAGATTCTTTTTAAATTTATTATATACCATTATAATTGACGCAACTATTGTCATTATACATAACAATATAGGAAAAGAATAAATTCTATGTTTTTGAATCTTTATTTCATCAATCGAGTAACCTATTGATTTATAGTCTTTCTCTAATTTTAAGAGCTCAAAATAAGTTAAAGATGTTAAATCAGAAAAAAGGTTACTTATTTTTTCTAAATCGAAGTTACTGTTTAAAAAGTACCTATCATATTTTTTTGATACATTTTCTACCTCAGTGACAATAACATCAAACAATTTCCAATTTTTGCTTTTTATATCTATCTTTTTTGCAATTATATTTTTCTTAATATCGAAATTTTTATCAAAATGAGTTATTGATGTATTAATTAAAAAGTTATTTTGTATTTTATCAGAATTAATTATTATTGAACCCTCATTAGAATTATCTTTAATCCAAATTCCATTTTTGGTTATAACTGCTAAATATTTTTTATCTCCAGCAAAATCATTTTTGATTTTAAGATATTGGTTCTTTAGAGTAGAGGAGAAGTTATAGAACAAAGATATTATTAAAATACCAAAAAATAATGAAGTTAAAGATATAAATCTTAACATAGAAAAATTATCTACTCCAAATTGTTTTAAGGTATCTATTTCTTTATTCTCATAAATCTCAATATAAAAAAATTGAGTTGAAATCAAAAAAATAAAAGGGAACATTTCATATAATAATGAGGGTGCATTTAAAAAAGTTAATAAAATTGGAGTTGAAAAACTTGCATTAGATTCTTTTAAAAAATTTGCCTCCTCTATTAGATTTATAATCATCACTAAAACTAAAAAAATACATGATATTAATATTATTTTTTTTGAAAATTTTTTTAAAAGATATAATTTATGGATATCAATCATTAGTTTACTAACCTTTAAAAGTCCTTAAATTAAAATATACGTAAGAGTATATTATTAAAAAAAATAATAATGGTATTAAAAAATAAAATTTAATATTTAATATATTAATACCTGAATGTGTCATTACCATTTCAGAGGATATAATAATTATAATTCCAAATATGAATTTTAGTATATTTTGGAGTCTATAAGAATCTTGATTCTTGCTTGAGGTTATTACAAGAGATGAAGCAAGACCAATCAAAATTATAAATATTGGAGCTAAAAATCTTTTTAAGAATTCTTCAATGATAGGTCCTGAAATTTGGTAATTACAGCCAATGAAAAATTGTTTATCTATTATATTTTCATTTACTAATTTATGGTTGTTAATAAATTTTAAACATTTTAACAAATTTGGAGTGCTCATCTCTTGTGTCTTAGGATGAGTAATTGTATTAGTGGTGAACTTACTTAAATTTAAATCAAAACTTGAAAAATCTATAATATTTTGATTATCTTTTTCTGTATTAATTATTTTTCCATTATTCAAAACAATTCTGTCTGCTTTGTCATCTTCAGTAATAATTACTCCGCTTTTTGCTAAAATAATTTTAGACTGAGTATCACTAATTCTTTCTTTAATTATTATACTTTCTAAAGAATTTTGACTTCTTTTTTCTACAAAAATAGTTAAGTCTTCAACTGTATCAATAAACTTTTTTTCTTTTATGATTGAAGTAAATAAATCTATATCTGAGTCTCTAAAATATGATCTTCCTTTATCCAATGTATAAGGAACTATAATCGTGGTTAAAATTATTTGTAATATGAAATACAAAAAAGAAATTTTAAGCAATACATTTACAAAATTTAATTTTGTAATTCCATTTATCCAAAAAATGATTAACTCATTATTCAATTCGTAGTTTATTATTACATAAAATAAAGATATCATATAAACAAAAGGAAGAATTTTACTTATTATTTTTGGTAAAGAAAACAAGGTGTAAGCAAAGTAAACTTTTAAGCTATGACCATCTTCAGAAATTAAATCTAAATAATTTACCGCCTGTATAATCCAAACAATTGTTGCAATCGATATGATTAAAATAAAAAAGAAAAGACTGATATCTTTTGTAAATTTTTTAAAAATTAATTTTTTCATTGAAATCTATTGAAATTGTACATATATATTCTCAACTATTAGTTTACGAATTTAATACAACCTAAAGTACATATTTATTTAAAATGTCAATAAAAATAAGCTTAAAAAGGAATATTAATCATAAAATTATCAATAATCATGTCAATAAAAATTAATTTTAAAAATAGTACTCAAAAAAATCGCTTAAATAACCTTGTGTTATTTACAGATGAAAAATTTAATATTAATCCTCTAAAAAACTACCTCTCTAATTCTGAATTTTCTTACATAGGTGACTTATTAAAATCAAGCGATTTAAATAAAAATTTATTTATGTTTGAGATTAATGCAAAAAAAAAAATTATCCTTGTTTCAATAAAAAAGAATATTAAAAATTTTAATATAGAAAATTTAGGAGCTGAGTTTTATGGACGTATAAATTACGGAAAAAATTGTGAATATTTCATTAACTCTGATAGTATCACGAACAAAAATAAAGACTTTTTAGGATTCTTTCTTCATGGATTAAAATTGAAATCATATGAATTTTTAAAATACAAATCAAAAAAAAATACAAGAATTATTCAAATTAACGTATTTGGAAGCAAGAATAGACCTTCCACTAATAATTTGTTAAGATTTAAAGCATTAGAAGAAGGAACTTTTTTTGCTAGAGATTTAGTTTCTGAGCCAGGAAATGTTTTACACCCAGATGAATATTCAAAAAGATTAAGTTTACTTAAGAAGCACGGTTTAAAAGTAAACATTTACGATAATAAAAAATTAAAAAAATTAGGTATGAACGCTTTGCTAGGGGTAGGTCAAGGAAGTGTAAAAGGTTCATATCTTGTTACAATTGAATGGAATGGCGCAAAGAGTGGTACAAAACCACTAGCATTTATTGGAAAAGGAGTTTGTTTTGATACAGGTGGTTACTCACTCAAACCAGCAAAATTTATGGAAGATATGACTTATGATATGGCAGGTTCTGCAGTTGTTGCAGGGTTAATGAAAAATTTAGCTTTAAGAAAAGCTAAGATTAATGCTGTTGGTGTTGTAGGTCTTGTAGAAAATATGGTTAGTGGAAATGCTCAAAGACCTGGTGATATAGTTAAATCTTATAGTGGTAAAACAATAGAAGTATTAAATACAGATGCTGAAGGTCGACTAGTTTTAGCTGATGCTTTAACTTTTACTGAGCAAAAGTTTAAACCAAAATTTATGGTTGATTTGGCAACTTTAACTGGTGCAATTATAGTTTCTTTAGGATCTGAGTATGCAGGACTTTTTTCAAATGATGATCGATTATCAAAACAATTGCTTGAAGCTGGTGAAGAAGTAGAGGAAAAATTATGGAGAATGCCTCTTCATAAAAATTATGATAAGTTAATTAATTCTAAAAATGCTGATATGCAAAATATAAACTATGTTGGAGGCGCTGGTTCTACAACTGCAGCCCAATTTTTACAAAGATTTATTTTAAATAAAACTCCTTGGGCTCACTTAGATATTGCTGGAATGGCATTTTCAAAATATGGAGGAGCATTAAATTCTGGAGGGGCAACAGGTTATGGAGTGAGATTATTAAACCAATTAATCAAGGATAATTATGAGTAATGTTGAACAAACTTTGTCAATAATAAAACCTGATGCTGTTGAAAGGAATTTAGACATTGAAATTAAAGAAATATTTAAGAATAATGGTTTTTTGATTTTAAAAGAAAAAAAAATTCAATTAGAAAAACTAGAGGCTGAAAAATTTTACAAAGTTCATGAAACAAAGCCTTTTTACAGCGATTTATGTGCTTATCTATCTTCAGGTCCAATAGTTGTTATGGTTCTTGAAAAAGCCAATGCTGTAATTGCAAACAGAGAGTTGATGGGAGCTACTAATCCAAAGGATGCTAGAGAGGGAACTATCAGGAGAAAATATGGGATTTCAATAGATAAAAATTCAGTACATGGTTCTGATAGCTTGGATAATGCTAAAACTGAGATTGATTTCTTTTTTAAAGATTAATTAATACTTTTTTAATTGCCAGAGGATACAAGTAATGTTCTTGTTTTAATATTCTTTTTGCTAAAATCTCAGATGTATCTTTTTTAGCTATCTTAACCTTTTTTTGTAAAATTATTTTACCAGAGTCTACTTTGGAATTTATGAAATGAACTGTACAACCTGAGAATTTGTCTCCATTGTTAATTGCTCTTTGGTGGGTATTTAAACCTTTATATTTTGGCAAAAGAGATGGATGAATATTAATTATCTTACCTTTAAATTTTTTAATAAAATTTTTTGATAAAATTTTCATAAAACCTGCTAAACAAACTAGGTATATTTGGTTTTTATTTAAGTCATCTAAAATTTTTTTTTCAGCGGATTTCTTTTGATTGAACGAGTAAACTTTATTTTTTATCTTATATTTTTTGGAGATATCTAAACCCTTTGCTTTTTTATTATTAGATATGACCAGTTGTATTTTAATAGGAGAACTTTTTTTATGTGAAAATTTAATAAGACTTTTTAAATTACTTCCAGTTCCAGAAATGAATACTGCCGTTTTAACTTTTTCTAAACCATGAGATTTTTTCATAAAATTTTATTTTATTTTTGCTCTGCGATATTTTACCTATTATGTAAGGTTCATATTGTTTTGAAAAATATTTTTTAATTTTATAAAGATTATTTGGGCTTACAATTAAACAAAATCCAACACCACAATTGAAAGTCTTCAACATTTCTTTATCACTGACTCTGTTTTTTTTTAACCATTGAAAAATTTTTAAAGTCTTTATTTTATTTAAATATATTTCTGCACAAAGTTTTTTTGGAACTATTCTTTTTATGTTATCTGCTAGACCACCGCCAGTTATATTTACACAACCATTAATCAAATCTTTATGAATTAAATTAAGCACCTCATTTACATAAATTTTAGTTGGTCTAATTAATTCTTTTTTGAGAAAATAATTTTTTTTGATATCAATTTTTTTTCGTCTAATTATATTCCTAACAAGTGAATAACCATTAGAGTGTAAGCCACTTGAGGGAATTGCTACTATATAATCATTTTTTTTAATTTTGTTTTTATTTAAAATTTTTTTTTCATCAACGATCCCTATAGCAAAACCAGCGATATCAAATTTATTTTTTTCATAAGTTCCAGGCATCTCAGCCGTTTCACCACCTACTAAATCACAATTTGAAATATTACAACCCTTCACAATACCTTTGATAATAGATTTTAATTTTGACAAATTAATTTTATTAATTGAAATGTAATCTAAAAAAAAAAGTGGCTTTGCACCTTGGACAATCAAATCGTTCACACTCATTGCAACAAGATCTATTCCAATAGTATCATATTTATTCATAAGATTAGCAATTTCAATTTTAGTACCAACACCATCAGTACAAGCTACGATTTTTGGTTTTTTAAAGTTTTTAGGAATACTATTAATAGAACCAAAACCACCTATATTATTAAACTTTTTTCTGCCTTTTTTTTTTGATGTAATTTCAGATATATATTTTATAAATTTGTCAGCAGCATTTATGTCAACACCACTTTTTTTATAGGTAAATAAGTTTTTATTCATTATTATAAGATACAATGACTAATAATAAATTTAATCATCTTAAAAACTTATATATTTTTTTTTTATTTCTATCTCTAATTATATTTTTTTTTTCCACAGATAATGTCCAAGGAAAACCTTTTGACATAAATAACATAGAAATTTCAAGACCTTTTGAAATTAATTTTGATAAAAATGAGGTAATTGACGAGGGTTTCGAAAAAGCTTTTTCTGAACTAATCCTGTTAACTGTAAATTCAATCGATCAAAAAAAGATTAAAAAAGTAAAGTTAAATGAAATTAAAGGCATGATTGAAACTTTCACAATCAAAGAAGAAAAATTTATAAACGAAATATATTTTGTAAATTTAGGTGTTTCTTTTAACAAAAAAAAATTTTTTAATTATTTAGAGTCAAAGAATATATTTCCTTCTGTACCAGAAAAAAAAAAATTTTTGTTTATACCCATCATAATTGATGAAAATAAGAGAGAATTATTAATTTTTTCAAAAAATATAATTTTTAATGAATGGAATAATAATAAAGAAAAATTTCATCTTATAGAATACATTTTACCTACAGAAGATCTTGAAGACCTGGATATAGTTATGAAACAATTTGATACAATCGAAGAATATGATTTTAGAGAAGTAATTGATAAATACTCTCTAGAAGACTCTATAATTGCTTTAATCTTTAAAAATGAAAATGAAGTAAGGGTCTTATCTAGAATTACTATTAAAAAAAATATTATTTTAAAAAATCAATCTTTTTTAGTTTCAGAAATGAATTCAAAAAAAATAATTGATCAATTAAAAGTTAACTATGAAGACTATTGGAAAAATTTGAATCAAATTAATACTTCGATAAAATTGAATTTAAATATTCAAGTTAAAAATAATGACAATCTAAAAATTGAAAATTTTGAAAAGAAACTAAATAAAATGAACTTAGTTTACGAACATAATGTTTTAAAATTTGATAAAGAGTATATTTTTTATCAAATAGTTTTTAATGGAACTCCTAAAAATTTTTTAAAATCCATGAAAGAAGATAAATTTGATATTGATACACAAAATGAGATATGGATTTTAAAATGAAAGATTCTGAACAACAAATTATTAAATTTAATTACGAAAACAACTTTAAAAATGAGGATTTTTATGTTTCCAAAAGTAACAAACATATTCTACAACTACTGAATAGTTGGCCTAATTGGGAAAAAAATTTTTTAAATATAAGTGGAGAAAATTTCTCTGGAAAGACTCATTTGATTAATATTTTTTTAAAAAAATTTAAAGGTATTAGATTTGAGGCAAGTTCACTAAATGACAGTAACTTAAAAGAAATAAAACTTCATCAAAATATAGTTCTTGAGAATATTAAAAATAATGTAGATGAAAAATTGGTTTATACTTTGTTAAATATGATAGAACAAGATAATAAATTTTTGATTATTACTTCAATTAAACCTTTAGTTAATATTGATTTTAAACTAATTGATTTAAAATCTAGAACCAAAAGTTTTCTTTTACAAAATATTGAGAATCCTGATGATGAATTGATATATGCCCTTATAATAAAAAATTTATCAGACAGACAAATTTCCATAGAAAAAAAACTTATAGATTATATAATTAAAAGAATCGATAGATCGTATAGTAAAATTTTTTATTTTATATATAAGATTGATGAACTTAGTTTAAAAAAAAAAAAATCTATTGATTTAAAAATTATAAAAGAAGTATTAGGAGATTAATTGAGCAAATTTAGAAGTCATAATTGTAGTGAAATCAGAAAAAAAGATGTAGGGAATGAAGTTTTATTAGCTGGTTGGATTAATAAAAAGCGAGATCATGGAAACTTATTATTTATTGATTTAAGAGATAATTATGGAATCACACAATGTATTGTTGAAAAGAAAAATTCACATTTTCGTGAATTAGAAAAGGTTCAGCTTGAAACAGTTATTAATATTAATGGTAAAGTTGTTAATAGATCAGAGGAAACAGTAAATAAAGAACTTGAGACAGGAGAGGTTGAAGTCGTAATAGAAAGCTTTAATATTTTGGGTTCCTGTAAAGAATTGCCTATGCCTGTTTTTAGTGATCAAGAATATTCTGAGGAAATAAGATTAAAGTATCGATTTTTAGATTTAAGAAGAAAAAAAATTCATGAAAATATTATTTTAAGATCAAAAATAATATCTTTTATAAGAAATGAGATGAATAAATTAGGATTTTTGGAATTTCAAACACCAATCTTAACTTCTTCAAGCCCTGAAGGTGCGAGAGATTTTCTTGTCCCAAGTAGGTTAAATCCTGGAAAATTTTATGCATTACCACAGGCACCTCAACAATTTAAACAACTAATAATGGTTTCAGGGTTTGATAAATATTTTCAAATAGCACCATGTTTTAGAGACGAGGATGCTCGTTCAGATCGAAGTCCAGGAGAATTTTATCAACTTGATCTAGAAATGTCATTTGTTGAGCAAGAAGATGTATTTAAAATAGTTGAAAAATTATTGGTCAACACTTTTAAAAAATTTTCAAATAAAAAGCTTTTATTTGAGGATTTTCCAAAAATTTCTTACTCCGATGCATTATTAAAATATGGCAGTGATAAACCAGACTTGAGGAACCCTCTTGTTATTGAGGACATAACTGAAATTTTCTCAAGAGATGATGTTTCTTTTGAAATTTTTAAAAAATTAGTAAAATCAGGATCTAAAGTAAGATGTATAGTTACAAAAAATACAAAAGATAAACCTCGGAGTTTTTTTGATAATATTGATAAATGGGCTAAAAACGAAGGTGCCTCAGGGCTGGCTTATTTTACAATTGATAAAGACAAAAAAATTGTAGCCAAAGGTCCTGTAGGTAAGTTTTTCTCAGAGGATGCTTTAAAAGAGATAATAAAAAAAACGAAAGCTGAAGTTGGAGATAGTATTTTTTTATCATGCGGTAAACAAAAAGAGCTAGAAAGAATAACCTCTCTAGCAAGAGATAAAATTGCAAAAGATCTAGATTTAGTTGATGAGAACATTTTTGCTTTTTGTTGGATAGTTGACTATCCTATGTTTGAAAAAGATGAAGAAACAAAAAAAATCAATTTCAGTCACAATCCATTTTCAATGCCACAAGGAGATATTGAGAAAATAAATTTTGATAATCCATTAGAAATACTGGCTTATCAATATGATATTGTTTGTAATGGTTTAGAGCTTTCTTCAGGAGCGATTAGAAATCATGTGCCTGAACTAATGTATAAACTTTTTTCTATTGCAGGGTATAGCAAAAAACAAGTTGATGATAAATTTAGCGGTATGATAAATGCGTTAAGTTATGGTGCTCCCCCTCATGGAGGAATAGCTCCTGGAATTGATAGAATTGTAATGCTTTTAGCAAATGAAAAAAATATTAGGGAAGTTACAATGTTTCCAATGAATCAAAACGCACAAGATTTATTAATGAATGCACCATCTGAAGTTACTGAAAACCAACTTAAAGAATTGAACTTGACTTTAAAGTTAAAAAAATAATTATTTTTTTCCTTTAAGATTTATTTTAATATCAGATAAATCCACAAGATTTTTTTTGTAATTACTTCTAACAAATCCTTTACTAGTTATGTCTTTTACAATCTTTAATAAGTTATTTTGTTCATCTGAGTTTTGTTCACCATCTAAAGAGATTTCTTCTGAAGCCCCTATGGCTGGTGTATGAGCTAGATCCTCTCTATTTTGATAAGATATAGCTAATTCTCTAAATATGTAATCCAAAATAGAAGATGCACTTAATATCCTATC
>MDTB01241922.1_pt1 | contig 15426 bp, 19 predicted proteins | sample 811161 | NCBI WGS metagenome assembly MDTB01 (sample SAMN05326650, study PRJNA326480) | marine metagenome | isolation source: seawater | place: Mediterranean Sea | collected 2009 | reverse complement strand
TTGAAACTTCATTTGCTAATTTTTCTATTTGGTCAACAGGAATTCCTGTAATTTCACTTGCCCAAAATGAATCTTTTCCTTGTACGTGATTTTTTAGTTCATCAAAACCATTTGTATATTTAGATACATATTCATTATCAACTAAGTCATTATTAATAATATAATTAAGAATTGAAACTGCCAACGCACCATCTGTTCCAGGTTTTGGACAAATATGCCAATCAGCTTCTTTTGCAGTTCTTGATTTATAAGAATCTATAACAACAACTTTGGCTCCTTTTTTTTTGGCATCATTAACTATTGCCCAATGGTGAAGATTTGTACTAATGCTATTGCACGCCCAAATGACAATATATTTACTGTGAATATAGCTTTCAGGATCTAATCCAGCAGTAGGACCAATTGTACTTAACCAGGCAGTACAAGATCCCTCACCACAAAAGGTCCTTTCACAAACAGTCGCTCCCATTTTATTGAAAAAGGAATCTCCACCGTTAAGTCCGTGAACTAAGCCTTGATTGCCCAAATAACTGTATGGGATTATGGCCTGGGGGCCATAATCGTTAATTATTTGTTTCCATTTATCAGTTATTGTCTTTAATGCTTCATCCCAACTAATTCTCTCAAATTCATTTTTACCTTTTTTACCTACTCTTTTGTGAGGATATATGAGTCTATCTGGGTGATAATGACGTTCTTCGTAATTTTTTAATTTAACACAGAGACCACCACGAGTCATTGGGTGATCTGGGTTTCCTTTGACACTAATCAATTTGTCATGAGACACCTCATAAACCATGGCACAGGTATCTGGGCAGTCATGAGGACATGCACCAAAATATTTTTTGGAAGAATCATCCATGTTTTTTTTATTCCCTAAATATTACACTAATGAAAAAAATTAAAGATTCAACAGCTTTATTATTAAATAAAATTTAGTTATTACATTCTCTGTCAATATTCAATTTGCTTTTCATTTTCAAATCAATATATTAAATCGCATCATTGAAAGTAGAATTAGTAACAATTGTCTATGAAAAAAATAACCAAATTTTTTAAAAATATTAGATTTAATTTAAAAAAAAAAATTGGTTTTGATAACCTAAGTTTTGATAATTATTCACTTGATCAATTGTTTAATTATTTTGGTACTGATAAGGGAACTCATGTAAAAAACCCTTATTCCGACGATTCTAATGAAATTTTAGGTCATGGATTCGCTAAATTTTATGAAAAAAAACTCAAAAAATTAAAAAAAAAAACATTTAATATGTTGGAAATTGGGACATGGGAGGGAGCATCAACAGCATCATTTTCATTATATTTTCCAAAATCATTTATATACGGAATCGATAGAAACTATAGATTTAAGTATCAATCAAAAAATATTAAATTTTTAAATTGTAATATAAAAAAACATTCAGATTTAAAGGAATTTGAGAAACAATTTAGAAATAAAAAGTTTGAGGTTATCATTGATGACGGCTCACACCTTTTAAATGATATGATATTTAGTTTAAAATTTTTTTTTAAATATCTTGATAAAAAAGGAATATACGTGATTGAAGATTTTAATGCTCCTGTTTATTTTAAGGAACTTAATGATGGGAAAAATAACGAACTTTTAATTCAAGAAATCTTAAAAAAAATAAAAAAAAAAGAAAAATTTAAATCTAAGATATTAAATAACTCTGACCAGAATTATCTTTTTGAAAATATTTCTAAGGTTGAATATTACAAAGGTAAAACAAAGATTTCTGATATCGCCTTTTTAAGTAAATAAATTAAAGGATATTGTCATGGATCCAGTTTCACAAGGATTATTAGGTACAGCTTTAGCAAGTTCATTTGCCCAAAAAAAAGAAATTAAATTTGCTTCTTTTTGTGGGTTAATTGGAGGCATTACTCCCGATATTGACGTATTAATTAAATCTGATAGTAATCCACTTTTATTTATTGAATATCATAGACATTTTACTCACTCACTCCTGTTTGTACCATTTGGTAGTCTTATAGTTTCTTTTTTTTTATACTTAATTTTTTTTAAACAAAAAAAATTTAAAACAATTTTTATTTTTACAACTCTTGGTTTTTTAAGTCATGGTTTTCTTGACTCATGTACAAGCTATGGCACAAGTCTTCTTTGGCCTTTTTCTGAATCGAGAATTTCTTGGAATATTATTTCAATAATTGATCCTATTTACACATTTATTCTTCTACTTTTTTTTATCTTATCTTTTCTTCTAAAATCGAGTAACTTAATGAAATTAGGGCTTTGTCTTTCATTTTTATATCTTGGTTTCGCTTTGAATAAACATATACAGGTTGAAAAACTAATTTCAAAAATAGCTGAAGATCGAGGGCATAAGATAGAAAGACTTCTTTTAAACCCAACAATTGGTAATGTAATACTCTGGAGAAGTGTTTATAAATTTAACAAAGATTATTATGTTGATGCTGTCTACATGCCATTATTTGGTAAACCAAAAGTTAAAAAAGGGACAAAAGTAAAAGTTATAAATAAGGAAACAGTTTTTCCTGAAATTTTGAATGATTCTTTACAAAGAAATGACATAAGAAAGTTTTCATTTTTCTCTCAAGACTTTATTTATTTACATCCAAATTTTAAATATATTATAGCCGACTTAAGATATGGAACACTTCCTCATGATAATATGTCATTGTGGGGAATAGAAGTTAACCCTGTTAAAAATGATAAACATGTTACTTTTAGAAAATTAAGAAATTTTAAAAATTATCACTACCAAACATTTTGGGAAATGTTAAAAGGTAATTTAACTAAATGAGTAAATTTTAAAAAATCTATTTTACAAGTTGAGCATCTCTGAGGCGAAAAAAAACATTATAATCATCATCTTTGGGAACTAATTCAAGCTTACCTTTGATATTTACTGCATCGTATGAAAAAACTATTGGACTTTTTGCATGCACCTCAATAATTAAGTTCGCAGAAATATGTGGATGATAAGGACAGCTTACAGGAAATGGACCTAACAAAAAAAGTTTTTGTTTTTCATCTTGTTCAAGTGGAAACATGTATCCTTGAATTAGAATGTTTTGATTTTCTAGTTTTTTAATTTGGTCCTTAAATTCAGGACGTACTCCTACCCATTCGTTTCCTTCTTTATCAAAAAAAGTGTATTCTTTCATGATTGTTTCACCAAAAGCCTCCCAATGAACCCCTCCTTTAGGTACTTTGACAAAATCGTCAATATTTGAAAGCAGGTTGTATTCATCGTAAGAATCTTCATTTATTTCATTTGTGGAAAAAATATTTGTAAAAAGATTATTGTTGGCGTAAACACCAAAATTAAAAATACTTAAGGGTGTAAAGTTAAAGATTACAAAAAAGAAAAATAAAAAAGAAATACGTTTTTTTTTAATTTTATTTAACACTTAAATTATCATAGGTTAATAATTTATTTATATCGTTCGTGATAGTTGATTTGCAATACTAATTTTTGATCCACGATAAGCTGGAAATATAGCTGCAATCAAACCTGCAAAAAAAACAAATAAAATTATCAGAAAAAAATCTAGATTCAAAATTAATGAAGCGTTACTGGTGTTTAATGGTAATATATTCGAAGTTAAAAAACTAAATAATAAAAAACCTATTAAGATTCCTATAAGAAGACCAATTAACACGACAAGAATTCCCTCGAGAACTATTATTTTAAAAATTCTCTTTTTTGAGTAACCAACTGCTCTTAAAACAGCTAAGTCTCCCATTCGATTTTCTAAATTACTTGCTAAACCAGAAAAAATATTTAGCGCAGCAATCAAAATTAACATTAGGGAAAGTATAGCAAAACTTTTTGATCCAAGGCCAAATATTGAGGTAAGACGATTAATTTCAAGGGCTGGGTTTGCAGCTTGTAAAGAACTTTCTTTATTGATTGATCTTGGTAAATTAATATTAGCTATTGGAGATTTAGTTTTTATTAATAAAGCTGTTATCTCTGGCAAACCTAACTTGTCTATTTTTTTAATCTTCTTATCACCTTTCAAATGTTTATGATGATACTCATCTTCATTTTTACGCTCCTCTTCCAGATTCTCATGACCATGATCGTTATGATTCTCTTCTTTATGACGATCATGATCATGATCATTATAATGCTCTTCCCTCTGATGTTTATGATCATTATCTTCTTTATGATCTTCATGATTGTGTTTATGTTCATGATTTTTTTCAATTGAGTTATTCACTTTATGAAGTCCGTGTATATCTAAAACAGAATTTAAAGAGGTTAAAATTAATCTATCAACCACAGTTGCGGAGGGTTTTAATATACCAACAACATTATATTTGTGTTCTTCATGTGATGATCCGTCTTCTAGAAGACCATGAGCACCAATAAATTCATCGTTAATATCTAAATTAACAGATGATCCAACAACTACCTCAAAATTTTCATTCCAGTATCTTCCTTCACTAAGACTTATTTTATAGTGTTCAATGTAGTTAGTAGTCGTTCCAACAATTCGAAATCCTTTCCAATTGTCACCAAGTGCTAATGGTATTGATTCTTCAATTTGTGGATTGCTCATTATCTTTTTTGCTTGATTATAAGGAATATTTCCCGTTGGAATGTCAATGTGATAAACCGATGAAAGTATAAGTTGTAGTGGACTACCTTTAGCTCCAACTACAATGTCAATTCCTTTGCCGTCAAGATTAATGCGGTTTTCTATATGATTTCCAAATTGTGAAATTAATAATGCTATAGAAACTCCAAAAGCAGTTAACATTATTGATAGAAAGCTATTTATAAAACGATATTTTAATGAATAAAGAACAAAGCTTAAATCACTCATAATGACATCTCGGTAATTTTAGAAAAATATTTTTTTATTCTCTTATCGTGTGTCGAAACAATTAATGTTGACTTAGTTTTTTTTGTTTGATCTAAAATTAATTCTATAACTTTTTGGGTGTTATAATCGTCAAGAGAGGAAGTAGGTTCGTCAGCGAATATTACTTTTGGGCTGTTTGCAAGACCCCGTGCAATTGCAACTCTCTGAGCTTCACCTACACTCAATTCTGAAACCATTTGTTGACTTTTTTTCGACAGACCTAATTCACGAATTAATTTTTCTACTTTCTCGGAATCGGTTTTATTTTTTATCAATTCAATGTTTTGTTTTACATTTAGGTGACCAATTAAATGTAATTTTTGAAAAATAAAGCCAAAATTAGTTGCTCGTATTTTGTCAATTTGCTCATCTAATAATATTGAATATTTATATTCTTCAAAAAAAATTTCACCTTTTGTTGGTTTTAATAAACCAGACATCAAATTTAGTAAAGAGGTTTTACCAGAACCAGAAGTTCCTAATATTAACAGGTGTTTGCCTTCTTCAATATTAAAATTTAGATTGCTTAAAATCTTTTTGTTAAGAATTTGATATTCTAGATTTTTAATTTTAAAAAGCATTAATTTTAATTTGCTAAATTCAACCTTGATGATAATAATTCTGTCAAAATAAATAATAAATTAAAGAGATAAAAAGAGGATGATATATAAATATTACGTATTATTAATTTGTCTTTTAAATTGTTATTAGGACGCTTAAATAATTTTTCATTCGAAGAATCAAATCTTTTTATATTAACTTGAGTGAAAATTAATAAAATAAAAACGAATGTTGTAAAAAGAAAAAGTTGTATTTCTATATCTTCAAACCAAGGAAAATCAAAGAAAGATAATGTTGAAAAACCCAAAATACTTGTTAAAGAGGTTAGACTTAAAAACAATGGTATTCCACAACAAAAAAAGTGTGTAAGACAACTTAATAATAAAACGTATGAGGACAAGAATTTAATCATAGGTAATTTTATGTTCACAATCTTAACTTTATGTTATAGTATTACATAAAAAAATTTTATCAATGCAAAAGGAATTGAAAAAAAAGTAATAGGCGGGTTGTAATGTTTAAAGAAGAAAAAATAGTTGAAATTTGTAAGAAAAATAAATGGAGGCTTACAGAACCAAGGTTGGAAGTTCTGAGAATAATATCCCTTAGCAAAAAACCAATTAAGGCCTATGATATTTTAGAAAAACTAGCTGATAAAATCAAAAATCCTAAACCTCCAACTGCATATCGTGCCATAGAATTTTGGCAAAATCATAACTTCATTCATAGAATTGAAAGTCTCAACGCTTATGCAAAATGTAATCAAGATCACACTCATAAAGGAGCTCAATTTTTAATCTGTGATGACTGTGGAAAAGTGATTGAATCCGATTTAAAAATTAATCTACCCCAAATTGTACACAAAACCAGACCCAAAAGTGCCTTCAAGCCATTAAGATGGAACTTAGAAGTAAACGGTATATGTAGTCAATGTTTCTAGGTAAAAATTTCACAAAATTAACCTTGTGTTTACTAGTGATATTCAAAAGTTCTCATGCGGTAGATGAAAATAAAACTAAGAATTTAAAAGACCAAGTATATAATGAAAGGACTCATGCAGGGCCAATGGGCATGGGGTTGACCAAATCCTATCAAATTAACAACCAAAAAATTTGCATTTATAATACAATCAATGGACAAGTACAGATAACCCTAAAAAGTTCAGAAAAGTGCACTTTTAAAAGGCCAGCAACAAAAAATTAATAATAGTAAGATAAAATCTACTTAATGTGAAAATTATGAATGATGGACTTTTAGCAGTTTTAGCTTTTATGCCAATTTTATCAGCTGGTGTTTTATTAATTGGCTTTAGAATAGAAGCTAAAATTGTGATGCCTATTGTTCTGATAATTACAATCATTGTTAGTTATTTTGTGTGGGGAATGAGTGGCACAAGAATTTTAGCATCCTCATTTCAGGGTCTTATCATTACCGCAGGAATTCTATGGATTATTTTTGGAGCCATAATGTTACTGAATACATTAAAATATTCAGGAGCAATCACAACTATTCGTCAAGGCTTTTCAAATATTACTGATGATAGACGTATTCAAGTAATATTAATAGCTTGGTTATTTGGATGTTTTATTGAAGGAGCTTCAGGATTTGGAACACCTGCTGCAGTTGCTGCCCCACTTATGGTTGCATTAGGCTTTCCAGCTTTAGCTGCAGTTGTTTTTGGAATGATGATTCAATCTACACCTGTATCTTTTGGAGCAGTAGGAACTCCTTTAATAGTTGGTGTACAGGGTGGTTTAGATAAGGTTTTATTAACAGAAAGACTTCTTCTAAAAGGGATTGAATGGGAATCTTTTTTTTCAATTATAGTTTCTAATGTCGCAATTATTCATGCTATTTGTGGCACTTTCATACCCTTGTTCATAGTTATAATAATGACAAGGTTTTTTGGTAAAAATAAATCCTGGTTCGAAGGTATGTCTATCTTTCCTTTTGCAATTTTTTCAGCATTTAGTTTTACAATACCATATGTTATTACAGGTATTTTTCTAGGCCCAGAGTTTCCATCCATAATTGGAGGTTTAGTTGGTCTTGCAATCGTTACATTTTCTATAAAAAAGAACTTTTTGATACCAAAAGATTCTTGGAATTTTCCTTCTTCCTCTGATTGGCCAGTTTCATGGAAAGGAGGAATTGAGATTCCATTAAAAAGATCAAAAACAATAAATACTATTAATGCCTGGTTTCCATATTTTTTTTTAGCTTTAGTCCTTATAATTTCAAGAACATACAAACCCTTAACTAATTTTCTTAAATCATTTAGTTTTAGTTTTGAAAATATACTTAGTGAAGAAAAAATTAATGCTAGCTTCCAAATTTTATATTTACCTGGAGGAATACTAATGATGGTGTGTTTATTAACATTTATTTTACACAAGATGAGATTTACTCAAATTTCTAATGCTTTCACAGATTCATTTAAAACAATTTTAGGTGCAGGTTTTGTGCTTATTTTTACAGTACCACTTGTGAGAATAATGATAAATTCTGGGATAAATAACAAGGATGTAGTTAGTATGCCAATTGCGATGGCTCAGGGAATGTCGAGTCTAATGGGTCAAATTTATCCAATGTTTGCACCAACAATTGGCGGAATAGGGGCCTTTCTTGCAGGATCAAATACTGTAAGCAACCTAATGCTTAGCCAATTTCAATTTGAAACAGCCAACTTTTTAGGTCTATCAGGATCCTTAATGGTCGCGGCTCAAAGTGTTGGTGCTGCAGCTGGAAATATGATCGCTATTCATAATGTTGTAGCAGCATCCGCTACTGTTGGTTTACTTGGGAAAGAGGGAGTTATAATGAGAATAACTATTCTTCCTACCTTGTATTATTTTATCCTATCAGGATTAATTGTTCTAATTTTTATTCATATATTTAACTTTAGTGATCCACTTTCAAAAACTTCAATAAAAGACACTAAGCAAAGTGAAATATATAAAGTATTGGTTAAAAAATCAAAATATTATGAATGTGAAAGTATTTCTAATTATTCAGGTTCACCCGGTTTAAACAAAAACCCTCATCAATTTTTCAATGAAAACTGTAAAACCTCTACTAATTTAGTTGGTTCAAGAATATGCTCTAAGAATAATCATTGTAAATTACAAAAAATGGCTTTAGAGAGTGATATTGATAAAAAATGTTTAAAAAGTTCAAATACAAAACATAAACAATATTTTTTGTTAAAAACTTAAAAAATAAAAAAGAAATTTTAGAAGTAAACTTTGAGTGTAGGTAAAAAATCTGGAAATATAATTTCTGTCAGGGGAACTTTAATAATTGTAGCATTATTAAATCTTGCTTATTTCTTTATTGAGTTATTTGCTGCTATAAAGATTAATTCAGTTTCACTATTTGCAGATTCAATTGATTTTCTTGAGGATACCTTTGTTAATCTTTTAATTTTATTTTCTTTTTTGATTAGTTCAACCTTAAGACCAAAATTAAGTAAAATATTAGTTATTGTTATTCTTTTACCTGGTCTTACAGCATTATGGGCAGCATGGGAACAAATAGTAAGACCTTTGCCTCCAGAGGCCTTTAAGTTAACTCTGGTTGGGTTTGGAGCATTACTAACAAATATCACTTGTACAATTATTCTTATGAAATTTAGAAAAAATAATAAAAGCATTACTAAAGCAGCTTTTCTCTCTGCAAGAAGCGACCTTTTTTCAAATTTTACCATTATTATAGCAGGGTTAATCATTATGATTCATCCTTCAATTTGGCCAGACTTAATAGCAGCAGTGTTAATATTTTCGATTAATTTTGATGCTGCGTACAAAGTTTATAAAATTGCCAATACAGAGGATAAAAAGCATTTTAAAAACAGATGCTTATAAATAGAATCTAAACTAATTTGATAGCAAGAACAGTTGTAACAATCGTATAAATTAAAAGACTCAATATAATCAATATCACCTGATTTGCTTTGAAATAGTTTTCTTTAGCCACTTCTTTTACTTGATACAATAAATTAGGCCATGTGTAGGAAACAAAGTCACCTTGGGACATTACGTTTAAAAGTTTCCCGTCTTTATCAACTACTGGTACATGTCTAAATCTTTCGTTAGACATTTGCCTCAACCATGTGAGAAGATTGTCATCTTTCTTTGCAACTTTAACGGGTGAGGTCATGATTTGCTTTAGTTTTGTGGTCTTTGGGTTCATCAAATTTGGAATTAACTTTTTAAGTAAATCTCTTTCAGTTACAATACCTTTAACCTTATGGCTTTTATCAGTAATAACAACAGATCCAAAGTTATCCTTTTTCATGGCTTTAACAGCTGTTAAAACAGTCTCATTTTCTCCAAAAGTTAGTGGAGGTTTTTTACTTTTAAATTCTGGTCTATCTGAAATTTTCATTATTGAACTATAATCTCTAAAATAAGTTTTTCAAATAAAATTTAAATTTGAGTTACCATAAAATTTTTTGATAAAATATCAAAACCATTAATATTATATTTGTTATTGCTATATATTTTTTATATAATTAACTGAGTGTTTTGATAACATAAAAAAATGAAAAAAAACTTTATTTATACTTTAATTTGTTTCCTTACTCTATCTTGTACAACTGTATTAGAAGGTTCTTATACATGGGATGAATTTATTGAGGAAAGATCGGCTAATGGAGATTTCTTTTTTGCAGAAGCTACTGCACCTGATGGGATGGTATCGTTTGGAAGTTCAAATGATAGTCAATGGGGAGCCAATACTATGGCAACGAGACATTGCTCAGAAAATTCTGGTAAAATTTGTCGAATCACTCAAACTAAAGCCTTACCAAGAAAAGGCAATTTATTAGGTATTTTCTAAGTATTATTCTGCTTCAAAAATGCATATAAGAAATAATGAAAACGTCTTACTATATATCTTGATTTGCTTACTTCCACTTTCTTGTACAACTGTGTTAGATGGGGTCTATACTTGGGATACATTTATACATGAAAGATCATATGATGGAGATACTTTTTTTGCAGAAGCTACCTCTCCCAACGGTTTTATTTCATATGGTAGTTCTAACGATAGTCAAGAGGCAGCTAACAATATGGCCTCAAGGCATTGCTCAGAAAATTCTGGAAAAATATGTCAAATAACTCGTGCTATTACTTTATCGAAAAAGAAAGATATTGAATCATTAGTGTGTACAGAAAAATATTCTAGAGAATTAAAAAGTGACAAGCTAGGTTCTTTGATTACACAATGGTGCATTAAACTAACTTCTATTTCATCAGAAAAAGAAAAGAAAATAGCAGAATGTTCTTTAAACCACATTAGTGCTTCAAAAAATATCACTAATGCCATTTCCGGATCAAAGCTTTGTGAGGCAAAATTTAATTAATAACTATGCTTTATTTATGAAGATGAAAAACTTTGTTAATTATTTTCCAATCGTCTCCAACCTTTAAAAGTGTAAAGAAATCAGTAAAGTTATATCCTGTCCAATTCTTAGATTCTAAACAAACAGTGGCAATCGATTCAACAATGTCAATGTTTTTAAATTCACATGATATATCTGATGCAGGGCCATTTTCATCGTTCCAATCATATAGTTTTTGTATAGGCCCGGAAAATAAATCATCCCCAATATAACCAAAAATTGTAGCATCATCGTGAAATGCAGGTTTCATATCTTCACCTTTTCCAGATTTTGCTCCATTAATGTAGTGTTGGATAGTATTTTTTATTAATTCATTATGATTCATTAAATAAACCTAGAGAAAAACTATTTAATTATTAATTATTATTTATTATATTAGATTTATACTTGAAAGGAAAAGAATTGATATAATTTTGTAGTTATTATGATTGATAATCTTAATTATTTTTGCTTCGTAATAGCTATGATATTTTCAAGCTTTATTGAGGCAAGACCTGTGTCTTACCCAGGTGGAATAACACTTATGCAAATGAACGATACTAATAAAAATAGTTTTCATCTTCACTATTCACCAACTGCAAAAGTTTCTTTAGGTTATAAATTTGAATACTGGCGTGAAAAAGAATTTAATATCAATGCATTGCAAATGAATAATCTTTTAAAAAGATGGAATAAAAAAAACTCACAAGCAAATATCTATTTTAAGTCAGCAGTTGGAAACGCATATAGTGATAAAGGAAAGTTTGATGAAGAAATAGATATTTCTGGCTTTATTGGCTTATCAACGGACTGGGAGGATAGAAATTACTTTGTTCAGTATGAAAATCGTTATACAAAAGCTGGTAAATTTCATAATTTCTTTAGACAATCCATGCGTTTTGGTTGGGCACCGTACACGGGAGATTATGGTGACCTCCACACGTGGTTAATGTTTAGATTGGAACATATGACTAATTCAAGTCAAGCTTTCAACTTTACACCTCATATTAGATTTTTTAAAGATGTTCATTTACTAGAAATAGGAGCAAATTTAAAAGGTAAAATTAATTTAAACTATGTTGTTAGATATTAAAAAAGGTTGATTTTATGAAAAAGTTTTTAATAATTTTTATTTTGTTTTCATCGAATAGTTTTTTACTTGCATCAGATCTTAGTAACACTATTCACGCGCATGTAAACGGTCTCGTTTGTGATTTTTGTGCCAGAGCTCTTGAGAAAACAATTGGTAAGCAAGAATCTGTTAAATCCATTAATGTAGATCTTACAAATAAAATAATAACTATTAATCTTAACGAAGGAAAAATATTAGATGATTCAAAAATTACACAACTTATAGAAGATTCTGGTTATTCAGTAAGAGAAATTACTCGTGAATAAACAAAACACATCCATATGGCTTCAAACTTTTTTTCCATCACTGAGTCTCTTCACTTCATTAGGAACTTTAGTTTGTTGCGCTTTACCAGCGTTGCTGGTAACCCTTGGTTTGGGAACAAGTCTTGCATCTTTAATTGGTTTTTTCCCTTGGATAACATTAATATCTGAATTCAAATTAACAATTTTTGCAGTTTCTGGGTCTTTGATTCTTCTCGCATTATTTTTTCAGTGGCGTACAAAAAATTTGCCATGTCCAGCTGACCCAAAAAAAGCAAAATTATGTCAAAACTCAAGAAAAATAAGTTGGATATTATTATTTATCTCTTTGGTTTTTTATTTAGTTGGATTCTTTTTTGCATTCATTGCTGTTAATATTTTCTATTAAAAGAAATAATATTTAACTCATTTTCAAATAATTAGTTTTTAGAAATGAGTCTCGGATTATACAAATTGAAAAAATTGTGAACAAAAGGACCTGACTACTAGCCAGTTAAGAATTTTATATTTTTTTTAATAATAAAGACAATTATTAAAAATCTTTTAAACATAGAGAAATTACGGTTTTCCTGCTGACTTTCACTTTAACACAAGTTAAACTGAAAGATAATGAGAATATTTTCATACCGACATACTATTCGTCATATAACGATTATTACGGTGTTGACTTTCTTCCTTACAACTTGTTCAAGTACAAGATTTATTTACACCTTTGTGGATGAATTTATCAAGGATGAGGTTAATTTTTTTTTTGATCTTGATGATGAAGAGGATAAATTCTTTTTAAATCAGCAAGTTTCTGCGATGGTAAACTGGCATAGAACGTCGATGTTACCAAAATATGCAGACTATCTTAATAATATTGCGGATAAGCTAGAAGATGGTCAATATACCAATACTTATATCAGCAAGTACTTAGCAAATGGTAAATCTTTAATCGAGGAAACGATAACTGGATTGATACCTTATGCCTCAAGATTTCTTATACAGTACCAAACTTTTGAAATTATCGAATTGATCAAAAATAAAATGCTAAATCGAAGACAAGAGAGAATAATAGAACTTTCAAAACCTGATGATTTTTTATATGAAAAGCGTTTGGAGCGATTAACTTCTAATTTTGAGAGATTTTTTGGTGAATTAAAAGATTCACAAGTGAGGCTTCTTGAAACACACACTCGTAAAACTCTATATGAGTCAAGAGTTCGTTTACATAATAGGACTCTACGTCAAAAGGTTTTTATAAGGTTCCTAAAGACTCAGCCAACTGAAGTAGAACTTACTACTTATCTAAACAAACTTTTATTACAGGGACATATGATCACCAATCCATCCTATCAAACTTTCTCAAAAGTTTCACTGGGTAGATTTCATGACCTATTAGTAAGTTTACTAGCTCTTTCGTCAACAGTTCAACGAGAGACAATCGTCAACAAGTTAAGAAAGTATGCAGACGATTTTAAAGCTATTTCTGAATGAGGAAATTCAACATAAATATATGTATTAAGAAGAGTATAGCAAAGTAAACAAAGTTTTATTTAGACAAAAAAAAACCTGACAGAATGTCAGGTGATAAGATGAATATTTTAACAGAATATTAAAAAAATTTGTGTTTGTCAATTTTTTTTTAATAAGTAACTGATTTTATTTACTTATTTTTTTTTAAACCAATAAATTATAGCCCCTAAAAGGACGAATAACAGTAAAGAACCTCTACCATAAGCTAAATGGTCAAGAACTTCCATATTAATATAATGTTTTGAGAGATGAGAAAAGTCTAGGTATAATTTAAGCAAAAAAAAACCTGACTAATTAGCCAGGCTTTTCTAAAACTAATCTTTATAGATCGAAATTACTTCTCAGCGCATGCGTAAGAATTGATTTCAAGACCAACAGAGATTTCAGAAATCATTGGTTTTGTCCAAGCCATTGTTTACTCCTTAAGTAAATAGTTAATATAATTATCTAATTAATATTATTTTTTTCTTAATGAACTCTGAGGGTGTTATTCATATTTGGTTAATCTTCAAATTGAAAATCATGGGAAGTAATCTTGCGGGGGTAAAGTTACAAAATGAAGGCTCTGAAGATTAGCAAATATAGCACTTTCAGATAGTGGCGGAGAAACAGTGAATAAAAACAAGCATTTGATAAAGAAATAGCATGTTAACACTTTAATTCAGAGAGAAAACATTTTTATTTAACCTCAAAACAATTTGTAAACAAATAAATAATTATTTTTCACTTGCTTATTTTGTTAGTACATGAGCTAAGTGCATCTTTGATATCATTTACAATGGAAAATTTTGACAAACTTGGAATTTCAAAAGAAATTCTTTCAAATCTAAAATTTCTAAACCTTTCAAATCCTACTCCTGTTCAACAACAGGCAATTCGACCAGGTTTTGAAGGTAAAGATATTTTAGCAATTGCAAATACTGGAACTGGTAAAACTGCTGCATTTGGCATACCCATTATAGAAAGACTAAACAAAAATAAATCGTTATCTGCAATAATTCTAACTCCAACAAGAGAATTAGCTGTCCAAGTTGGAAAACACTTAAGAGACTTAATGGGCAAAAATATAAAAATTAAAACTGCAGTTTTAATTGGAGGAGATTCAATTAAAAAACAAATAGTATTAATTAAACAAAAACCAAGAATTTTTATCGGGACACCTGGAAGAATAAATGATCATATTTCAAGGAAAACTATAATCCTTAAGAATATTAATATTTTAGTTCTTGATGAAACTGATAGAATGCTAGACTTAGGGTTTATTAATCAAATACAAAAAATTATAAACTTTTTGCCCAAGAACAGACAAACTCTTCTTTTTACAGCTACCTTACCAAATAATATAAAAAAAATTTCAGAAAAATATTTAAATGATCCACTAAAAATAACGGTTGAGACTAAAGAGAATATTCTTAGAAATATCGATCATAGTGTTCTTAAAATTAAACAAGCTGACAAATACGAAAAGTTATTAAAAGAACTTAATTCAAGACACGGTAGTATTTTAGTTTTTATGAAAACTAAACATAACTCCAAAAGAATATATTTGAAACTACAAAAAGATGGCATGTCAGTAAATGCAATACATGGAAATGTTAGACAAAATAAACGTTTAAATATTTTAAATAAATTCAGAAATCAAAAGTTTACAGTTTTAATTGCAACTGATATTGCAGCTAGGGGACTAG
>MDTB01037371.1_pt1 | contig 15427 bp, 12 predicted proteins | sample 811161 | NCBI WGS metagenome assembly MDTB01 (sample SAMN05326650, study PRJNA326480) | marine metagenome | isolation source: seawater | place: Mediterranean Sea | collected 2009 | reverse complement strand
ATTGATCTTAAAATATTAGAATTTATTATTTCTGATGATGGTTCAACAGATTCAACTAAAAAAATGGTTGAGAAATGGATAGAAAAATCAGAAATTTCTATAAAATTTATAACTCAAAATAATCAGGGACCAGGATCCGCAAGAAACCACGGCATGAAGGTTGCAAAGGGTGAGTTATTTTTATTTATTGATTCTGATTGTGAGGCCCACTCTGACTGGATTAAAATTATATATAATGAATATCAAAAAAACAGTTTTGATGCTTTTGGCGGACCAGATGGAGCAAAAGATGATTTTTCATTACTTCAAAAATCTATAGATTTCTCTATGACATCATTTTTTACTACTGGGGGCATGAGAGGGCATAGTGAAGATATGTTAGCTAAGTTTTTTCCCAGAACGCATAATATGGGTATAAAAAAAATAGTCTATGATCAAATTGGGGGTTTTGGAGCTCTAAGGCACGGTCAAGATATAGAATATAGCAATCGAATTAGAAAATCTGGGGTACGTATTAAATTTTTGATTAATGCTATTGTTTTTCATCGAAGGCGTACTTCAATAAAACAATTTTTCAAACAAGTGTTTAACTGGGGGGTTGCACGTGTAAATTTAGGTAAAATAGATAGGGAAATGTTGGAGACGATCCATTTTATTCCATCGATAGCATCTGTTGCTGTTTTATTATCTTTTGGACTTTTCATAGTACTTCAATTTTCTTTAATTAAGTCACTCTTGATCATAGTTTTTCCTTTAATAATTCTTTCTTTATATGGTTCAATAAATAAAAAAGATATTAGAATATTCCCGTATTTAATAATTGTAATTCCAATTCAAATCATAGGCTATGGAACAGGTTTTTTCCAAGCTTACATAAGGCGTTTTATTTTTAATCAAGAAGAAATAGTTGGATTTAAAAAAAATTATTATAAATGATAACAATAGTTTTAGGAATGCATCGTAGTGGAACTTCTGTAGTAGCTGGAATTTTACACTTTAATAAAATAACTATGGGTACCTATGAAACTTTTTGGCCACGACCTCTGCCTCAAAACCCCAAAGGGTTTTATGAGAATTACGATTTTCGAAAAATTAATGATACTTTGCTTCAAAAATCTGGTTACAATATAAAGCATTATAAGACTAATATACCAATTCCAGAAATTTCAAAAACTACCAGAGCAAAAATGATTAAAACTATTGAAAGGTATGATTCAAAATTTGAAAAATGGGGGTGGAAAGATCCTAGAACTTGTCTTACCATATCGAATTGGATGGTAATCTTTAAAGAGATGGATTTAATTGAAAAGGTGAAGATTATATTTATATCTAGACAGTCCCTTTCCGTTGCAAGATCTCTAAAAAAAAGAAATGCACTCACTTTACTACAAGGTATTAGTTTGTGGAAAGTTTATACTGAAAGGGCTATTAATTTTTGTGAATTAAATAATATTCCAACAATATATTTGTCCTTTGAGGAGATTTTAAAAAAACCAGTAATTGAATGCGAAAAAATATTCAAGTTTTTATCTCAACCATTTGATAAAAATATTGTAAGCAATTTTGTAAATAAAGATATTAGTACAAATAGCGCAGGAGAATCATTTGATCTTCCTGAAAATATTGTGGCATTAGAAAATAAAATAGAAAAATTAATTTCCGTATAAGGACCATTTTTGGGAAATAAGAATATCACAATTCTTTCAGTTAGTTTTAATTCTTCCTTACATTTAAAAAGGTTGATCAAAAATTTTCTTTTGAAAACAGCTAAACTAGAAAATATAAAATTTTTGATAGTAGATAATACTAATGGTGATGATAAGAATCTTTACACCGCATTTGATAATTCATATGATCTTCGTATCATAAAAAATAATAATCGCTTTAAGCAAAGGTCATTATCCCATGCTAATGCCTTAGATTTTGGAATGGAACATGTAGACACCAAGTTCACTTTAATTGTAGATCCTGACATACATATTTTTTATAAAAACTGGGATGAGTTTTGCCTTGCAAAGATGAACTTAAACCTTCAAACTGTCATAGGGGCTCCTTATCCCCAATGGAAACTTGGGAAAGTACATAATTACCCAAGTGTAGTGTTTATGTTTTTTCATACAAGTTTCGTAAAAAGTTTTGGAAAGACCTTTCATCCTTTTCCAAAACTATACAAAAGAATATATAATAGTATCGTAAGGAAATTTGTGAGACTTGGAGGCATAGCAAATAAGAATCGATTGGGAAAATATGAAAACTTACAACTTATTTGTAATTGGCTTGAAAAATTAACAGGGATTACATCTCCGGATACAGGAAAAGAAATTATTAGCAAGTTTCATGATAAAGGATACAGTAGTATTGTTTTCTCTTCACCATATGAGCAATACTTTAGGAAGAAGAATGATCTAGAATTAAAGTTGTTAGCAAAAGATTTTGAAGTTTTCACTTTTGAGGATAAACCATTTATTTCACATATGTATTCATCAGGGGTATATCACTGGAGAGGGAAACGTAGCTCTGATTTAAATTATTGGAAAGACTTGATCAAAAAAATTGAAGATAAAATAGGGAAATCTTACTAATGTCTTTTATGGTCTTAAATACAGGAAGAGTTGCGAGCCAGTATTTTTATATTAATTTAAGTCTACAGCCAAATATAATAGTGCCTTCTAGATATACATTTGATAATGTTGTAAAATCTTTTATAAAAAGAAGATATAAGAGCCCTTTAAAAAACTTGGTTCAGTACAGAAAAAATGAGCTTCGAAAAAACCCTATGTCATGTTTTGGAATTGTTTTTCACTCAGCTCGCAGGAATTTAGTTTACCCTTTAGATTCAAAAAAAAATATTAAATTTTTAAAACTACTTAAGGATGAATTAGAAATAAATACAATTTTTTTCCCTGTAAGAGAACCAGGTAAAGTATTTAAATCTGAAATGAATAGACAATTGGCAAGAATTGTTGGTGATTGGTCATTTCCTTTAGGATTGAATGGGTGGAAGAAAAAGTGGAGTTTAACTTATTGCATAACACTTGAAAAACAAGATTTGATTCATGAAAACTGCGATGGTTTTTTACCACATAATATTGACTATAAAAACTTGAAAGAATCTTCTAAAAATTTCATTATCAATACAGCCAAATTATACTCACTATACAATTTATTTGATGGGATATTTGAGAATGTTAAAGTTTTTGAATTTGAAAATCTTTTTGATTCTCCTAAAAAAGTATTTAAAAGTATGGGTGAAGAAAAGGGATTTTTATTTTCAGATTTTTCATTAATTAAAATGAAACTTAATAGTCTCCCTAATAGGTTTATGCTTTATAATAACTTTTCTATAGAAATCGATAGCCAAGCCCAAAAAAAATGGCAGAAAAAAGGAATTTCCACTAAAGAAAAAATTGGAATAAAGCAAAAAAATGTACTTAAAAGAATGTTATTTGATAAGCAAAATCCATTTATAAGATCTTGTAGATTTAAATTTGAAATACCAGAAGTAATGAAAGTATGTGAAGATTGGGGTAAATATGAACAGATAGATTTGATTTCAAAAGATGAAATGCCTTTTACTCATGATGCGATCGGCTCAAGGGTGGGAATTGGGATCCATTGTGATGATAGACTTATGTTCAACATGGAAGAAATTAATGAGATGATTAAAACCATCCATATAGTGATTTGCCCGCGGTTTGATAAAAACCTTAAAATTCTTTTCAATTATTATAGAAATAATGTTTATTGTAAAAAAATACCAATTGGAGATTTCTATGATGATTTTAAAAAGAATAATAAGCAAGAGTTTCTAGATTTTGATAAAATATTTAAGAATCCAAATAATCTTTTAAAATTTTCTTGACATGAAAAAAGTAAAAATAATTTGTACTGTTGGTCCATCTTCATTGGATGAAACGATAATAAAAAAGATGGATGATTCAGGAGTTGATCTATTTAGGATCAATTTATCTCATACGAATATTGATGACCTTATTCCTATTGCTATGAATTTGAATAGTTGGACAAAAAAACCAATATGCCTTGATACTGAAGGTGCTCAGCTAAGAACTTCTCTATTGCTTAATAAAATCATTGTTAAAGAGCATGATAAAATCGAATTTGTCTCTCAATCACAACTAACTAAAACATCTCAAATTGGAATAAAAGGTGGGCAGATTAATGAAGTTTTCAAAAATGGAGATTTAGTAACAATTGACTTTGATGGTGCAGTGGTTCAAATCATTGATAATAAAAATTCTGCGTTTCAAGGTCGAGTACTGCATAGTGGTAGTATTGGTAATAATAAGGGTGTTAATGTAGATAGAAGTATTATGTTGAATAGATTTACACTGAAAGATGAAAAGGCTTTTTCACTTTGCCAGAAAATTGGTATTGACCATATTTTCTTATCTTTTTGTTCTCATGATAGTGATGTGGACGAATTGCGAAAAAGATTTGCATACAATATTAATATTATAAGCAAAATTGAAAGTAAAAACGGATTAATTAATCTAGATGGAATTTGCCATAAAAGTGATGCACTTTTAATCGATAGAGGAGATTTATCCAGAGAGGTGCCGCTAGAAAAGATACCTTTGGCTCAAAATAAAATTTTAGAAAAAAGCAAAAGATTTAATATCCCAGTTTATGTTGCTACTAATCTAATGGAAAATATGATTTTAAATTCAAAGCCGACCCGTGCTGAGGTGAATGATATCCAGTCTACATTGAATAATGGAGCAAAAGGTTTGGTACTTGCTGCTGAAACTGCTATAGGTAAATACCCGATAGAGTGCGTTCGAATAATGTCTAGAATTATTCATGAGACAATCAATTACAAAAATGATAAACGAAGCATACAAAATTTATTTAGTCCTCCATTTGGAAGGATTATTGAGCCTCATGGAGGAAAACTTATACAGCAATTTTTAGATGATCAAAGTGACCATCCAATATGCGAAGTTGAAGTAAATCAACAGATTTACACCGATTCTTTTCAAATTGCTAATGGAACATTTTCTCCAGTAAATGCATTTATGAACTATGAACAAATTGAATCTGTTTTAAATGAAAATTTAATAAATGATTCAGTACCTTGGACCATGCCAATTATTTTCCAGATAAATAAAAATATGTTGGATAAAATACCTGATCTGGGATCTATATATCTAAAAAAAACGAATGATGACCAACCATATGGTATCCTAAATATTAATAAGATTGAAAAATTAAAAAATAAAAATAAACTAGCTGAATTATGGTTTGGAACTGAAGATGAAAGCCATCCAGGAGTATCTAAATTTTTATCTTCAGGAGATTTTATTATATCTGGGAAACCATTTATTTTAAATAATTATATTGGAAGTGCCCAAAATAAATATGAGTTAACACCAATACAATCCCGGTTTGTGTTTGATCATAACGGATGGCATAATGTTGTTGGATTTCATACTAGGAATGTGCCTCATTTGGGCCATGAATATATTCAAATAAATGCTTTGCGGAAAATTAATGCTGATGCAATTTTCATCTCACCTGTAGTAGGTGAAAAGAAACTTGGAGATTTTCTTGCTGATCCAATAATAAAATGTTACGAGTTATTAATAAAAGAAGGCGCTTATAATCCTTATGGTGCAATCATAGGGTCATTTAACACTCATTCAAGATATTCCGGACCTAGGGAAGCAATATTTACGGCAATCTGTCGTCAAAATTTTGGTTGTAATTATTTTATAGTTGGTCGAGACCACACTGGTGTCGGTAATTATTATGATCCAAATGCTTCCATAAAACTTTTTGATAAGTTAGACCTAGGAATAAGAATTCTTGCTTTTGATCCAGTATCTTACAAAAAAGGCCATGGAGTAATTGAAAAAAGGATAGAAGGTAAAGAAAAAGATATGCAAGGAATAAGTGGATCAATAATTCGAAATAATCTAATGAATAATGATCAAATTCCTCAATACATGATGAGGCCCAATATTCTTAAGCTTTTGAAAAAAATAAAACCAGAGTTTCTTTTTCACCAAAACAAAAATGGCTGATAATAATATGAAAAAATATTTACCTTTATTAATTACAATTATCCCAGCTCTTTTTTTATATCGAATGATTATTTTTGGCGAAATTGTTACTGCTAATGATGATTTAGCTAGACATCCTATAAACGAATGGAGGGATAAGTACATTTCAGAGAATGAAAATATGCCTCAATGGTATCCCAATCTATTTGCCGGGATGCCCTCTTATGGCGGGTATATCTATATGACAGGAGACCCAACTAAATTATTTCGAAATAGAATTCTATTTAATCTAGGGTTAAAGGTTTGGTTTTTTCTTTCATTAGCGGGTTTTGGTACTTTTTTTCTTTTGAAAATTTTAGGATCAAGTAGTATTGCCGGAGTCTTAGGAGGCTTAATTACGGGGCTAACCCCTTATGGTTTTGGATTAGTGAATGCAGGTCACTTAAATAAAATTTTTGCTATGGCATATGTACCTTGGGTTTTTGCATTCTTTTTAATATTTATAAAGCATAAATCACTTAAGTCAATATGCGTTTTATCAATAATAACGGCACTTCAGTTATGGGCAAATCATCCTCAAATTGTTTATTATACTTGGATGATTATAGGGTTTTATTATGTTTGGAGTATTGGAATAGAATATAAGAATAAATCTTTTTCATTAACTTCTAAATTATATGAGTTAGGAGGTGTCTTAGTCGCACTTTTTATAGCATTCTTAATGGTCTCAGACCCTTACAATGAGGTATACACATTTCAAAAATATTCAAACAGAGGTGCAAAGTCTGTATTAGAAAAAACTGAGGAGACTTCTTCAATAACTAACTGGAATTATGCTACACAATGGTCTTTCCACCCTAAAGAAATTATTTCATTTGTTTATCCATATTTTTATGGTCTACAAAATTTTTCATCAAGAGATTTAAAATCTGCAGCTTATTGGGGATATATGCCTTTCACCCAATCAACTCATTATCTAGGTTTGATAGCACTAATTCTTGCTTCAATTGGTGCGTTATTAAAAAAACCTGATAAGATAGCCCTCTTTTTTTGGATAACCACTGTATTAATTTTGCTTACCGGATTCGGAGACTTTTTCCCTTTACTATACAGACCTTTTTTTGAATTATTCCCTTTTTTCTCCAAATTTCGAATACCTTCAATGATTTATGCAATCTTGGCGGTTACAATATCAATTTTAGCCGCAAAAGGCTATGACATTCTATTAAGTTCAAAAGGAAAAAAACGCGCTTTTAAAAAAGTTCTTTATTTTGTTGGTGGAATTACTGCAGTATCTATTTTATTTTTAATTATATCAGATTTTATGATTGATTTCAGTAGTCCAAAAGATGGTAGATATAATCCTTCTATGCAAGGACAATTAAGGTCTCTAAGGTATGATCTTTTTAATAAAGGATTAATTCTTGCTATAGTAGTGAGTCTTTGTTTCCTAGGGCTTTATTATTCATACGTCAAGAATAAAATTTCCGAATTGTTCTTCAGCTTTGGAGTAATTAGTTTGATAATTTTGGATCTTGGAGTTTTAAACTATGAATTTATAAATGTTAAGCCGAAAAAGAATATGGATAGTATGTTCAAAAAAAACTCGATTATTGATCATTTGATTTCAGATAATACAGATTTCAGAGTATATCCAGCAGATGAAATTAGCTCAAATAAATATAGCTATTGGAATATTGAAAGCATTGGCGGATATAGGCCCATAAAGCTTCGTTTATACCAGGACCTTATGGATGCAGGAGGCTTTAATCGTTCTCATATATTAGATATGCTTAATGTTAAATATGTTTTAACCCGGAAAAAAATTAACAATCCTAATTTTACTTCGGTAAATGATTTGAGAGGCATTTATGAAAATAAAAAAGTTCTTCCTAAAGCATGGATTATTGGAAATTTAAAAAAGGTAGAGTCTCAGAAAGAATCTTTGATGGAAACTTTAATGACCGGATTTGATCCATCTACTGCTGCTGTAGTTCTCGAATATGAAGGGGATGATATGCCTGCGAATTCGAATGGGCAAGCAATTGTAAAATTGAAAGAAGAAAATAAGATAGAAATAAATTGTCAATCAGAAACTGGCGGTTTGTTGGTTCTATCTGAAATTTATTACAAACCTGGTTGGAGAGCATTTGTAAATGGAATAGAAACTAAAATTTATCAAACTAATCATGTCTTACGTTCCGTTTATATCCCTGCTGGAAATTCTGAGGTTTTATTTGAATATGATAAATCAAGTTGGGAGAAAACAAGAATGTTATCTAGAATTTCATTATCAATGGTCTTTATGTTTGTAGGTTTTTCAATTTTAAAAAATTGGAGATTGAAAATTAGTTAATGAAGCTTTATCATCATACAGGTAACATAAAGGCAGGCCTATTTATTCTTGGCGTTGCCTTAGTAATCGGTTTACTTACCTACACTCAATTATTAGTTAAGAATCTTCGAGAAGACAATAGGGAGATCGTAACATTATATGCAAGCTTGATTGCTAATGTTGTTCAAGAAGATAATGATCAAAATCTTGATTTTATTTTTGAGAATATTATTCGAAAAGTTAAATTTCCTTTGATTCAAACTGATACAGAAAACAATGTCCAAATGTGGAAAAATCTACCTAAGAATATTGATACTGAAGAACAAATATATAGATTCATGAGCATCTGTGATAAAAGCAATAATCCTATTGCATTAACTTATCAAAGTAAAAGAATTGGGAAAATAACCTTTGGCTATTTACATTATGGCGACTCTGCTTTGATATCAAAGCTTCAAGTATGGAGCTATATTGAGATTGTAGCCATTGGTTTTTTTATATTTTTAGGGTTCACAGGCTTTAGTTTTATTCGCAATAATGAAAAAAAGCATATTTGGGTTGGAATGGCACGTGAAACAGCCCATCAATTAGGTACGCCTGTTTCAGCTCTAATGGGATGGGTGCAATGGATAAAAGATCATCCTGGGAAATTTCATGAAATTCTTCCTGAAATGGAAATTGATCTTCAAAGATTAGAACAAATTAATAGACGCTTTAGTGAGATGGGATCTGAATCAGTTTTTGAAGAATTTGATTTATCTATTCGGATTGAAAAAATCATAAAATACTTAAGTAAAAGGCTTCCATCACTTGGTAGGACAGTAAAATTAGTCAATGACATACAACCGGGAATAATTATTAGAGCAAATGGATCATTATTAGCATGGTCCATTGAGAATATTATAAAAAATAGTATTGATTCTATTGAACAAGAAAGTGGGGAAATAAACATCTCGCTCAGGAAGGATTTAAATGAAATTAAAGTAAGAATAAAAGATAATGGAAAAGGAATTCCAAAAAAAGATTGGAAAAATATTTTCAGACCTGGGTTTAGTACTAAAAAAACTGGATGGGGTTTAGGATTATCCTTGGCAAATAGAATTATTGAAGACATCCACAAGGGGCATCTGAGAGTGCTTAATTCTACTGTTAATAAAGGGACTATAATTGAGATCAGTCTTTAAATTAAAAAATAAATGGTTTAATTTCTAATTAACTAAATTTAGGAATACCGTGGAGATTTTATTAGGACAAAGCCAACAAGGGGGAGGAGTCGCAGCATTTCTTCCCTTCATTTTAATAATGTTCATAATATACTTTTTAATGATTCGTCCTCAAACCAAACGTCAAAAAGAAAAAGATGAAATGCGTAAGAATATAAAAAAAGGGGATAAGATTATCACAATGGGAGGGATATATGGTACCGTGCAAGGTCTAAAAGATAAAAATAAAAAAATTGTTATTAAAGTAGACAATAATACAAATATTACTATAAATACGACTGCAGTTGCAGGGTTAGCTGAGAAAGTAAAGGATGAGGAGCTAGAACAAGGATAATGGCTACCTTGGATATTGTAAAATATGGGAATCCTGTTTTAAATAAAAAATGTAATTTAGTTTCCCAATTTTCAGACATAGAATTAGTGATTGAAAAAATGTTTGACTCCATGTATGAGGCTGACGGAATTGGACTAGCTGCAAATCAAGTTGGTTTGAATATGAACCTTTTTATAATAGATATTACTCATACAGATGAAGCAGAGGATACTTTTGTTTTTATTAATAGTGAAATTTTAATTTATCAAAAAGAAAAAATTTTTTTTAAAGAAGGATGTCTGTCTCTACCCGGTATAGCCTTAGATGTTGAGAGACCTGAGAAAATAGTTTTGAAATATCAAACTGCTGATCAAGAATGGCATGAAGATGAATTTGAAGGCCTTTTGTCAAGGGCAATCCAACATGAGATGGATCATTTGAATGGAATATTTATTATTGATAGAGTATCTGAAATAGAGAAGATCAAATATAAAAATGAATTAAAGAAATTAGCAGCGGATTCAAAACATAGTCAAAAAAATAAAAATAAAGAAAATTTTGTCCTCTAACACTTAAAATTAAGGCTTACAATTAATGCGTGTTGTGTTTATGGGTAATCCTGAATTTGCGATTCCTACATTAAAATCACTTCTAAAATCTCGACATGATTTATTGGCAGTTGTTTCTAATAAACCTAAGCCTATGGGTAGAGGTCGATACTTAAAGTCTACTCCTGTAGGCCAATTTGCCAAGGAAAATAAAGTAAAGCTGCTAGAACCCGACAATCTCAATTCGCTTGATTTTAAAAACCAACTAAAAAAGTTAGGAGCAGATATTTTTTTGGTAGTAGCCTACCGAATTTTGCCTGAAGAGATAATAGGAATTCCTAGGCATGGAGCAATTAACCTTCATGTCTCTTTATTACCCAAATACAGAGGAGCTGCGCCGATCCAATGGGCATTGATGAATGGTGATACTGAAACTGGAATTACCGTATTTCAAATAAATAAAAAAGTAGATACTGGAGATATTTTAGTTCAAAAAAAATTCCCTATTTTTCAAGATGACAATATGTGGACTCTTGGAACAAGATTATGTAAATCGGGTGCTGAAATTATTATTGATGCAATTGGTAAAATAGAAGAAGGGTCCATTGAAATCTTAAAACAAAATCAAGAGTCTGTAAGTTTTGCTCCAAAAATCACTAAAAAAATGCGATGTATAAATTGGAGTTGGTCTGCAGTAAAAATACATAATTGGGTACGAGGTTTATCTCCATATCCTTCGATGTATACAGTCTTAGATGGTAAGAACATTAAAGTATTTAAGACCTTTGTAGAAGAAAGCTCAATATGTAAACCAGGGGTAATCGTTAATTTAAATGATGACTCTATTCTAATTGGAACAGGTAAGAACCTTATTGGCTTGCTCGAAATTCAATTAGAAGGTAAAAAAAAAATATCTTTAGAAGAATATTTAAAAGGTAATACCATTGATCAAAAGTGGATTTTCGGAAAATGAAAATAGACTCTCGTTCAGTTGCTTTTAAGATACTTTACCAATTTGAGAAAAAGAATGATAAAATTCCAAATATCAGGAAACTTATTTTTTCAAAATATCCTGAAAACAACAAATTAAGATTTAGAAGTACAGTCCTTGTAAATGAGATAGTAAGATTAAGGGGAAGACTAGATCTGATGATTATGTTTATTTCTGGAAGAAAACTAAATTATTTAAATAAAAAAGTATTAACTATTTTAAGGATTGGATTTTACGAAATTATTTTTGATCCTAAAGTCCCTGATTATGCTGCAGTAGATTCGTCTGTGAATTTATCCCACCAATTTACTAACAAAAAAACAATAGGGTTTACCAATGCAGTTCTTAGGAATTTAGTTAGGAAAATAGATAATGATAATAATTGGCATAAAGAATTAAAATACAAAAGTGGTTGGTCTTCTATACCTTCTTGGATGGAAAAAAGATGGTTGGCTAATTTTGGGAAAAATTCTTTTTTAAAATTGATAGAGTTTATAAATCAACCACCTAAAACCTTTCTTAGGTGTGATAATGTATCTAATTCAATGGATAAGAATATTCATTTATTAGAACAAGAAGGAATTAAAACTGAATTATATTTAAATGATTTTTTAATAGTTCAGTCAAATGAAAGTAAAGTTTTATCTTCAAATTTATTTAAAACTGGTGAAATATCTATTCAAAGTCCATCTGCAGCTGCAATTGTAGATTGCTTAGAAATTAGGAAGGGAGATGTTGTTCTTGATGTTTGTGCGGCCCCAGGAACAAAAACTTTACAATTGGCAAACTTAGTGGGTATTAATGGTTTTATTTATGCTTCTGACATTTCGTCTGAAAGATTATCTTTAGGGAAAATGGATGCAAAAAGGCATGGACACAAAAATATTGATTGGTCATTAAAAGATGCTCGAATAGATGCCTATGTTATGGCGGATAAAATACTTATAGATGCCCCTTGCTCCGGTACAGGTGTTATGGGTCGGAGACCTGATATTAGGTGGCGTCGTATGGAAGGTGATTTGGAAAAATTTTCACATGTTCAAATATCTATTATAAATAATTGTTCTAAATATTTAAATAAAGGTGGAGCGTTAGTTTATGCTACATGCTCAATTGAGCCAGAAGAAAATTTGATGGTTGTTGAACAGTTTCTTAATTTAAACAGTAATTTTATTATTGATAAAATTCCAGATATTATTCCAAAAAAATGGTGCAAAGGCAAGAAAGTTTTAAACATATTTCCGCATGAACACGGATTAGATGGTATATTTGCAGTCAGGATGAAAAAGATATTTTGAAAATTGGAGTTACCTTTTTAGCGATTTTTACTTCTATATCTATTTTTCTAATAGTGCTTTTTGACTCGGTATTAATGCCAAAATATGTAAGAATGGGAACTGGTAGGTATATGGTTAATGTGATTGAGAAAAAGCTTTCGTATGGTTTAAAAGTTCTAGATTCTGAAGGTTATAAAATTGTTGTATCTGATACTCTTTTTACGGGTGTTTTTGAACCAGGGACTATTGTTGATCAATATCCAAAACCAAATACTCGTGTTAAAGAAGGACGTACAATAAGGCTTAAAATTTCTCAGCCTGAAAAAATGGTTTCGATTCCAGACCTCATTGGAAGATCATTACGTAGCTCTGAACTTGCATTAAATCAAATTGGACTAGAAATAGATACTGTTTATGAAGAATATAATTCAGATGTTCCATCCGGTAATGTCACTTGGCAATACCCTAAAGGTGGTGATTTACTAGGAAAAGGAACTGGTTTACATTTAACAATAAGTTTAGGTGTTCCCCCTAACTTTTTTCAAGTTCCCAACCTTTTTGGACTAAGTAAGAAAAAAGCTGTGGAAGATTTAGAAAGAGCAGGTTTCAAACTTGGAAAAATTTTTTATAGACAAAATGAAGATTTAATACCCTATACAGTACTAAATCAATCTATTACTGCCGAAACAGTACTTGAGAAGCCAGTTTCTATTGATTTAACTGTTAGTGTTCTTGATATGCAGGATATTTTTAATCAAATGATTAATCAATGAAAAAAGTTATTTTTAATGAGATCTTAAGAAAACTAATACATATTTTTTCCTTGATCATTCCCCTCACTTATTTTTTTATTATCAAGGATAAAATTTTAATGGCTACTTTTCTTATATTATTAACATTATTTTCGTTATCAATCGAATATATTAGGCGTAATCAAAAAGGTTATATTAGATTTTTTTTTCAAAAATATCTCAAATTAGTTCTAAGGTCAGAAGAAGTAAAAGGTCATTTAACTGGTGCTACATGGATGTTGATTGGGTTTACCTCCGCAGTAATAATATTTGACTTTGAAGTTGCCGTTTTTGCATTATTATTTTTATCAATAGGAGACGCTGTTGCTGCATTAGTCGGTCGTGCATTACCTATTGGAAAAATTTGGAATAAATCTATTCTAGGCTCATTATCAGGATGCTTACTTTGTGTTTTTTTCGGATTGGCCATAAATAATACACTTCCTTCGCAAATTATTGTTTTTGGTGCAATCTCAGGTATGTTTATTGAACTAATTCCCTTAAAAATAAATGATAATTTCTCTATTCCTATTTTTTCAGGGCTTATTATGCAAATTCTTAAAGAAATTTTATGACTTTTTTATATCCTTCAGCATTTTGGTTATTAGGTGCTTTATCTATTCCAATTATTATTCATATCTTAAATAGATTTAAAGTTCGAAAAGTAGAATATAGCAGTATTGCACTTATAAATAAATTAAGGTCTAGTGCTATTTATAGATTGAATTTAAGAAAAGTTTTATTACTTATTTTAAGACTCTTGTTTATAGTTTCTCTTATTTTAATGTTTGCTAGACCAGTAACAAAAGGTTTTATTCCTGGATGGTTTGCTGCAGAACAAGATGCTACTCTGGTTATTATTTTGGATAATTCAGCTAGTATGACAGCAACCAGAAATGGAAAATCCTTCCTAGATATTTCAAAAAATGAAGTAATGACTCTTCTTCCTAATTTTAAAAAAGAAACTCAAATTATTATTTCGCAAACATGTCCTCCAAAAATTGTTTTTAAAGGAATAAATATTTCTTCAGATATTCGTAATTCAATAAAATATATAGAGCCTACTAATGATTATGATAATTTGTGGGAATCTATCAACAATGTAATCTTAGATGAAGATATTGATGGCGTGATAAAGGAATGCGTTGTTTTTAGTGATTTTATGCACTTTCCAGATTCTTCCTTTATTAAGCATTCTGAGGATAGAAATAATTGGAAATTTTATTTTATGAAATATGGTAAAATGGAAAACAATCTAGGTGTCACTAGTGTATCTTTTTTGAATAAAATAAAAATTTTAGACCAATTAATAAGTATAGAGACAGACGTTAAAAATACAGGAAATAATTACCTAAAAAACATACCTATTGAATTAAGTTTTAATAACCAGAGAGTTGGGCAAGTAATTACTGAATTTAACCCCGATCTTGGAAAGTCATTTCTTTTTAAAGCTTATCCAATAAAAGATGGAATTTTAGAAAGTATTATAACTCTTCCTGAAGATGATTATCTTCTAGATAATAAGTGGTATCAAACTATTGCTATAATGAATAAAATAAATTGTGGCATTATAGGACCTAGCTTAGAAGATCTCACTCATATAGATATGGTATTACAATCTATAGATCCTGATGGTGCCTTTTTAAATATTACCAGAATTTCCCAGCCTAAAATCAAGAGGCTTTTCTTAGATGATTTTGATGTGATTTTAGTCCATAATGTTGAAGGAATTTCTAAAGAAGGGGTAAAAGATTTAGAAGATTTTTTAAAAAAAGGTGGAGGGGTCATATGGTTTCAAGGTGATTCAAGTATTGATAATTTTCATTTAGACCTCTTTTCTAGATTAAATTTTCCTCAACAAGAGAATTCAGTCAATTCAACAGGCGGAGTTTTTAAAACTGAAGTTGTATCTGATCAATCATATTT
>MDTB01147501.1_pt1 | contig 15428 bp, 18 predicted proteins | sample 811161 | NCBI WGS metagenome assembly MDTB01 (sample SAMN05326650, study PRJNA326480) | marine metagenome | isolation source: seawater | place: Mediterranean Sea | collected 2009 | reverse complement strand
GCTCACCGTTATCGTTAATCGTGACGACGAGAGTATCTGCAGGAAGTTCTGCAGGGTTACCGGTGAAAATCTGAAAATCCATCGTGGCTCCTTAGGGGGCTGGTTCGGTCATATTCGATGTAGCGAAATAACATGTTCCATCTAAGTGTGCGGCCAGACCGGGAAAATACAAGTAGCTGGGGTAACGGAAGCTGAAAAAAACAGTACAATGCTGCCTTGTGGATCTCTCTGATTGACCCGGCAGCTGCGACAGAGAGGTAACTACCCGACGAAACAGGTGCGACACCGTTTGATCTTATTTCGATATTTATCACGTGAGTTACTCGGCACAATGGCCGCAGTCACTATCGTTCTACTCATGATTATGATGAGCGGCAGGCTTATCAATCAGCTTGCGTCAGCCGCTGCCGGTGAAATACCTCTGGAAGTCGTTTTTTTTACGCTGCTTCTGAGAATGCCGTCGTTTCTTGAAATGATCCTGCCCATGGCCCTGTTCATCTCGGTATTGCTGGCGTATGGGCGCATGTATTCCGAGAATGAAATGAGTGTGCTTTCAGCAACCGGTTTTTCTGATCGTCGCTTGTTGCTCTTCACTATGGTTCCGGGTGCTGCGGTCATGTTGATCGTGGGATCTTTTTCGCTCTATCTCAGCCCGCTTGGCGCGGAGAAAATGGAAGATCTCTACGAAAAACAAGCCGAAATGACGGAGTTCGAGCTGCTTGCACCGGGTAGATTCCAAAGTATGAAGAAAGGTACACGGGTGACCTATACCGAGTCTCTGTCTGAGAATAAAACGGTGATGAATCAGGTATTCATTGCCGATGGCGATACCTTGATGCTCGCAGAGAAAGGCAGCCAGTACTTCAGCTCAGAAACCGGTTCGCGTTTTCTGGAACTTCATAATGGCAAGCGCTTTGATCTGGCCGCTGATAGTGCAGAATTGCAGGTACTCGAATTTGAACGATATGGCGTGAAGATCGCAGATGAATCGGAAGACCGTCGTAAAGTTCGGAAAGATGCGGTGGCTACTCTTGATCTGTTGTCATCTGAAGACCCCAAGTTTCAGGCGCAGTTGCATTGGCGTCTGTCATTGATTGTGATGGTGCCAGTACTGGTTTTAATCGCTTTTCCTTTGTCCAAAGTTAATCCAAGGCAAGGGCGCTTCGCTCGTATGTTTCCTGCCATTATTCTTTTTATGGTGTACATCTCGTTATTGATTGCCATGCGAGGCATGCTTGAGAAGGAGCGTGTTCCGGCGGTAGCGATCTGGGCATTGCATTTAATCTACCTGATCATCGGGCTGGCGCTTCTGATTGGCCCTGAGATACTCCGACGTCGTCGGGCAGGGAGAGTACTGTGAACCGTCTCGATCGCTATGTTGGTAAAAGCGTTCTGATGGCCACCCTTGTGGTGATTCTGGTTATTGTCGGCCTGGATGCGATTTTTACGCTCGTCGACGAATTGGATCAGCTTAAGGGTGCCTACGGTTTTGTTGAAGCGCTTGAGTTTATGGCGTTACGTCTGCCACGACGTGCTTACGAATATATGCCCATGGCGTGCTTGATTGGTTGTCTTGCGGGGTTAGGTGGGCTTGCAGCAAACAGTGAGCTGACGGTGATGCGGGCTGCCGGACTTTCGGTCACCCGAATTATCTGGTCGGTCATCAAGCCAGTTGCTGTATTGATGGTTCTGAGTGTTGCTTTGGCGGAGTATGCGATTCCTACGTTGGAGAGAATGGCTCAGTCTCAGAAGGCGGTGCAACAGGGCAAAGGCGAACTGCTGTCGAATAAAGGCAAGGGCTATTGGCATCGTGAGGGTGACCAATTCATGCGCTTCCGGGCGGTTGAACCCAATGGCGTGTTGCACGGTATTGCCGTTTTTTACTTTTCGCCAGAAAAAGAACTCACCCGTGTTGTGCGTGCCGAGAGGGCGATCTTTCAGCGTAGCCACTGGCAGATGCAGAACGTTCGTGAGCAGCTCATCAGTGACGACCAGAGCAGCGTCACCTCTTACGGCTCTAGGCGTTGGGATTCTGGCCTGACGCCAGAGAGCCTGAGTGTGGTCATGATTGAGCCACGGGATATGTCGATCTCAAACCTCTACGCTTATGCTCAGTATCTGGATGATCAGGACCTGAATGCCGATAACTACTTACTGTCGTTCTGGAAAAAAGTCACGCAACCCCTAAGTACTTTTGCGCTGGTACTACTCGGTGCGGCCTTTATCTTTGGGCCGTTACGTCAGGTGACTGCTGGCTCGCGGATCTTTTCAGGTATTCTGGTCGGTCTGGTGTATAAATACCTTGAAGAGATGTTAGCTCCGGCCAGTATTGTATTGGGCTTTGCGCCCATCATGGCCAGTATTATCCCCATCGTTCTGAGTGCTTTGATCGGTATTTACCTGCTTCGTAAGAGCGGCTGACGAAAGTCAGCTGCCTTTCGGGCGATACACAATACGTGTCAGCGACGCAATGTCATGCCAGGTGCGTTCTTTTTTATCAATTAGCATCCAGAAATACCCCAGCCCAACAATGGCTAATGAGAAAAAGCCAGTCGCACTGCGCAGTATGCAGTGGCTGAGTTTGACGGGGGAGTCGTCATTGGTAATCAGGTAGATATTCCAGGCCTTCATGCCAATGGTCTGACCACCACGGCGCCACGAGTGCATGTAGTACAGAAAGCAGATGGAATAAAAGACAGAGCCGACCATGGCTGGACTCAGGCGAACCATCTCTTCCTGACCTGTCATTGCCGATATAGCCGTAACCAGCAGGCCACCGAGAATGATATAGAGAGCGAGAAGTACCAGCGCATCGTATGCCATGGCTGCAAGGCGGCGAATGAGTGATGCGGTAGGGTAGTTTTGAAGCGACATTGGGGAAATAACCTCTGCAATCTGTTCACTGACGTCGGTCAGGACGCGTCTGGATGGGAATGTTAACATAAGCCCGAGACCAAAATTACAGGAGTCATCTTATGGTGGATCTGTTTGATATCCGTCGTGAATACACGGCTGGACGATTGGATGAAAATACAGCGGCAGAAAATCCTATGACCCAGTTTCATGCGTGGTTTGAGGAGCAAAAAGCCGCATCACCCGATGAGCCAACCATGATGACGGTAGCCTCCTGCGACAGTGAAGGTCAGCCCTGGCAGCGCATTCTTTTGTTAAAGAGTTACGACGAGGATGGGTTTGTATTCTTTACCAATTACACCAGCAATAAGGCCCGCCATTTTGGAGAAAACCCCAAAGCGGCTCTGCACTTTGCCTGGTTGGCTCAAGAGCGACAGGCCATGATCCAGGGCGTCGTCACGAAAATCTCGCGGGAAGAAACGGAAGCCTACTTCCACTCCCGGCCGCGTGAGAGTCAATTAGGCGCCTGGGCCTCAGACCAGAGTGCCCCGCTGGCCAATCGTGCTGAACTCGAGGCCCGTTTTACCAAGCTGAAAAATGAATTTGAAGGGTGCGATATTCCAGTGCCTGATCATTGGGGAGGATACCGGTTGAGCCCTGAGCGTTTCGAATTCTGGCAAGGAGGCGAAGCTCGTCTGCACGACCGACTGGAGTATGTGCGTGATGCTAATGACTGGACAAAACAGCGCCTCAATCCCTGAGCGGTGCTGAATGAATTGGCCAACTCAGAGCCGGCGCATCAAGTCGCGGCTCTGAGTAACGTAATGCCCACCAAAGAGCACTGCATGATTCAGTAAATGAAACAGCTGATAGATGCCGCGTCGTTCTTCATAATCCTCATCAATTTTGCGCACGCTCTGATAGCCCTGATAGAACGCATCGGGGAAACGGCCAAAGAGTTCTGTCATAGCCAGGTCAGCTTCCGCATCGCCGTAGTAACAGGCCGGATCGTAAATTACCGGGAGGGAACCGCGACTGTCAGGAATAAAGCCGATATTGCCCGACCATAGGTCGCCATGTAGAAGAGATGCGTCAGGTTGATGCCCTTTGAGTGCATTTGAACAGGCGTGCAGAACCCGGTCTGCACTGGCGAAAACGTCACCCTGACTTGCGAGCTCACGTACCAGAGGCTTAAGACGCTGCTCTACGAAAAAGTCAGACCAGTTGCTACGCCAGCCATTATTCAGAGGGGTAGAACCACAATAGGTGGTTTTGTTATAGCCGTACCCCAGACTACTCAGGTTACTATGCAGAGTGGCCAGTTCAATACCTGCCTGATGCCAGTCGCCGTGAACCGCGAGCGGCAGGTGGGAGAGCAGGATGTATGAGTGACCATCTACCTCGCCGGTTGCGTAGGGCACAGCCGTCCGGATAGCCTGCGTTCTGGCGATTTCCAGAAGACCCGAAACTTCAGCTGCGAACTGGTCGCTGGCCAGTTCTGAAGCTGGCTGCATCTTAAGAAAGAAGTCGCCAGCCTCTGTGTGAATGACGAACTGCTGCTGTTTACTGTTATTCAGGTGTTGGCAATAGTTCAGTATGTCGCAGGCGCCGACAGGCAGCTTGCGTTGGTCGATTGCATCCGCGAGCAGGCGAGTAAGTGTGTACTCGGGATTACCGTGCGATGCAGTTTGTGGGAGTGGCATAGTCAGACACCATTAATTGAACATATGATCAGTATAAGTTGTTATTTAGACGAGAATGATGATCAGTTCTCAGAATAGCGTAACCGAGGTAAGGTCGTGTGGAGGTTTTGTGTGCGAAAGTAAGCAATCAAAAAAAAGCCCCGTAGCATTGCTGCTTCGGGGCTTTAAGAATTCGTGGTAGCTATGACTGGACTTGAACCAGTGACCCCAGCATTATGAAAACACGGTTAGATGTCTCCTCTATCCATTGCTTTAAATGCCTGATTTGCGGTTAGTATCTTCTTCTCACTCTTTTTTCTGTCATCGACTTGGCGTGCTCGTACCAATGCTTGATACGCAATTCCGTTGTTGAATGCGATTCCTCCGGATGGCTTCCATCCTTCCATCATGTGAATCTGCACGTCTTTTTCTATCTGTCTGCATTCCGCTGTGTCTTTGATCAGCTTGTATTCGTATACTGTCTTCATTTCCTTATTCCTTGAGCTTGAGTCGTTATAGCTTCCAACTGTCCGCGACTCGTTTTGCCAATCTTCTACCTACGGCGTTTTCTTTAGCTGCCGTTGTGCCTTCTTTGTCATGGGGCTGATTTGCCCAGCCTCTGGTAATTCTTCACCTGTGGTCAGCCAGTAAGCGTATTCCGGCCAAATTTCTACCAGTGCTGATAGTTCGCTGCTTCTCATGTCCCCGCGCTGCTTTATCGTATGCCATCTCTTAGCTTTTACGCCGGTATGTTCTTCTAGCCAGGGCATTTTAATTCCCTCGTGGCTTTCTAATTGCTTGAATCTATCTGAAATAGAATCCATATAATTATTTTCAATCGACAAATATTGCGAACATACTTGCGCAATATGCGAAATTTCCTTAGTCTGTGTTTGTCCGGTACTGCAATACCGGATTGCTGTTAAACGTAACCAACAATCCTACCCTGAAACGCGATAAGTGTCGCGCGGGTGGCATAGGGGCACATCATGGACGTAAGGCAATTAGTGGACGACATCGCCGGGTCTTCTCCTTTTCCTGAGCTGTTTACCATCGCCATTCCCTCTGAAGATGCAAAGCGCGAATTAGTCGCCTGCATCAAAGATCAGTCCGTTATGTATCCTGAAGTTGCTCTTCGCGCCGCTATCGCGCTCGCCTCTGATCCTGAGTCCTCACTAGATGACGTTATTGAATTCTTATCGGGTGTCCGTCAGGAGCTGAACGCGTTGGGTCTGGAACGTCTTGGTATTGCTCATTGCGCGGCGGTACCACAAGTAAAAAGCGCTCAACAAAGGTAACTACCAATGAAAGCAACAATGACACTGCAAGTCCTCGGCTGTGCTTCCTACAACATGGAAAGCGGCAATATTTCACAGGTGTTCGCGATGGTGAACGACCCTGAAAACAAGAACATTAAAGGCTTCGCCGTCGCGAAAATGTCGGCTGAATCCTCGGTAGTGGCCTCACTGCCTGCTGACCCAGCTCAGTACCCATTTACCGCTGACTTTGAGGTTCACAACAAAGTAGCTGGCGGCAAGCTGACCCAGCATATCCAGCGTTACATTCCATCAGCTAAGGCGCCTAAGGCGGGCTAATGGAACTCGTTTATGTGTGTGATTCAGCCCAGGACATTACAACTGGCACGTATGCCCAGTGTGATAACTGGATCAAGGTGGATTACACACAACTAGTTCAGACGGCGGACGTAACGCGCTTAGAAGATCTGCTCGTTACGTTCTCCCCTGAAACGTTCGCGGCAATAGTCGCGGCAACCTTGGTGACCTTTATTACCGGCCATGTAGCTGGGGTGATCGTCAAATTAATGAATAGAACCTGAAAAGGACTATACCCATGAAAAACAAGCTCGCTTCTCTGAAAAACCGTCACATCAACCGTCTGAAAGCTGCTGGCTTCACCGTTGTAGGTACTGCCGTTGGCGCTCCTGCATTCGCTGACGAAGCAACTCAGACCGCCATCACTTCTGCCTACACAGAGGGTTCTGCTGATCTGACCGTTGCTGTAGCAGGTTTGATCGGACTGGTCTCTGTAGTGGTCGGTGTCGGCATGATCATCAGCATGCTCCGTAAGGGCTAAGTGTGCTGATCACGGTCATTCTCGCGGTTATGTTCGGGTTCAGTTTTCTGATCGGGTTCTATACCGGGCGGATGTCCTGAGGCCCTTCGGGGCCTTTTTTATTGCTTTTTTAGGTGTTCGTGGGGTTGTTATGAAGTTCTTTTTCGTCTTCTTTTTCGTCACTCTTCCTCTTGTTTCTCATTCCCAAACAGTTTCTGAGGCTTGCCCCGGTGGTTACGCTGGTAATTTTCAGGCCGGTCTGGGCTCATTTTGGGAGGCTACTTGTGGTGTGAATACTGGCAAGACAGATTATGCCGGTAACGGTGAATTCTTCTGTAGTCCAACCGGTTATGTTCATCCCACATATGGCGATAGACAATACCAGTGGTTTTATACCAGTGTTTGTAACCCGAATCCCGGCGATCCTGATCCTAGTGATCCATCAGATCCTGGCGGCCCATCAGACCCTGGCGACCCTTCAGACCCTAGTGATCCATCAGATCCTGGTACTGGCGGTGGTGATCCCGGTACTGGCGGTGGTGATCCCGGTACTGGCGGTGGTGATCCCGGTACTGGTGGTGGTGATCCCGGTACTGGCGGTGGCGATCCCGGCACTGGCGGTGGCGATCCTGGCACTGGCGGTGGCGATCCCGGTACTGGTGGTGGTGACCCCGGTACTGGTGGTGGTGATCCCGGTAGTGGTGGTGGTGATCCCGGTACTGGTGATGGCACTGGTGATGGCACTGGTGATGGCACTGGTGATGGTGTTGGTGACGGTACTGGTGGTGATACAGGTACAGACGGTCCCGGTAATAATCTCAACTGTCCTGACGGATACGTTCTAGAGGGTTCTGATTGTGTCGCTACTTTAGATAACGAATCAGAATGTCCTGCTCTCTATCAATGGGACCCAGATTTCAACGAATGTTACGGTCCTCCCGTTGATGACACCGTCGACGATAATCCTGATAGTCCAGATGATCCGATTGATCCAAATGATACTGATACAGAAGTCGCTTCCGTTGATATTACTAACCCCGGTGATATCAGTACGCCGATTGTAGAATCCGTAAGCTCCGGTACTTTTTCTGTAGTAGAGGCGGTTAATAATGCCTCTTCAAACAACACGTCAGCGATAAATAATCAGACAAACGCTATCACCAATGCCATTTCAGCGGCTGGCCAGGACGGTGATGGATCTGAGATTGATCTTACCGCTACCAATAACCTTCTGTCTGAAGCTAACGAACTGTCTCGACAAGGCAACGGAACTCTTAACAGCATCGATGACACACTCTCAGAGAGTAAAGACACTTTGGATGGCATAGCGTGTGTTTTTGGTTCTGGTGAAGATTGTGAGAAAACCGGCGCATTCACCAAAGATGGTTTTCCGTCTCTGGATACTCGTGTCCAAGCTGCTCAATCAGAATATCTCGCAGACTTAGATACTTACATGACCCAGATGTCCGGTTTGTTCAGTATTCAAGTCAATCAATCCTCGCCTTTCGTCGATGATGTCAGAGAAGTTCGCGGCGTCGGCATTAATTTCGGAAGCTCTGCAATCGCTGAAGGTGTTCAGTTTTTACCAGAACTCATACTTCTCTTTTTCTCTGTGAGTGCGGCAATTGTTATGGTCAGGGGGATCGTATGAAAAAGTTTTTAGTATTCCTCGTTCTCTTCGTTCCACTCTTCGCGTTTGCTGAAGGCTCGGCTCCGGGCAGTGACCCTGAATCAAGCATACTCTCTGTATTCGATGCTTTGTTTACTACTGACGCTAACGGATTTTTCGAGACCTTGTTCGAGCGTGCGGCTGCTTGGATGATTCTCTCTTGGATAGAATTCAAAGTCTGGCTGCTGTCTTTTTCTTTCGACGTTGCTTTACTCGTTGTTGAGTCTTTGGATATCACCGGGCAGATAGAGAGCCAGCTCTCTGGTCTGTCGGCCACCATGTACGCGTGGGTTTCTTATCTTCGGATACTTGAAGGGGTGAATATGCTGCTCTCTGCGTACGGATCGGTGATGATTATGAGGCTCGTATCGTGACGGCCGTAATTCATCACGGTCCCCCTGGTTCATATAAGTCGTTCGCTATTGTTCAGGACATCGTAATTCCTGCACTAATTAAAGGTCGCACTGTAGTGACCAATATCCGCGGTCTGGATGATATAGACCGGATTGCACATGCAATGGACTTGGATATACCAGATGGTACTGAGCTAATACACGTCGGCCAGCGTTCTAAAGAAGATTATGAAAAAATGGCGACCTTCCATCATTGGGTGCCAGTCGGGGCGCTGATCTGCATCGATGAAGCTCAAGCTGTCTATCCAACGCGGTTAAGATCTCTCTCTGTTTTCGATGTGCCGGAAGGGCAAGAGCGCGACAACTACAACGGCGAAGCGATGCCCGTTGATGTTGAACGCGCCTTTGATATGCACCGACATTTTAATTGGGATATCTATATTTCCACTCCCAACATATCAAAGATCCATAAAGAAATTCGCGGCGTGTGCGAGTACGCATACAGGCATCGCGATATGTCCGGGCTTCTGCCCTGGATAAAAAACCAATGGCGGGAATTTAAGCATGACAGTGAACAGTCAGGTAAATCAGTCAGTCACTACATCGGTTCGCCGGTCGTCAAAAAAGCAGACTTACGAGTCTTTGAGTGCTACAGATCTACAGCAACCGGTGAAGCTAAGTCGTCTAACGAAAATAAAAATATTTTTAATGATCCAAAGCTTCGAGTATTTCTATCAGTTGCGCTCTTTGCTTTGTTCGTTTTTATCTACGCTCTATGGGGTGCTGTTCAAAGGTATTCGGATCGTATTAACCAGAGTACTGAAGCCAGCGTTCCTGTTGCTGTTCCGGTTCCTGTTGTCGCTAGTGCTCCTAATCATTCTAGCCAGGTTGATTCGTTACCTACTGAGGTTTCTGATCGCCTGACTGTTCCGCTCAGTTCGTTGCTGTCAGGTCGCGAGCTGTTTTTTGCTGGTTCGTTTTTTGGCCGTCATTACTTCACCGCATTAGGCGACAAAAGCCAGCTCACTTTTACTGATGTTGATTTCGAATCTGCCGGCTTCAGCGTTGATGTCCTTTCTGATTGTCTGGCAATTCTTCGATCTCCTGAGTCCGTTACTTACGCCACTTGCTTACCAGACACAGATGATCAAAAGGATCGCTCTGTGGCTGTGTCAGATGCGCCAGAACGGATTTTTTAAACACATTGCTAGTAGTGGTCCAGATTTATCTGGACAAGAGGTAGCGCAGCGTAGGACGTGAGTCCTTACCCTGTGTTCAACAACTGAGGCACGAAGTTTTGTGCACATGGCCAGCTCTGCTGGCAGCCCACGGCGCGGGGCGCTTAACGATCAAGCGAACAGCGCAGGAGGCAAGCGCCCCGCGCTACGTCTCTGTAACACGTAGTTTAAAAGGGGGATTACCCTCGATGTTCTCGACTAAAAAAGGAATTTCGGTATGGCACGGTACGAAAATAAGAAACCTAACCGCTCTGGTTCAGTGTTTACTAATGATCGGGGCTCTATCATTTCTGACTTATCATCAGTCCGTTTTCTTTTCCGTGGTGTCGATACTATTCGACAGTTGTATAACTGCTCTGTACGACCTGAGATCTTTGACGCAGTGACCAATCACTGGGAAACCGCAAAAGATGACGTGATCATCCTCCAGGGCATGGAGTTTAAGCTTTCATCGTCGGGCAAAGCGGCCGGGTATAAGTACATTCTCAAGAATCTGGAAGCGGGCGTTATCGTGCTCTTCAAGTCCATGTACTGCGAAGCAGACAAGCAAGGGCCACACATCAAGATAGAGGCAACGCCTCAACTGATTCAGGAACTGGGGTTACAGAAGCTAACCAATTACCTGAGACAAGTCGCGTCCATCTTCGCCGACACTCTGGAAGCTTCCGGGGTAGCTGTCCATCTGGCATGTGACTTTAAAGGCTGGGAACCTCCCCAGGACTTTGAATCCAATCTTGTCACTCGCTCTAAGCGTAACCTCCGGGTGAATGCGTTAACCGCTGCACATAATCAGTCAGTTTCAGAAGTCGCTTTAGTTTACGGTCAGGGCCAGACATACATGTTTGGTGAGTCGGGATCTCTCCAGTTCTGCCTGTATGAAAAGAGCGCTGAGGCTATCAAGTCCCGAAAGTTGGAGTTCTGTGAATCCCTCTGGTCGCAAGTGCCCTCGGTCGATGATCCCAGCAAGCCAGAATACAACGACGGTTCAGACGGTACAGAAGCGGATACTGTAAGACGTATAGAGTTCAGGATTCACCAGAGTGTTATCAAGGAATTCGAACACGGCCATTTCAACATCACCCAACAACTCGACGAGAAGGGCAACATAGTATCGCCAGGGGAGTTGTGTTGTATTCGGGAAGCGCGCGACCTGATACCGCACCTTCAGGGGTTGTGGGAATACTGCCTCAATAATTTCCGTTACCAGTACAGCACCACTTATGTTCATCCGCTTTGGGCAATGCTGTCAGACGATGTTGAGTGGTTCGGATTTGCTGAAGGGTGGACGTACAAGCGCAGTCAAAAAAAGTCCGTTGACGGGGTGTCCAATCGCAACGTAGCCATGTGGTTAGGTAATTGGCTCCGGATTGCTGCAGCCAAAGGCTTGAAAACCTCGTTCGTAGTGAATCAGATCATGTCGGCCGGTGCTGATTCCATGGTGGCTGACTATTTCGGGGTAAGGCTATACGGTAATACCAATGAGGTGTTGTCTCTGCTGACTGAGTTCGTAGAGAAACGCATGAGGGATCATAGGCTGAACGGGGTAGGAGGGCTGAAAGTTGCTTGATACTTTGTCGCTTTTTGCTGTTGGTTATTTGTGCTTTGTCGCTCTACTTGCTGTTCTGGTTTTCTTTGGTGATCTGTTGTGTGTTTATTTAGGGAGTTCAATCGAGAGGGCAACTCCGCCTGTTTGGCTCACTTTCGTTGAAACGTTTTTATTTGTCGCCTCTCTGGCTGTTCTTTTTCTAAATGGTAAATTGTTGTGACTTCTCTCGTTCGTTTATCTGACGCTGTGAGGCTCTGGTACAAAGTACATGGCCATACCTTGAAGGATGCCAAGTACCGCTTTATGCGTACCCTAGCCATTGCTGACAGGATGGATGATCCACTACTGACTGAATTCAGTGCTCGTACTTTTGCCGATTACCGTGCAGATCGGGCCGGTAAAGTAAGCAATGCCACACTGAACCACGAACTCAGATACCTTCGAGCGGTGTTCTCTGAACTCGTCAGGCTCCAATACCTGACAGAAAACCCACTTGCCCAGGTACGTCAGTTCGCTGTCACGGAAACCGAACTCGCTTACCTTGATAAATTCCAGATAGAAACCCTGTTCGCATCCCTAAGCCAAGCAAAAAACCAGCACGCCTATTGGGTTGCACGTATCTGCCTAAGTACGGGTGCGCGTTGGATTGAAGCGGAAAGCCTGAAGGCCCATCAACTGGTTCAGAAGCCTAAGCCAGGTATCCGGTACGTGAACACAAAGAACGGGAAGAACCGCTTCGTTCCCGTAGATCCAGTTTTTCTGGCTGAATTGAGAATGGCCACACGGCCAGACAAAGATAAGAAGCTGTTCAAGTCCTGCCGATCGGCGTTCCGGTATGCGGTAACGAGGGCGGGGTTAGAGTTTCCAGAACAGCAGATGACCCACATCTTGAGACACACCTACGCCAGTCACTTCCTTATGAACGGCGGGGATCTCTTCGTATTACAGCGGGTGCTTGGGCATTCGGACATCAAGACAACGATGAGATATAGCCACTTTTCCCCAGATTATTTGGATCAGGCTGCTCACCTGGCTCCCACTGTAAAAGGATGTTGATTATGAAGGTTTTAATAGGATGTGAAGAAAGTCAGATAGTTACCCAGGCATTCAGGCAAAGAGGGTATGAGGCATATTCGTGTGACATTGTACCGACTCGTGGTGATGCTCAGTTTCACTTTCAGGGATGTGTTAAGGAGTGCTTGTCGCTGGATTCCTGGGATCTGGTCGTTCTCCATCCTCCCTGTACTGCTATGTCGTTATCCGGTAATCGTTGGTATGGGAAGGGAATGCCTAGGCATAGCGAGCGGCTTGATGCCGTTAACTGGACTTTGGGTCTCTGGGAAAAGGCTCTTATTCATTCTCGTTACGTGGCTTTAGAAAACCCTCTTTCGGTAATCTTTAATCATCTTGATGATGTTCATTACATCCAGCCTTGGCAATTCGGGCATGGTGAGACGAAGAAAACCGGCTTTGCTACAAACGGATTGCCTCCGTTAATTCCTACCAATGTTGTTTCAGGTCGAGAAAACCGCGTTCATCGGATGCCTCCAGGGCCAGACAGGTCGAGGCTTCGTTCTCAAACCTATCCAGGCGTCGCGGAAGCTATTGCTGAGCAGTGGGGTTCGTTTGTAGCAGGGATTGGGCTTTCAGATATTGCCTGAACAGGCAAAAAAAAAGGACGCCTTCAGACATCCTCTATCAATAACTGTCGGTCTGTACAGTAACCGAAGTAACCACTAACACGTAAGTTACTGAAAAATAAGTGGTAGCTATGACTGGACTTGAACCAGTGACCCCAGCATTATGAATGCTGTGCTCTAACCAGCTGAGCTACATAGCCACTTCAAACTTCCTTGGTCGCGTGTGCGTCTCAAGTGGCGCGTATTATGCCACTATCTTTCAGCCTGTCAACAGTTTTTCGGTATGAATTTCAACGGCTTACCGGATTTCAGGTGCTGAGCTGCAAATGGACACAAAAAAGCCCGATAGCCCGCCATTGTCTGGCTTGCTACCGGGCTTTTAAAGGCGAGGCAATCAGATGATGCCTTGCTCCTGCAGGTCAGCGATCAGGTTGTCGAGTGACTCCTGATCTGCGGCCAGGCTGATGTCTGCGCGATCAGCTCCGCCAGCGACGAGGGCCACCAGGCCGTTGTCTTTCAGTACCTGGGCTGTTTCGGCATTAGCAATACCGGAGACGCGCCCCATTTCATACAGGCGACGATCCAGTGCGTTGACAATGTCTTCCGCATTGGCGGCATTCACCGCAACGATGGCTGGCTTCTGGTTAAAGCGACGGGCTTTTTCGTCCGCCGATACCGGTGAGGTGTTGCTGCCGTCTGCAGCCGCGCCACCGACGATCATGCCTGCACCAATAGTAACGTTGGTCAGGCGGTCAATAATGATGAAAGCGCCAGTGCCTGGAATTTTACTGTAGGTGTCATACGGTACAGCTTTGTCGAGGGATACTTCGACCAGTGCGATTTCGTTCAGCGCTACCTGGTCAGCAGTGCTGTGTTCAAGCGTGTTCACGTCGATCAGGTGGTGGATCTGTGTGAAGGTACCCGAGGTTGAGCTGGATGCGAACTTCAGGTCGTACGGTTTACCGGGCACCATGGCACCTTCGGTCATCCATACAATGTTGGCGTTGAGTCGGCTACCAACGTCTGGCACATCATCAACTTTAACAATGACGTCACCGCGGCTGATGTCGATTTCATCTTCAAGAGTCAGGGTGACGGCCTGACCGACGAAACCTTCATCAAGGTTACCGTCGTAGGTGACGATGCTTTCAACCTTGCTGGTTTTCTGCGATGGCAGGGCCATAACAGTCTCGCCTGGCTTGATGGTACCTGAAGCAATCGTGCCGCAGAATCCACGGAAGTCGAGGTTAGGTCGGTTAACGTACTGAACCGGAAGGCGGAAGTTTTCCAGGTTTTTGTCTTTGGCAACTTCTACAGACTCAAGGATTTCCATGAGAGTCTGACCTTTGAACCAAGGTGCACGCTCAGAGCGGTCAACGACGTTGTCGCCATCCAGTGCGGACATAGGAACAAAGCGAATATCGTCGAGGTTCAGTTTGTTAGCAAAGTCGAGGTAGTCTTCACGGATTTCATTGAAGCGGTCTTCGCTGAAGTCCATCAGGTCCATTTTGTTAATGGCTACAACCACATGCTTGATGCCCAGCAGAGAGGCGATGAAGCTGTGTCGACGGGTCTGGGTCTGAACACCGTAACGGGCATCAATCAGGATGATCGCAAGATCACAGGTTGACGCGCCGGTAGCCATGTTGCGGGTGTACTGCTCGTGTCCCGGGGTGTCAGCAATGATGAACTTACGCTTGGCGGTGGAGAAGTAGCGGTAAGCAACGTCAATGGTAATACCTTGCTCGCGCTCCGCCTGCAGACCATCGACCAGAAGTGCAAGGTCAACTTTTTCACCTGTGGTGCCTGATTTGGCGCTGTCTTTTTCGATTGCCGCCAGCTGATCTTCATAGATCATTTTGGAATCGTGCAGCAGACGGCCGATCAGGGTGGATTTGCCGTCGTCTACGTTACCGCAGGTCAGGAAGCGCAGCATTTGCTTGTTTTCGTGCTGCTTCAGGTACTCAAGGATATCGGAAGCAATCAGATCTGACTGGTGTGACATTAGAAGTACCCCTCCTGTTTTTTCTTCTCCATCGAACCGGATGAATCGTGGTCAATAGCCCGGCCCTGACGTTCAGATGTTGTGGTGAGCAGCATTTCCTGAATGATTTCGGGCAACGTTGCGGCTTCGGACTCCACCGCGCCGGTCAGTGGGTAGCACCCCAGAGTACGGAAGCGGACAGATTTCATTTCTGGCACTTCGCCTTCTTCAAGCGGCATACGGTCGTCGTCGACCATAATCAGCATACCATCGCGTTCAACAACCGGGCGTTTATCTGCGAAATACAGAGGTACCAGCGGAATATCTTCGAGGTAGATGTACTGCCAGATGTCCAGCTCGGTCCAGTTCGACAGTGGGAAAACACGGATG
>MDTB01126682.1_pt1 | contig 15429 bp, 17 predicted proteins | sample 811161 | NCBI WGS metagenome assembly MDTB01 (sample SAMN05326650, study PRJNA326480) | marine metagenome | isolation source: seawater | place: Mediterranean Sea | collected 2009 | reverse complement strand
TCTACATCTGCTTCTACATATAAGTCTCCATAACTTCTACTTTGTAAAACAGGCATTCCTTTAGCTTTTAATCTGAACCTTTTACCGTTTTGTGTTCCAGCAGAAATACTAATTCTTATCTTTCCACCTCCAGGTGACGGAACTTCAATACTTCCTCCATTAATTGCTGTATAAAAATCTACAGGAACAGTTATAAATAAGTGTTCTCCCTCTCTGTTAAATATATTATTATCTAACATGCTAATATAAATGTATAAATCACCTGGCTGGCCTCCATTCTGACCCGCTTCTCCTTCTCCAGCAACTCTTATTCGTGTTCCTTCGTCCACTCCTGCAGGTATTTTAACAGATAGAGATTTTTCCTTATTTATTACACCAGTTCCTGAACACTTTCTGCAAGGATTTGCTATAATTTTACCTGTTCCTCCGCAAGTACCACATGTTCTTTCTATCATAAAAAATCCCTGACTACTTCTTACTTTTCCACTTCCATTGCAAGTAGTACAGGTCTGAACATTTGAGCTTCCGCCTTCTGCACCAGTCCCGTTACAGGCATCACACTGAGCAGGAGCTCTAATTTTAACAGTCTTCTCTAAACCAGAGTATGCTTCTTCTAAATTTAACTGTAAATTGTATTTTAAGTCAGAACCTCTATTGCTGGTTCCTTGACTTCTGCCACCTCCAGTGAACTCACTAAAAAGATCTTCAAAAATATCAGAAAAACCTCCTCCTCCTCCTTGAAACCCTGAGAAGCCGCCTGCTCCTTGGCCCCCAGATTGAAAAGCTGAATGACCAAATTGATCATATGCAGTTCTTTTTTCTCTATCTTTTAAAACTTCATAAGCCTGGCTAGCTTCTTTAAACTTATCAGAGGCTTCTTGATTATCAGGATTTCTATCTGGATGGTATTTCATTGCTAAATCTCTATAAGCTCTTTTTAAAGCTGTCTCATCAGCGTCTTTGCTTACCCCCAAAATTTCATAATAATCCCTCATTTATTTTTACAAACTAATGACTAATTACTTTTTTTTTCTTTATCTTCTTTTACTTCCTCAAAGTCTGCATCTACAACGTCTTCTTGTTTATTATTAGCATTATTTTTAGCATCGTCATTTTTTTTGTTTGTATCACTTGCTTGATCAGACTTTTCTTGTGTACCATCTGGCTGATTTTGCTTGTACATTACCTCTCCTAGTTTCATAGCAGCTGTATTAAGTGCATCAAGTTTTACTTTAATATTTTCTGCAGTAGCATTTTCATCTTTCAATATCGCTTTTAAGTCTTCTATAGATTTTTGAATATTCTCTTTGTCTTTAATATCTATTTTGTCTCCATGCTCTAATAGACTTTTTTCTGTAGAATAAACCATACTATCTGCTTGATTTCTAGTTTCTACTGCCTCTTTTTTATTTTTATCTTCTTCGGCATGTGTTTTAGCTTCATCAACCATTTTATCAATGTCATTTTCTGATAAACCTCCGGATGCTTGAATTTGTATCTGTTGTTCTTTTCCAGTTCCTTTATCTTTAGCGGAAACATTGACTATTCCATTTGCATCTATGTCAAAAGTAACTTCGATTTGAGGAATACCTCTAGGCGCAGGAGGTAAGCCAACTAAGTCAAATTGGCCTAATGCCTTGTTATCTTTTGCCATTTCTCTTTCGCCTTGAAATACTCTTATTGTTACTGCTGGCTGATTATCTTCTGCAGTAGAAAAAGTCTGGCTTTTCCTTGTTGGTATAGTAGTATTTCTATCTATTAATTTTGTAAAAACACCGCCTAATGTTTCAATACCTAATGATAAAGGCGTTACATCTAGTAAAAGTACATCTTTAACATCTCCAGATAAGACTGCCCCTTGAATGGCTGCTCCTATTCCTACAACCTCATCAGGGTTAACACCTTTGTTAGGTTCTTTTCCAAAAAAGTCTTTCACAGTCTCTACAATCTTAGGCATTCTTGTCATACCACCTACCATTACTACTTCGCTTATTTCGTTGGCATTAAGACCTGCATCCTTAAGTGCTGCTTTACAAGGCTCAATAGTTCTTTTTATTAAATCATCAACTAATTTTTCTAAATCCGATCTAGTCATTTTTAACGTCAAGTGTTTAGGCCCAGAAGCATCTGCTGTTATAAATGGTAAATTTATGTCAGTAGCACTCGCGCTAGAAAGTTCAATTTTAGCTTTTTCTGCTGCCTCTTTAAGTCTTTGCAAAGCCAATTTATCAGATTTTAAATCTATCCCATTTTCCTTTTTAAAAGTATCAGCTAAATGTTCAACTATTCTAGTATCAAAATCTTCTCCGCCTAAAAAAGTATCACCATTAGTCGCTTTTACTTCAAAAACTCCATCTCCTATTTCAAGTATAGAAACATCAAATGTACCTCCGCCTAAATCATAAACTACTATAGTTCCTGACTGTTTCTTGTCTAAACCATAAGCCAGTGCTGCTGCAGTTGGTTCGTTAATTATTCTTAATACTTCTAATCCCGCTATTTTACCAGCATCTTTAGTAGCTTGTCTTTGTGCATCATTAAAGTATGCAGGAACAGTTATAACTGCTTTTTCAACTTTACCACCTACATGCTTTTCTGCAGTTTCTTTCATTTTTTGTAGTATATAAGCAGATATTTGACTTGGAGCATATTTTTTATCATTAACTTCAACCCATGCATCGCCATTATCAGCTTTAACTATAGAATAGGGAGCAGTTTGTATTTCTTTGTTGATCTTATCATCATCAAAAGATCTTCCTATAAGTCTCTTAATGGCATAAAGAGTATTTGTTGGGTTAGTTACAGCCTGTCGCTTTGCTGGCTGGCCAATTAAAGTTTCACCTTCATTTGTAAAACCTACCATAGAAGGAGTAGTTCTAGCTCCCTCACTATTTTCAATAACCTGTGCACTTGTTCCTTCCATTATTGCTACACATGAATTTGTAGTACCTAAATCTATACCTATAACTTTACTCATATTTAAAGCTCCTTAATATTATCAATTCATTTAGATATGGGATTTTAAAATAGAAATACAAGTAGTTAATTTAATTCTGAACTTTTAACAAGACTGTCAATTTTTTTAAAGTAAACCTCACCTAATTGTTGATAATTATAATCAATATTAAATATAAAGCTTATCATAATAATTCTTGTATCTTTTAAAGCAATTCTATAAAGAATATAATTCTTAAATTTCTTGTCATTTAAAGTTTCTGTAGAGTAGAAAGAGAATATATAATCATCATTTTCTGATTTAACTAAAGTTTCATTATTTACAATAACGTCACTGGTAATTTCTTTTAAAAAACTAGTAATTATTTCGTCATTACCTTTTTTATTTACTTCATACTTAAAATCAAAGTATTCAAAAAATAAATTTAATTTTTTATTCTTACTTATTGTCACATTAACAAATTTTTCTTTTTTTCCCTCCTCTATCTTCCAAGTATGGGGTAAAAATATATTAAAACTATTCCAAAAGTTATATTTTTTTAGTCTAATATTTTTTAATTTATAAGTGACTATTCCTATTTCGTCAAAATCAGTTTTCTCTTTATTAAATTTAATATTATCTATTACTGAAGTTAATTTTTTTGAAACATCTTCAACTATTTTATTTGCCTCAATGTTTTCTGGCCATGCTAATGAAAATCTTACCTCTCTAAAACTTCTAGGCTTCAAAACACTAATTACTTTCCATAATAATAAACTCTCTCCATTTGATTTAAACTTATAATTTAATGTATAAGTATTATTTCCAATACTTTTTACTTCTCCAGCGTTTTCTGTTCCATCTAACAAGTAGTTTTTAATTTTTGTTTCTGTATTAACCTTGGGAGCATCAAAACAATTAAAATAACAATCTAAGCTAGGATATGGGCCAAAAGGAAAATTTATTTTTGTCAAATTAGGTTCTTTTTTTTTAATCAACCACTCAACAGGAAAACTAATTAATATCGCTTTATCTAAGAAAGAATATTCCTTAAAACGCATTAACTATCTTCTTCATGAATAGAAGTGTCTTTTTTTTCATCAATTTTTTCATCTGTAACTTCAGCTTTTTCTTTTGTGACTCCTACTAAAACTGGTCTTAGTAATCTATCATGGAAAGTATATCCATCTTGAACTATCTCGCAAACTTGGCCTTCCTTATAATCGTTTGACTCTTTCTCGAACATAGCTTGATGATAATTAGCATTAAACTCTTTACCGATTGCATCTATTTTTTTAACATTAAATTTTTCTAAAATAGTTAACGTTTCTTTTTGAATAATATTAAGTCCTTCTTCTAATGTTTTCTCACTATTATCACCTTTCGAGTTTAAAGCTCTATCAAAATTATCTACGACATTTAAAATTTCCCTAGCAAGAGGTTGTACCCCATATCTATTAGCTTCTGAACGAACCTTTTCCATTTGTTTTCTTGTATTCTCATTTTCAGCTAAGGCTCTTAAAAGTTTATCTTTAGACTCTTCTAATTCTTTTTTTATTGCCTTAATATCTTCTATCTCTTCTATCTCTTCTATATTTTCAATTTTTTTTTCTTCATTTTGCATATTTAATTTTTCTTCATCAAGACTTATCTTATCTTCTTCCTGACTGATATGCTCTTTAGTAATATTTTGCAAACTATCATCATCTTTAACTGTTTCACTTTTGAAATTTTCTTCCATTTAATTTCCTTTCAAATAATTATTATATGTGGTGTATATATTTTAATCTACAAGGCTAACTAAGAAATTTATTTAAAACTTTGGCAGTAAAATCAACCATAGGAATAATTCGTGAATAATTCAATCTTGACGGACCTATTACTCCTATAGCTCCTAGGGCATTAGAGTTTTTATTCTTAAACCTCTGTTTTAATGGGGCAATTATCATAGAGCAGCCAGATAAGTTAAACATCTCCGTATTTGAACCTATAAAAACTTGAACACCCGTCCCTTGAGATGTATTATTTAATATGTTTATAAAGTTTCTTTTATTTTGAAGTTCGCTCAATAACATATCTAGCCTGAACAATTCTTCTTTCTGACCTATTTTTCCATATATAAAATCTCTACGATTAATTAAAAAGTGATCTTCTCCTTTTTCTTTACTTCTTATCGCAATACCCTCTGATACCAATTGTTCGGAGAGTATATCAATTTCTTTATTCTGTTTCTCTAACTCTTTAGAAATATTTAATTGAAGATCAGTAAGTGTTTTACCATAAATTTTAGAATTTATGTAATTAGTAGCCTCAATTAATGCAGATGTAGTAATACCTCTGGGCACTTTTATAATCTTATTTTCTACTAAACCATTTATATCTATAGTAATTACTAATGCTTTTTCCTTATCTAATGACACAAATTCTATATGCTTCAAGGGTCTATCTATATTATTAGGAGCAAAAACTAAAGAAGTACAATTAGATAGTCCAGCTAATTCTTTTGAAGAATGATCTAAAACTTCAAGTAATGTTTTACCTGCTACAGAACATCGTGCTTCTATATTACTTCTCTCTTCTTTAGTTAAATCTCCAAGTTGTAATAACCCATCTACAAATAGCTTCAAACCTCTGTCGGTTGGAACTCTTCCTGCAGACGTGTGCGGTGAATAAAGATAGCCTTGTTCTTCTAGCCTAGCCATAACTAGTCTTATACTAGAAGAGGACAAAGGTGAATTTAGTTTTTCAGATATTAACTTTGATGATACAGGGTTACCTTGATTTAAATATACGTCAACTACTTCAGCTAATATAGCTTTAGCTCTATTTCCTATTTCTCCATCTGAATTAATTTCTTTATTCATATTTTTTGATCTTTTAATTCTCATATTTTAATTTATGATAATTATATAAACTATGCAATATTATGAGAAGTCAAAGAAAATATAATGAATTAAGAAAAATAAAAATTGAAACTAATTTCATGCCAAATGCTTTTTCCTCATGTCTAATTGAATTTGAGAGTACTAAAGTAATATGTAGTGCTTCTTTAGAAAATAACGTACCAAGATGGTTAAGAGGAACAGGCCAAGGTTGGCTAACTGCGGAATATTCTATGCTTCCAACAGCTACAAATACAAGAAATGAAAGAGAATCAGTAAAAGGTAAACTTTCAGGAAGAACCCAAGAAATTCAAAGGCTGATAGGACGAAGTTTGAGAAATTGTTTAGACCTCTCTTTATTGGCAGATAAACTAATCAAAATTGATTGTGATGTTTTATCAGCTGACGGAGGAACAAGAACTGCTTCTATAAATGGTTCTTGGATAGCTTTGAACTTAGCTGTTAAAAAATTGCTAAATAAAAAATTATTATCTAAAAATCCATTAAAATATGCTATATCTGCAATTTCTTGCGGTATTATAGAAGAAAAGCCCTATTTAGATTTAGATTATAAAGAAGACTCATCAGCAGATGCAGATGCAAATTTTGTTTTTAATAGTTTAGGGAATATTATTGAAATACAATGTACAGGTGAGCAAAAACCTATATCTGAAAAAAACTTTACCTCTATGTATAATTTAGCTAAAGGAGCAGCTGAGAAAATTTATAAAATACAAACTGATACTATAAGGTAATAAAATTAAAGTTTTAATAGCTACGCATAATTTTAATAAACTTATAGAGTTTAAAAAATTACTTTCAAAGTATGTTACAGAAGTTGTATCTCTAAAAAGTTTTACTGATGTTGAACCTAAAGAAAATGGAAATTCTTTTCACCAAAATGCTTTAATAAAAGCTAGATTTGCTTCAAAATTAATCAATTATAGTTCACCAACAATTGCTGATGATAGTGGACTTTGCATAAAAAACCTAGAAAATAAACCAGGTATATATTCCTCAAGATGGGCTCATAAAAATAATTATAATATTGCTTTTGAAAAAATTTCAAGAGAATTTCATACTAAAGGTCTTAATAAAGAAAATCAAATTGCTAAATTTGTTTGTGTTTTAGCTTTGATTAATAAAAATAGAGAAGAATACCTTTACGAAGGTACTCTGAGAGGCACCCTTACTTTTCCACCTAGGGGTAAATTTGGTTTTGGCTATGATCCTATCTTTATACCGTGTAGAAAAAATAAAACTCTTGCTGAAGTCAGCAGTCGGATTAAAAACGATTTAAGTCATAGAAAAAAAGCTGTCAATAAACTTTTAAAAAATAAGCTATTTATAAAAGATTTATATAAAAATTCATGATATTAAAAATTTAAAAATTCACTTTTTGCCTTTTCATAAACTCTAAATTTTTTATTTTTTACTTGCTTTAAGTCAAAAGTCCTTTCAACTATTCCGTTTTCTTTTAATCTGAATAGTCCTCTTAAACCTAAATATCCTTCATCATTAATCATTTGATCTGTTTCAATACTATTCCCTTCTGTATCAAATAAACTTAGTAAAGCTAAAATATCATATGCAATCATTGCTATTTTTGGCATCTCCTTATTAAATGATTTTTTATATATAGCCTTTATTTTCTTTTGATAAAGTTGGCTTGTTGTTGCAAAAATACCTCCCTCTAAAGCTGGCTCATTTAATATGCTTTTATCTTCCCAAGACGCTATACCTAAATATTGAACTATTGTTGGATCTACATTATTATATTGAAGTTGAGAAGATAATATGGTGAGATTTTGTCTTGTAGCAGCTATAAAAACACTATCAAAAGGTTTTTTTAATAATAAATTAGTTTCTTCGATGTTTTTTATATCATCATCCTCTTCTATACTCTTTAAAATTTTTTGGTATTCATCAAATCCTTCTGCTATTTTTTTTGCGGCATTACGCTGACTTTTAATAGAAACATCGTAAAACTCAATCTTTTCTACATCAACTAAATTGTCTCTAGAAAAATTTAAAATTGTATCAAATAATAGTAAACCATATGCATTTTTTGGCAATAAAGCAGCAATTTTTTTAGCTCCTTCATCTAATGCAAACTTAAGTACTCTCTTAGTTTGTGCTTGTGGGTCAATGCCAAAAACCCATATACCCTTCTTAGCTAAATTTTTGTTGTTTGTTAAAGCAAAGATATTTATGTTATTTGCATCACTTAAACCTTGCATTGCAGCAAGTGTTTTAGAAAACAAAGGACCTATAACAATACCTACACCTTCATTGATTAATTCTAGAAAAACCTTTTTTGCTACTTCTGGTTTTGCTTCTGTATCTTTAATTAATAATTGAATATTATTATCTTCTTTCTGAAAAATAGCCATTTCTATAGCATTTAAAATTATATTTCCTATATTTTTATGTTCTCCTGTCAAAGGGAGCATAATACCTACTTTAATTATTTTTTCTATGTATAAGTTATTTTTCTGATTTAACCCATCAGTAACTTCTGATTGAACACTCTGCTCTTTATTTTCTGATTCTATCTTTTTTAATATTCTAGACTTTTTTTGGGTTTTTTGTGTTTTTTTATTTTCTTTAATTTTCTTATTACTTTTTATAGCTTCTTTTTTTTCTGTATCTAAACTATTATTAACTATAGTATTTTCTTTTTTTTCAATTTCTCTCTTATTATTAGAGTCTGAAATTAGTTTTTTTGCCTCATATATTATGTCATAATCTTTCTCGTGACATGATGATATTAATGTTGATATAAAGATAATAAATAAAAATTTATAAAATATATACATATTGATATTATATGTTAAATAACATAAAAGTAATCAAAAATAGATGACTAGTAATACATTATTAGAAAATTTTTCAAACACATTACATATTAAAAAAGGACTGTATATTGTTGCTACTCCTATAGGAAACAAACATGATATAACTATTAGAGCAATAAAAGTACTAGAAAAGTCTGATACTATTCTTTGTGAGGATACTAGAGTAACTAAAAACCTATTTAAAATAATTGGGATTACAACACATAAAAAAAATTGGTTAACTTATAACGACCATAGTAGTGATATAACAAAAAATTATATTATTGATAAATTAATTACTGATAAAATAGTTTCTCTAGTATCAGATGCTGGAACGCCTTTAATATCAGACCCTGGATATAAACTAATAAATATTGCCAGAGAAAGAGGTTATGATATTTATTCAATTCCTGGTCCTTGTGCTGCAATAGCAAGCCTTGCACTATCAGCATTAAAGACAGATAAGTTTTGCTTTCTAGGTTTTCTTCCAAAAAATAAAAATGACTACGTTTCTGTATTAAGAGATTATTCTATATTTAAAAGCTCTTTAATTTTATATGAAAAACCTAGTAGATTGAAGTTTCTGTTTAAAACTATAGAAGAAAACTTTGAAAGTTTTAAATTGGTTATTGTAAAAGAATTAACAAAATTTTATGAAAGTATTTTTTTTTTATATCCAGAAAATATTAAAAAATTTTTAAAGGATAATAAAAATTTAAAAGGAGAACTTACAATTATATTAGAAGTTTCAAATAGTATTAAAAAAGTTTATAGTAATAAGGAATTAATAACAGAATTAAAAAAATTAAAACCCTCGCAAGTTTCTGCTATGCTATCAAAAAATTCTTCAGAAAGTAGACAAGATATATATAAAAGATGTATGAATATATTACATGATAAATATAACCAAAAATAATTATATGAAATATGTTATTGCAACTATATTTTTCCTTCACCTTTCCTCTTGTTCGCAGGTTATAATTGGAGGAGCCACTTCATCTAGCATGATTATTATTCAAGAAAGGTCTGCAAAACAAGCTGCTATAGATATTTTTATAAAAACAAAAATTGAAGAAGCTATGTTTTCAAATAATTACGAAAAGCTTTTTTCTAAAGTTAGAGTAATAGTTTATGAAGGAAAAGTTCTTCTAGTAGGAACAGTAGAAAAAGATAGTATAAAAGAAAAAGCTGAAGAAATTTCTTGGGATACTAAAGATGTTAAAGAAGTAGCAAATTATATATCTATAGGTAAAAATGACTTAATTGATTATGTTAAAGATACGAGGATATCTTTAGAGCTCAGAGCTAAGCTTCTTACTGATAAAGATATATCTGAAGTTAATTATAGTCTTACAACTGAAAATAGAATACTTTATATAGTAGGAATTTCGCAAAATGCTGCTGAATTAGAAAAAGTAATTGAACACGCATCTAACATAGCAGGTGTAAAAAAAATCATAAATTTAATTAGGTTAAAAGATGGCTAAGCAAAATATGAAGGTTGCTATCCAAATGGATAGTTTAGATAATATTAATAAAGAGACCGATAGTACACTAGCTTTAATTGAAGAAGCTAATAAAAGAAAGTTTAATATTTTTATTTATACTGTAGATAACTTATACCTAGAAGATAATAAAATTAAAGCCTACGCCAGTAAAGTTTTAGAAATTAACATTAATAAAGAGAATTTTTTAAATTTAGAAAAAAATATATCAATAAACTTAAATACTTTTAATTTCCTTCTAATAAGACAAGATCCTCCTTTTGATATGCAGTATATTACTGCTACTTATTTGTTAGAAAAACTGCCAGATTCCTGCTTGATTTTAAATAAGCCCAGCTCTATTAGAGACTGCCCTGAGAAATTATTTGTAATGGATTTTTTTCATCTCATGCCACCCACTCTAATAAGTAAAAATTTCAATAAAATATACAGTTTTATAAAAAAGTTCAAAAAAGTTGTTGTAAAACCTTTATATGGAAATGGTGGAGCAAATGTATTTTATTTGAATGAAAAAGATCCTAATTTAAATATTATTGTCGAAAACTTAATATCAGGCAAAGAGCATGTTATAACACAAAAGTTTATTGAAAAAGTAAAGCTTGGGGATAAAAGAATTTTGTTAATTAATGGCAAACCCGTCGGAGCGGTAAATAGAATACCAAAAAAGAATCAAATAAGAGCTAACCTTCATATCGGAGGACTAGCAAGAAAAACTAGCTTATCTAAAAGAGACCTTTATATTTGTAATGAAATTAAAAGTAAAATTAAAGATAAAGGTTTATTTTTTTCAGGTATTGATATTATAGATGGCTTTCTTACTGAAATAAATGTGACCTCGCCTACCTGTATTAGAGAAATTGATTCTTTAAATAAAACTAATATATCTAAAATATATTGGGATGAGGCTTTAAAAATCAGGTAAGCATGCTTCCCAAATCACGGCCTCCTAATAAATGAAAATGCAAGTGAGGCACTTCTTGTCTGCCATTTTTACCATGATTAGTTATTATTCTACACCCATTAGAATTAATATTAAATTTTGTAATTATATTCTCAATTCCAACATATATAGCATTCTTTTGATCCGTACTAGCATTCTTAGAAAAATCTAATATATCCTTAAATTTTGCTTTAGGTATTATTAACACATGTACTGGGGCTTTTGGAAAAATATCATTAAAGCATAGAACATGCTGGTTTTCAAAAACTACTTCTGCTTTTGCTTCTTTCCTTATAATTTTAGCAAATATATTGTTATCGTCATAACTTTTATTTATCATTTTTTCTTCTCAAAAGCTCTTCTGCTATATCATTATTTTTAATATTTAATTTTTTCCACAATACTAGTAAATGAAAAATTAAGTCTGCACTTTCATATATTACTTGTTTTTTATTATTTTTATTAGCTGCAATTAAAACCTCTATTGCTTCTTCTCCTACTTTTTGAGAAATTCTGTCTGTTCCTTTTCTTAGTAAGTCTGAAGTATATGATTTATTAGATATCTTTTCTCTTTCATTGATGATGTCCTCTAAGTAAATCAAAACCTGACTAAGATTATTTTCAATTTTTTTCATATTCTTACTGGAACTCCATTTTTATTTAATTCATTTTTTACTTGATTAATAGTAAACTTTCCATAATGAAATACAGATGCTGCGAGCAAACCTGATGCTTTAGTTTCTAAAGCACCTTCGGTAAAATGTTCAAGCTTTCCTACTCCACCAGAAGCTATTACCGGTGTATTAACACTAGATGTTATTTTTTTTGTCAAGTCTATATTAAAACCTCTTTCTGTTCCATCATTGTCCATAGAAGTTAATAAGATTTCTCCTGCACCTAATTTTACACTCTTCTTTGCCCACTCTACAGCATCTATATTAGTTGCTTTAGTTCCTCCGTGGGAAAATACTTCATAACCACTTTTACATATTTTCTTTTTAGTTTTCCTTGCATCTATAGCAATTACTATACATTGTCTTCCAAATCTATTAGAACTATCTTGGATTAATTTTGGGTTGTATATCGCGGCTGAGTTTATAGAAACTTTATCAGCTCCTGCATAAAGAAGCTTTTTAATATCTTCAACTTCTTTTATACCTCCACCAACTGTTAATGGCATAAAGCATTTTTTTGCTGTTCTGTTTATTATATCAAATAAAATATCTCTTTTCTCTAAACTTGCAGTTATATCTAAAAAACATAATTCATCTGCTCCCTGATCATTATAGATTTGAGCTTGTTCTACTGGATCACCTGCATCTTTCAAATCAAAAAAGTTTATACCCTTTACTACTCTTCCTTCTTTAACATCTAAACAAGGGATTATCCTAATTTTTAACATTATTTTCTAAATTAAATATTTCATCAAGTTTAACTTTATTATCATAAATAGCTTTTCCTACTATAACACCTTCAATATTAAAGGTGTTCAATTTTTTAATGTCGCTAATGCATGAAACTCCTCCAGATGCGATTAAGGGAACATCAATCATATTTTTATATTTTAATATGTTTTTAAAACTTGGCCCCCTTAAAACACCGTCTTTATTTATATCTGTATAAATTATACTTTCTACTCCTAAATCTGAAAACTTTTTAAAATAATACTCTGCTTTTTTGTTTTTAAAAATTTCTGTCCAACCCTTAATTGCAACAAACTCTCCTAGCAAATCTAAACCTACTGATATTTTATTAGGAAATTCTTTTACTGCTTTATTTACTAAATTACTATCTAATATAGCCGAGGTGCCTATAATAACTCTATCTAATCCTAAACTAATCCACTTATCTATGTCATTTAGTGTTCTAATACCTCCTCCTAATTGAAGCTTACATTTATTAATTTCTAATACCTTTTTAATTGATTTTTCATTTTTATTTTTTCCAGATAATGCTCCATCTAAGTCTACTATATGTATCCAAGTTGCTCCATTATTATGAAACGATTTAACTTGTTCAATTAAATCTTTTTTGTAAATTTTTTTTTTTCTGAAATTTCCTTTTATAAGCCTTACTATTTCTCCATTTGAAAGATCAATTGCAGGATAAACTATCATGAACTTTTTAACTCCTTAAAATAATAATTTCCTGATACCATATTTCCATCCAAAAGTTTATGATAAACTGGAAGTTTTCCCCATAATTTGAAACCTAGTTGTTCATAGAGGTTTATGGCTCTTTTCTGAGTTTCTCTTACATCTAGTATTACGTGCGTATAATTCCTTTTTTTACATTCTTTCTGTGCCTCTTCTAATAAGAGTTTGGCTAAACCATGGCCTCTTGCCCATGTAGCAACAAAATGGGTGTCTATGAAAACTCTAAAAATAGCTGCTTCATTAGTTGACGAAAACATTACAACTTGAATAGAACCTGATATGACACCTTTATATTTACCTACGAAAAGTAATCTATTGGGAACTAATATAACACCTTTCCAGTATTCAATAATTTTACTTTTCGGAGGCTTCCTTATCCATCCAAAACCAATACCTTCCTGAATAGCATCAATAGTAGCTGATGCTAGTTCATCAAGTTCTCCTTTTTCAAATTTTTCTATTTTTTTTACTTCTATCATTATGGTTTCCAATCTAGAAACTCATTTAAAAATGCTTTACCTGCTAACTGGCTTTTCTCAGGATGAAACTGTACTCCTATAATATTTTCCTTAAATACAGCAGCCACTATTTTTTCTCCATATGTAGTTGAAGCTAATATATTATTTTTTTTACATATCATATGATAGCTGTGTACAAAATAAAAATTCTTCTTATTCAAAGAAGAGAAAGATTTTAAGTGATCTTCTTTTTCCATTTGAACATCATTCCACCCCATATGAGGCACTCTTATTTCCTTATTTTTATTTTTAATTTTTACTACCTCAGAGTCTAACAATTCAAGGCCTTTATTTTTTCCTCTCTCATAACTATAGCTAGCCATTAATTGCATTCCTATACATATTCCTAAAAAAGGTTTTGCCTTTTCTTTTACAAAAAAGTTTATCGCTTCTCTCATGCCCTTGATTGCTAATAGTCTTTCTTTACAATTATAAAAATCTCCCACACCAGGCAATATAACTTTATCTGATGCTACTATATCTTCAGGCTTGTCGCTCACTTTTATTTTAAACGCATTTTTTTTAGTTTTTGTAATATTTTCTAGAGAGTTTTTTAGCGAGGCTAGATTGCCTGATTTATAATCGATTATTGTAATATTCATTTTTTTCCATCATTTAATATTTTTCCTTTAGTAGATGGTATGCTATTAAACGAGTTTATGTATAATGCTTTTCTAAGAGAAATTGCTAAACCTTTAAAGCATGACTCTATTATGTGATGATTATTTACACCATAAATATTTTCTACATGAATATTAGCTCCTATAGCTTGAGAAAATGCTTGGAACCATTCTTTGAAAAGTTCTGTGTCCATGTCCCCTAATTTGTTTTGAGTAAAGAAAACTTTCCAAATTAAGTATGGTCTTCCTGAAAAGTCTACAACAACTCTAGTAAGCGTCTCATCCATTGGTACATATGCATTTGCAAATCTATTTATCCCTCTTCTATCTCCTAAGGCTTCATCTATAGCTTTACCGATCGCATATCCTGTATCCTCAGTAGTGTGATGATAATCAATATGTAAATCTCCTTTGGCATTAAGGTCTATATCTATAAAGCTATGCTTTGCTAGCTGTTCTAACATGTGGTCTAAAAAACCTATTCCTGTCTTAATTCTATAATCATTATTTCCATCAATATTAACACTTACTTTAATATTTGTTTCTTTTGTAACTCTCTCCAAACTTGCTTTTCTAGTCATAAAATACCTTTTCTTTTTTTCTTAACAATACATATCTAGCTCCGTCTTCACCATCTTTATTTGTAGCGTAGCAATGATATAAAATACTGTTAACTAATTCTTTTTCTTTTAACCAGCGTGGTAGATTTTCTCTAATTATTCCTCTTGATCCATGTTTTGTTTTCTTTTTTCCTGTTATTATTAAAATGCACCTTATATCTTGCTTTATGCTCGATATTACAAAATCTATTAACACGGCTCTAGCCTGAATTAGGGTTTTTCCATGAAGGTCTAGTCTAGCTTCTGGCTTTATTAAACCCCTTTCCAGTTTAACTTTCATTCTTTTGTTGATCTGTATTGATTCTTCTAATACTTTTTTTACTTTGTTTTTTTTCCCTGTACTTTTAGTTTTACTATATGACTCTATTTTCTTCTTATTGTTAATCTTAGTATCTTCTAGATTTTTAATATAACTA
>MDTB01230486.1_pt1 | contig 15431 bp, 20 predicted proteins | sample 811161 | NCBI WGS metagenome assembly MDTB01 (sample SAMN05326650, study PRJNA326480) | marine metagenome | isolation source: seawater | place: Mediterranean Sea | collected 2009 | reverse complement strand
GAATTACTGGATAACCATCAATATTTAAATATGTCTCGATTACATCTCTTGTAGTTCCTGCTTCATCTGAAACAATAGCTACATCTCTTTTTGCTATTAAATTTAGAAGAGAAGATTTACCTGCATTAACTTCACCTGTTATAGAAACTTTAAATCCATCTCTTATTTTTTCTCCAATTTTATTGTCTTCGATTATCTTATGAATATTTTTATGGATTTCTTTAATAGAGTTTTGTACTTCTTTTAAAACTTTTTCTGGTAAATCATCTTCAGCAAAATCTATTTTGGCTTCGATGTAAGATAAAGATTTTATAAGTTTTTCTCTTAAATCATTATAGTAATTTGAGGCATTTCCTTGAACTAATTTAACAGCTTGGTTTCTCTGAAGTTCAGTTTCTGCATGAATCAGATCGCCTATACTTTCGGCTTTTATAAGATCAATTTTATCATTTTGAAAAGCTATCTTTGTAAACTCACCAGGTTCGGCTAATCTACAATTTTCTTGTTCTGATAATGCTTTTAATAAAGCATTAATAACAGCATTACTGCCATGGACCTGTAGCTCAGCTAAATCATCACCAGTATAGCTATTTGGCCCTGGAAACCATAATAATAGAGCTTCTGGATCTATGATATTGTCGTTTCTTGGGTTGTAAAATTTACAAAAATTTATCTGGTTAGATTTTATATCCTTAAGTTTCGTTAATCTTTCACAAATTTTTAGTGTCTCTTTACCAGATATTCTTAGGATAGCTATTCCAGAGGGTCCTCTTCCTGAAGATAGAGCATAAATATTCATCGACTAAAAATATAAACCCTTATTAGAAATTATTTTACTTAGATGTTTTAAAGTTTCGTTATTTTTTATTTTATCTAAAATTACAGACTTAATTGGATCAACGTGTTTATTTTTTTTAAAAAAATTATGAGTTGCATCTACACCTAAAGCCATAATAGTATTTTCTGGTTTTCTTTTATTATAAAAATCCTTTAAAACGTAGCTACTTTTTAATGATATTCCTAAATCTATGTAATATTTAATAATATCTTTTAGCTCTTTGATGTCTCTTAATACTAAATTAACCCCTTGCCCTGCCACAGGGTGTATGGTGTGTAATCCTTCTCCTAAAATCAAAATATTTTTATTATAATAATTTTTTTTTAGATCAAGCAGAATAGGGTAGGAATGAATATTAGAAACTTTAAATTTCTTTTTTGTTTCTAAAATATCTGCTAACTTTTGATTAACAATTTGTTTAATGTTTTTTCTGTGTAAATTAAAATATTTATTATTTATACTCCAAACAAAAGAAAATTTTTCTTTTGAGAATGGAAGTATAGCCATTGGACCTTGTTTTAAAAAAAACTGTGAAGTGTTCAATTTCTTAAAATTGTGATTAACGTATCCCGTAATCGCTACTTCATTATAGTCCTTATTAATTGATCTATTTGCTATAATTTTTTCGTAAATACTTGAATTTCTACCTAAACAAAGGATTACCAAATCATATTTATCGAGTTCTTTGGTATTTTTTATTTCTTTATTTAGTACGTTAATGCCTTTTTTTTTAATTTCTGAAATTAAAAATTTTTTTAACTTATGATTTTCAAAAATATACATTAAATTTTTTGATTTTTCTGTCAGATTTAAAAAATTTATTTTCTGTTTTTCATTTTCATAAAAAAGTTCTATATTCTTAGAAGGCCAAAATAATTTACTACTTAAATTGTTTACGTTCTCTTTGAGAAATTTATAATTGCTCTCAGATACTGCTGTTGTCCTTTTGTCTAATGCTTTTGAACCATTTTTACTTAACAAATCAACTTTGACCTTGGACAGCTTGCTTAATGCAAGTGCACTCATTAAACCAGATAGACCGTCCCCCACAATGCATATTTTGTGTTTATTCATATTAATGATAAAAAGTAGGTATTGCGATTCGAGATATGAATACAAACTTTTTAAATAGTTTAACAAATTTTTTAAAAAAACGAACCTTTGAATTATTGGGGCTAAGCCTGATTTTTTTAAGCTTAGGTATGATTATTTCTTTTATAACTTATTCACCTGAGGACCCTTCATTTATTTACTTAAGCAATCAAGAAAACGTTTCTAATGTTTTGGGTTTATATGGTAGTAGCGTATCAGACTTTTTACTTCAGAGTTTTGGTATAATTTCATTTTTATTTACAGTGACACTTATTTGTTGGGGATATAGACTTTTAGTTGATAAAGGACTTAAGAGAATAATTTTAAAAATATTTTTTTTAAACTTATATGTAATCTTCGGATGCACATTTGTTTATTTGACTTTTAATACATCATTTTGGCTAATTGATAATGGAAATTCTGGATTTGTAGGTGAATTAACTTTTAATTTAATTAATAATCATCTTCCAGCTATTCAGGATAAATATTTAGAACTATTTTTAATTATATTTACCTTTATATTTTTTTTAATTTCTTCTGAAATAAATTTAAAACAAATTGTATTAAATTTTTACATAATAATTTTGAGAGTTGCTAAAAGTAAAAAAAGTTCAATTATAGCTTCTAGACAAGAATTAAATAATGATAATAATGAATTGAATGTTGAAATAGAAAGACCACAACAAAGTTTTGTGTTCGAAAGTGAAGAAAAAAAACCAATAATAATTAATCAAAGTTTTAAATTACCATCAATCGAAGCTTTAGAAAAAGTTCCTTCAAAATTAAATGTGAAGGAACTAAATAAAAATCAACCAGATGGTAACTTTATGGAGAAAATACTTTTAGATTTTGGTATTGAGGGCAAAATTAAACAAATTAATAACGGACCTGTAGTATCTCTTTATGAATTTGAACCAGCTCCTGGAATAAAAGTTTCTAAAATCGTAAATATATCTGATGATCTTGCTCGTAATACAAGCTCGACTTCCGCAAGGGTTTCGATTATTCCTGGAAAAAGCACTGTGGGAATAGAAATACCAAATGAGAATAGAGAGGGAGTTTTTTTAAGAGAAATAATTTCAAATGACAATTTCCAAAAGAAAAAATTGAGCCTACCAATAGCATTAGGTAAAAGTATATCGGGTACTCCTATAATAGGTGATTTAACCTCAATGCCTCATTTGCTTATAGCGGGAACAACAGGATCAGGAAAATCAGTTTGTATTAATACAATTATAATTTCTCTACTTTATAGATTAAATCCCAATTTATGTAAGTTAATTTTGATTGATCCTAAAATGTTAGAACTTTCTGCTTACGAAGGGATACCACATTTACTATCACCAGTTATAACTGATGCAAAAAAAGCAACTGCTGCTCTTGGTTGGACAGTAAAAGAAATGAATAATAGATACAAACTTATGAGTAAGGTCGGTGTAAGAAATATTGATGGCTATAATTCAAAGCACACTCATAAAATGCCTTTCATCGTTGTCGTGGTTGATGAGATGTCTGATTTAATGCTCGTGGCTGGGAAAGAAATAGAAAATTATATTCAAAAGCTTTCTCAAATGGCGAGAGCTGCTGGAATTCACATAATAATGGCAACACAAAGACCCAGCGTTGACGTTATTACTGGAACAATTAAAGCAAATTTTCCAACAAGAATTTCATTTCAAGTTAGCTCAAAAATAGATAGTAGAACGATATTAGGGGAACAGGGTGCTGAACAATTACTTGGGAAGGGTGATATGTTGTTTATGTCGTCTGCTAATCGAATTATAAGAATTCACGGGCCGTATGTTTCAGACAAAGAAATCGAAAAGATATCAAGTTTATTGAGAGCACAAGGAGAGCCAGATTATATTGAAGAGATAACAAGAGTAAATTCTGATGATAAGCAGCCAATAGATGAGGAAGACAATGACGAAATGTACAATAAAGCTCTTGAGATTGTAAAATCAGATGGCAAAGCATCTACCAGCTATTTGCAGAGAAAACTTCAAATTGGTTATAATAGAGCTGCCAGAATTATTGATTTGATGGAAGAAAGAGGAATTGTTAGTAAAGCAAATCATGTTGGAAAACGTGAAGTTCTTTAAAATAATATTATTATTATTTGCTTCCTTTTTATTATTTGTAAATCTCCAAGCTAGTGAAAAAAATCAAATAATGAATCAGTTAAATAAATTAAATTCTATAGAATTTACTTTTAATCAGCTGATTAATGAAAAAAATGAGAAAGGCACTTGTCTCTTAGAATTTCCTGGAAAATTAAAATGTAATTACTTTGACGATAAAAAAAAAGAATTAATTATAAATAATAAAAGATTAGCAATAACACAAAAAAGATATAATAAAACATATCATTATCCAATTTCAAAATCGCCATTCATAAATATTCTATATAAAGATAAACTTTTTGAAATCATAAAGTCTGGTAAGTTAGAAAAAACTAATAAATTTATTAAACTAATTTATTATGGCGATAGTGAAATAACTGTTTTATTTAATCGAAAAAATCTAGATTTAAAGGGTTGGCAAATTACAGATCAGTACAACAACGATATAAATTTCTCATTAAATATCATTGCAAAAAATGATGTTTACAAAAAAGGCACATTTAAAGTGCCTGAATTCAATTAGGCTACGTAATTTATTTTTTCTTTTTTAAATATCTTAAAATCTCTTGCTAAATAATTTTTTAAAGCATATTTGTGATCTAATGAGCAAGTATGGACCCACACTCTATTATACTTTTTTAGAAAACTATCGTGGATCAAATGCTCTAGAAGAAGTTTTCCAAATTTTTTACCCCGATATTCCTTAAGAATTCCCATATTAATTAATTCAACTTCATTTTCTTTTATATGGTTTTCTTTCTCATAGTAGCCAATCAAGTTATCATTAAATTTTAAAACCCAAGTTTCTAGATTTGGGTTTTTAACATATTTATTCCACTGTTGGTCTGACCAAATTAACCGATCTTTCCAATAATGATCTTTACCGATAATTTTATAGAAAAATTTATTTATTTTAAAATCATCGTTTGTTTCAAGAGTTATTTCTAAATTGTTTGGTTGATTAAAAATTATTTTTCTGTCACGAGGTATTTTTTGTTCAAGAAAAAATCTTTCTACTTGCTTCATCTTTCTACCATCTTTCCAACTTTTTCCCCTCCAAATAAGTGAAAGTGAAGATGTGGTACTTCTTGACCTCCATTTTGTCCTATATTTGACAAAACTCTATAACCTTTTTTCTCTAATCCCAATAAACGAGAAACATGAGTAACTCCTTTAAAAAAACCTACTATCTCAACTTCTGTTGCTTTATTTGCGAAGTCATCAAAATCAACAAATTCTCCTTTTGGAATGACTAAGGCATGAATTTTTTTTTGGGGGTTAATATCGTGAAAAGCAAGCACATGCTCATTTTCATATATTTTTTTACAAGGTATCTCTTTTCTAAGTATTTTTGCAAAAATGTTATTTTTATCGTAATTCATTTTTTTTTCTATTTTTTAACTCTCTCATTACATCTTCAATTTTAATGTCGTTACCTTCAAGAAAGACAAATAAATGATACAACACGTCAGCTGCTTCGTGAACTTTATTAGTATCTTTTTCCACAGATTCTATTAATTCCTTGATTTCTTCCTCTATTTTTTTGATGTTGAGAGTTCTGTTGTTAAGCAGTTTATTAGTGTATGACCTCTCTGGGGTTGAATCTTTTCTTTCTTTAATTGTTTTTATTAAAACTTCTAATTCTTTTAGCATTTCAAATCCTAACGGGTATTCCCTTTAACTTCAAATATTCCTTTGCCTCTTTTATTGAATGTTTCCCATAATGAAAAATAGAAGCTGCTAGAACTGCACTCGCACTACCAAGTTTAATTCCTTCAACTAAATGTTCTAATTTACCTACACCACCTGATGCTATAATTGGTATATTTGTTTGAGAAGAAATTTTTTTTGTCAAATCAATTTCATAACCCAACTGAGTTCCGTCTCTGTCCATAGAGGTTATTAAAAGTTCTCCCGCTCCACAGTTCTCCATTTTTTTTGCAAAGTCTATGGCATTAATTTTAGAGTTATTTCTTCCTCCGTGTGTGTAAACTTCCCAATCATTTTTATATTTTTTCGCATCAATTGCTATAACTATACACTGGGATCCAAATTTTTTTGAACTTTCTTCCACAAATTTTGGGTCTATCACAGCAGCAGTATTTATGGATACTTTGTCTGCTCCATAATTTAAGAGTTTACTTATGTCATCAATGCTTCTCACGCCTCCTCCAACTGTTAAAGGAACAAAACATTTTTTTGAAGTATTTTTCACAACTTCATAAATTGTTTCTCTATTTTCATTGGATGCTGTGATGTCTAAAAAACAAATTTCATCAGCTCCACCATCACTATAGATTTTCGCCTGTTCAACTGGGTCTCCCGCATCTCTTAATTCAACGAAATTTATGCCTTTAACAACTCTTCCATTTTTAACATCAAGACAAGGTATAATTCTATTTTTAAGCATCAATCTCCTTTGCTAATTCATCAAGTTTTATATCACCATCATAAATGGCTTTTCCAACGATAATACCCTCAATTTTTTTATTTTTTAAATCTTTTGCTTTCTTGATATCTTCTATTGAAGAAACTCCGCCTGATATAACAACTGGACAATTAGAAATATCAGCAATTTTAACTGTTTCTTCATAGTTAGGACTGGTTTTCATTCCATCTCTATTTATATCTGTATAAATAATTCTACTGACACCAAAATCATTTACTTCTTTTAAAAAATCAATTGTTTTTATATTAAGATTCTCTTTCCAACCAGAGACAGAAAGATTTCCGTCCTTAGCGTCTAATCCTAGGGCAATTTTGTTTTTAAATTTATCACAAGCTTCTTTTAAAAATTCTTTATTTTTAATTGCTCCGCTTCCTAAAATAACTTTCTCAACTCCTGCATCGATATATTGATTAATACTGTCTGTATTTCTAACACCTCCGCCTATTTCAACTTTAAAGTTATATTTATTAACTATTTCCTTAATAATGTCTAAATTAACTGTTTTACCAGTTAAAGCACCATCAAGATCAACGATATGTAAATTTTTGAAACCATGATCTTTATATTTTGCTGCTTGATCAACTGGTGAAGTTTTGTATACAGTTTTATTATCAAAGTCTCCTCTGATAAGTCTCACACATTTTTTATCTTTGATATCTATAGCTGTAAATATCTTCATAAATCTATAAAATTTTTAATAATTTGTAGTCCTATTTTATCGCTCTTTTCTGGATGAAATTGCGTACCAAATAAATTACCCCTTTCAACTGAACAAACAATTTTTGATGAATAATCTATCGTTGCTGAAATGACTGACTTGTCTTCAGGAATAAACTCGTAACTATGTACAAAATACATATGGGACTTATTTTTAATATTTTTAAATATTTTACTTTCTTTTTGAATCTCAATTTCATTCCACCCAATATGAGGGAGTTTAAATTTTCCATTCTGATTGTCGATTTTAGAAACTTTTCCTGATATCCACCCCAAACCTTTTGTTTCTGTCTCTTCGTAACCAATATCTGCGAACATTTGTAATCCTACGCAAATTCCTAATAGAGGTTTCTTATTAATTAATGCAGATCCTTTTAGTGTATCAACTAATCCACTAATGCTGTTCAAAGAGTCTACACAACTTTTAAATGATCCTTGCCCAGGCAAAATAATCTTATCACTTGATTTGATTTTCTTAATATCAGAAGTAATTTCTAAATTAACTTTACCTTTAGCAACCTCTGTAAAAGAGTTAATGACTGAGCTTATATTGCCCGATTGGTAGTCAACAATTGTGACGTTCATCAAATTTAAATAGATCCCTTTGTCGAAGGTATTGAGTTTTTAATTCTTTTATCAATTGCTAGCGCATCCTTTAATGATCTTGCTAAACCTTTAAAGCAAGACTCAATTTTGTGATGACTATTTTCTCCGTAAATATTTTCAATATGCAGAGTAACACCAGCAGATTGTGAAAACGCTTGAAACCATTCTTTAAAAAGTTCAGTATCCATTTCTCCTAGTTTTTCGACTGGAAGATTAACATTCCAAATAAGGTATGGTCTGTTAGATACATCTATTGATACTCTACTAAGTGTTTCATCCATTGGAATCATTGTAGATGCAAATCTAGTTATTCCTTTTCGGTTGCCAGCAGCTTTTTTTATTGCTTCTCCAATAGCTATTCCTGTGTCTTCTGTTGTGTGATGAAGATCAATGTGGGTATCTCCTTTTGCTGAAACTTCTAGGTCTATTAATGAATGTTTTGAAAGCTGTTCAAGCATGTGATCTAGAAAACCTATGCCAGTCTTTATTTTAAACTTTCCTTTTCCGTCTAAATTGACGTTAACGGATATTGAAGTTTCTTTGGTTTTTCTAAGTATTTTGGCTTTTCGTTTCATAAAATCGTCTGTAGGCCTATGATATATATAATTTAGCTTTTTATCAATAAACACAAAATGTCTATTGAAGAAATAAAATTAATCTCCACATACAATATATATATGAATACAGCTGAAAAATGGCATGGAACGACGATTGTTTTACTCAGAAAAAACAATCAAACCGTAGTTGCTGGAGATGGACAGGTTAGTCTGGGCAACACTGTTTTGAAGAGCAAAGCAAAGAAAGTGAGAAAAATAGAAAAAAGAGACGTAATTGCTGGTTTTGCTGGATCAACAGCTGATGCATTAACTTTGTTTGAGAGGTTGGAAGCAAAGCTCGAGAAACATGCGGGTAATCTTCCTAGGGCCGCTGTAGAGTTAGCAAAAGACTGGCGAGGTGATAAATTTTTAAGACGATTGGAAGCTCTAATGGCTGTAGCAGATAAAAATAGTAGCTTTATTATTTCTGGAACTGGCGATGTATTAGAGCCTGAGGACGGAATCATTGGGATAGGATCCGGGGGCAATTATGCTTTGGCAGCAGCAAAAGTTTTAATAGAAACTGATTTATCAGCAGAGGAAATAGCAAAAAAATCAATTAAAGTTGCTTCAGACATATGCGTTTTTACAAACAATAACGTAACTATTGAAAAATTATAAATGTCAGGATCTAAAAAAGTAACAAACTTAAACATTATAAAGAATAATAAAAAAGAGAGTAAAGTGAGCGCTCTTTCACCAAGAGAAATAGTTTCAGAGCTTGATAGATATGTGATCGGTCAAAAAGAAGCTAAAAAGGCTGTAGCAGTTGCCTTAAGGAATAGATGGAGAAGACAAGCTCTTTCTGATGAAATGAGAGACGAAGTTCTTCCAAAAAATATTTTAATGATAGGTCCAACAGGAGTCGGCAAAACTGAAATCTCCAGAAGACTTTCAAAGTTAGCTGAAGCGCCATTTATTAAAGTTGAAGCTACAAGATTTACAGAAGTTGGATATGTAGGTAGAGATGTTGAACAAATTATCAGAGATTTAATTGAAATAGCTATTGCCATGGAAAGAGAAAAGAAAAGAAGGGAAGTTAATGCAAAGGCTCAACAAATGGCAGAGGAAAAGGTTTTGGACGCGCTGGTGGGAAACAAGGCAAGCGTAGCAACTAGAGAAAGTTTTAAAAAAAGACTTAGAAACGGAGATCTAGATAATAATCAGATAGAAATTGAGGTCTTAGATGGTTCCAATTCGATGAAAAGTTTTGAGATTCCAGGAATGCCAGGCGCTAATGTGGGAATGGTAAATATTGGTGAAATATTCGGAAAATCAATGCCCAATAGAAAAGGCAAAAAGAAAAAAATGACTGTAAAAGAGTCTCATGAAATTTTAGTAGCTCAAGAGTCAGATAAAATGATAGAAGAAGATAAGATTATTAAAGAGGCCAAAAAATCTACAGAAGAAAATGGTATAGTTTTTCTCGACGAAATAGATAAAGTTTCTGCTAGAGGCGACAGAGTTGGTGGAGATGTCTCAAGAGAAGGTGTTCAAAGAGATTTGTTGCCTTTGATTGAGGGCACAACTGTAAGCACAAAACATGGGCCCATCAAAACAGATCACATACTTTTTATTGCTTCTGGTGCTTTCCAACTAGCAAAACCATCAGACTTATTGCCTGAACTACAAGGAAGATTACCAATTCGCGTTGAGCTAAGTGCTTTAAATGAAGAGGATTTTAAAAGAATATTAAAAGAACCTGATAATAGTTTGATAAAGCAATACAAGGCTCTATTAAAAACTGAAAACGTAACACTTGAATTTACTGACGACGGTATAGATATGTTGGCAAAGATTTCTGCTGAAGTAAATTCTTCGGTAGAGAATATAGGAGCAAGGAGACTTCACACTATAATCGAGAAAGTTTTGGATGAAATAAGTTTTAATGCTTCAGATAAGTCCGGAGAAAAGGTCGTAATAAATAAAAAATATGTACAAGACAATCTAGGAAGTCTAGTCAAAGATACAGACTTATCTAAATTTATTCTTTAGTCAGGTTAAGTTTTAGTAACAATGCTCCTTCGCCACCACTATTTTTGTCTGCTGAGGAAATTGAATTTACATATTTAGAAATTTCTTTATCTGTTCTTAGAAATTCTGGTATAGAAAATTTTAATTTACTAAAGTTTTTTGAGCTATAAACATTATCGGTTTTTGAATGTAGACCCTTACCAGTAATTAAAAGAATTTCTTTATAATTATCATTAACGCATTTAACTATAATCTCTTTAACTTTTTTATTGGCTTGTTCCAAACTATATCCGTGTAAATCAAATTTAAAAGTGCTTTTAAAAAGTCTTGATGTATCTTGAATATCTTTGTCGAATATATCCTTTGGATTTTTTACAAACTCTTCCCAATCTTTTTTGTCTTTGTCGTTGTTGTTATCTTTTATCACTTACTGACAATTTCGGACAAATACCAATTTGGTTTCTTGCTCAAAACACTTTTTGAAAATTTCCAGTGATCAGTTACTACTTTAATTTTGTCAGGATTTCCCTCAATTATTTTGTTATCCCTGTCTCTTTTGACAGAAATTACTTCTGATACAAACTTTACAGTTGCAAAAAAATTGTTTTTGATTTTTTCAAATTTTTCTAAAGAAGATTTAGTTCCTACAAATGTTATTTCGGACTTAATACTATCTTTATTTCTCTGATTAATAGCAGCTTCAAAGTTAGTTGACATATCTTGTGTTAAAAGTTCTTTTAGAGGCTTGCTTTCGCCCTTAGCAAATGAGGTCAAAATAGTTTCATAAGCAATTTCTGCACCTCTCAAAAATTCTTTTTTTTGGTCTCCTTCAAGTTTATCTGACAACATACTATCTTTTTTTGAGTTTTCTTCATCTTTTTGAAAATCTTTGAATTTTTGATCGGAAAAATTTGTATAGTACTTGTCCTCATGACCGGTTTTTCTTCCAAGTATATTTCTTAATCTTAGAATGATGAAACCCGCTATCATTGCTAAAAGAATTATGTCTATATATCCAAAATTATTACTCATTATTTGATAAATATACATTAATAATATAATTTTGTAATAGACAAATGAACTCATTTTTATTTTTAATTATTGGTATTCCTGCTATTGAAATTCTGATTATGATCAAAATCGGACAAAATGTTGGGGCTGTAAATACGGTTTTACTTATATTACTAACCGCTGTTATTGGTATTTATTATGCAAGAATTCAAGGTATAAACACTTTAAGATCTGCGTTTCAAAACGTTTACAAAAACAAAGTGCCAGTTTATGAAATGATGTCCGGCGCTTCAATTGCTGTTGCAGCTTGTCTTTTGATTATACCTGGCTTTTTAACAGATATTTTGGGATTTGCTTTATTAGTACCTTTTACAAGAAAATCAATTCTTAGTTTCATAATTAAAAAAGATAAAAAAAAAGATAAAGATGAAGTTATAGAAGCAGAAATAATTGAAGATAAAAAAGATGAGTTATAAAATTTTAGCGAAATATGTAAAAGATTTAAAATTTGAGATACCTGATGCAGACACTTACTTTGATTTTTCTAAAGAGTTAACAAAGTATAAAATTAATATTGATATAAAAAGCAAAGAATTAAAAAAAAAAATTATTGAAGTGGAGACTTGTCTACATCTTAAACCTCGCTCAGAAAACTCTGGAAAATTAAAGAGTAGTATTGTTTATAATACGATTGTTCAGTTGAATGATTTAAAATTAGACAAAGATCAAATAGAGGAGATAATTCTTGTCAAAGTTCCAAGTGATATTTATCCTGATTTAAGAAAACTTTTTATTTTGAATTTCGAGGGTTCGGGATTCAAGAATATAAAGATTGAGGAAAAAGTTGATTTTATGAAACTATATGAGTCTAGAAAAGTTCAATAATAATTTTTTTTAAGATCTTTTTTTAAAAACTCTTTATGATTTGAAACCTCTTTTTCATCAACTATAACAATTTTTTTTGAATGATTTCCAACACTGTAGCTGTTTTTCGTATTAATTTTTTCTGTGTTGTTGCTAGCAAATGAAAATTTTGGTTCTTTTACTCCAATAAGGTTTATATAAACTTCTCTAAGCAGCTCACAATCTAGCAAAGCATTATGCTTTGTTCTCCTGGACAAATCTATATTGTAACGTCTACATAGGGAGTCTAAAGAATTTGATGTACCAGGAAACTTGTTACGCGCCACTTCGAGAGAGTCTGTTACCTTGTTAATATTAATTTCTTTTTGCCTTACTTCTCTTAACTCATTATTTAGGAAGCCAATATCAAATTTTGCATTATGTATTATAAGATTTTTGTCTTTTATAAAACTCTGAAAGGCCATTGAGATTTCACTAAATTTTTTTTTATTTTTCAAAAAATTATCTGAAAAACCATGCACTTTGAAAGCGTCCTCAGACACACTTCTATCTGGATTTAGAATTTCGTGAAAATTGTTACCAGTTGGAATTAAATCTTCAGTTTCTATACACGCAATCTCAACTATTTTATCTCCATCTCGATACGAAAGACCAGTTGTCTCTACGTCTAGAAATATTTCAATCATAATTTCTCATTATATTAGAAAGTCTCTTTTTTAAAACTTCTAAAGAACTGTTATTAACAACTGTATTGGTACATTTCTTTTTCTTAATCTTTGCATTAATTTGCCTTTTATCTAAAATATTGAACAAGCTTTTAGACCCGCCTTTTTTTTTAAATCTTTTTAATCTTTTGCTTCTTTTTGAGTCTATAAAAATAGAATTGTCGAATTTTTTGTACAACTTACTCTCGACAAACAAAGGGATTTCTAAAATAATATGTTTATATTTTTTTCTTTTTTTTAAAAATAAATTCATCTGTTTTCTTACTAGAGGGTGAACAATCTTTTCAATATCCCCTAATTTTATTTTTGAGGTCATTATTAGTTTCTTAATTTCTTTTTTTATATTTGCACTTTTTTTAATTTTAAATTTTTTTTTTGCTCTTTTGATAAATAATTTTTTTTTGTAGACTTTTTTAACTATTTTATCGGCATTAAATATAGGATACCTTCCTTTAGAGACAATATTAGCTGCTGAAGTTTTGCCCGAAGCAACAGATCCAGTAATTACAATTATCATTATTTAATTTTACTCTCCAAAAGAGATATCAACTCATCATTGACCTCTGGGTTAATCTTATTCCATAAATAAAAGGATTTCTGTCCTTGATATATAAACATATCTAGACCGTTAAAAGTTTTTATATTCATTTTCTTAAGATGTTTTATCGTACTTGTTTGTAGCGGATTGTATATTGTGTCTATAAAAACCAGATCATTTTTTACGTTATTAAATAAAAAATCGAAATCTTCACCATTTTTTAATCCTAAACTTGTTCCATTAATAATTAAATTAAACTCTTTAACTCTTGTATTGATTTCATTCCATTTTATTAAATTAATTTTTGGAAACCTGTTTTTTAAGAATAAAGATTTCTCGTAAGTTCGATTAGATAAATTAATATTTGTCACATTTGATTTTATAAGTGCAAATATTATTGATGGAGCTACACCGCCTGCTCCTAAAATAAGGACGTTATAATTTTTGCCTTTTTCAATAATTTTGTTAAGGTACCCAGCTTGTAATCCAAATACATCAGTGTTTTCTCCAATCAATTTTCCTTCATCGTTTAAGAAAACAGTATTTACTGAGTTTGTTTCTTTTGCATCATTTACAATTTCGTCTAAAAAAGGAATAATCATTTTTTTATAAGGCAAAGTTATATTTACACCGTCAATCTCTTTTTTTCTTATCTTATCTGTAATAAATTTAAGTTTACTTTCATTTATTTCACTTGCTTCGTAGTTTGCTGATATATTATTTTTCTTAAACCAAAACTTGTGTAATATTGGCGAAAGGGAATGTGACAAAGGTTTTCCGATAATTAAATATTTTTTCATTTATAGTTTTTAATATAATTTATTATCTGTTTAATTGGCAAACCCATTATAGAATCTTTATCCCCCTTAATATATTCAAATAGGTTTAAGCCATCAGATTCTATTTGATAAACGCCATACGCATACAAAGTTTCAGATTTAATCTTGTCTAAATACGTTTTAATTTCCTTTTCTGTCATCTTTTTCATTTTTAATTCAGAGACATCAGTATGATTCCAAATCATAGAACCATTTTTGCTTATGCAAACTGAGCTGATTAAATTATGAATTGAGTTGTTAAGTTTTTTTAATATCATTAATGCCTCATCTCTATTTTTTGGTTTATTAATTAATTCATTATTTAATGAAATTACACTATCGGCCCCCAGCACAAGTTGGTCGGGATTTTTTTTACTAACCTTGACCGACTTTAATTCTGCTAAATTTTTTGATATCAAAAATGGATCTGCTCCTGCATTTAATAAAGATTCTTTGGCTTGATCTTCGTCAACATGAGATGGTTGTACCTCATTGTCAATCTTGTGCTTATCTAAAATATATTTTCTAACTCCACTTTTTGAAGCAAGTATAATTTTCATTTTTCCCTTGTTATATCATATATTTTAATTATAGAGGCTGCAGTTTCTTCAACCGATTTTCTAGTTACATCGATTGTTGGCCAATTATAATTCCTAAATAATTTTTTTGATTTTTCAACTTCTTCTTTGATGTGTTCTAAGTTTGTGTATTTCGATAATATATTATCGTTCATTATTGCTACTCGATTTCTTCTAATATCAGAAAGTCTTTGGGGGTCGGCATATAAACCAATAACACATGGTTTTAAATCTTTGCTTTTAAGGGAACTTGGAATTTCTTGGTTTAAAACTAAAGGTATATTTATCGTCTTAAAACCTCTGTTAGCTAAATAGATCGAAGTTGGTGTTTTACTGGTTCTACTTACTCCTAACAAAACAATGTCGGAATCCTGAATGTCTTCTGTTTTTTTCCCATCATCATGCACCATGGTAAACTGAATGGCTTCTATTCTATTATAATAATCCTGATCGAGAACGTGTTGTGCGCTTGGCTTGTGGCTGGCTTTTTGATTTAATAGTT
>MDTB01136196.1_pt1 | contig 15431 bp, 15 predicted proteins | sample 811161 | NCBI WGS metagenome assembly MDTB01 (sample SAMN05326650, study PRJNA326480) | marine metagenome | isolation source: seawater | place: Mediterranean Sea | collected 2009 | reverse complement strand
TCCCTCATGACCAAATTTGACTGCATCCAACATTTCTTTTTCAGTTAGTCCTGATGCTTCTGACTCTACCATTAGAACAGCGTCTTTAGTTCCTGCTACAACTAGATCTAATTTTGAATTTTCTAATTCTTTCTTTGTTGGATTAAGAACGCATTTACCATCAATAAATCCTACTCTTGATGCTCCTACTGGGCCTTTAAATGGTAATCCAGATATTGATAGTGCTGCTGATGAGGCAATTATTGATAAAATATCTGCTTCATTTTCATTATCATAAGATAGAACAGTTGGTAAAACTTGAACTTCATTTCTAAAACTTTCTGGAAATAATGGTCTAATTGGTCTATCAATTAATCTTGAAATTAAAGTCTCAGCTTCTGTAGGCCTTGCTTCTCGTTTAAAATAACCTCCTGGAATTTTACCCGCTGCATAATATTTTTCCTGATAATTTACAGATAATGGAAAATAATCTGTCTCAGGATTAACTTTTTTTGCTCCTACTACAGTAGCTATAACCACTGTTTCACCCCAGGTAGCAATAATTGCACCATCTGCTTGTCTAGCAATCTTACCTGTTTCTAGAGTAATTTTTTTTCCACCAAAATCTATTTCTTCTTTAAATTGTTTAAACATCTATTTTCTTAACTTTAATTGTTTTAATATATCGTTGTATTTTTCTGGGTCATTTTTACTTAAATAACTAAGAAGTCTTTTTCTTTGATTTACTGATTTTGTAAGACCTCTTGCAGAATGTTTGTCTTTTTTAAAATTTTTAAAATGCTCGGTTAATTTGTTTATTTTTTCACTCAATAAACCTATCTGAACCGCAGCTGACCCAACATCTTTTTCATTTATTGCTAAAGATTTGATTATGTCTTTTTTTGTTTTCATTTACTTACTATTTTCCTTAATCAACTTTTCTATCCGTTCAGCATAATCAAAAGACTCATCTCCAACAAAGTGTAACTTAGGCAGAAACTTAATATCTAGTTTTTTTGACAATGCTCTTCTAACAAGATGAGAAAATTCAGTCAAGGTATTTACAGTTTTTTTTGTCTCTTTTCCGCCTAAAGGTATCACATATGCTCTAGCGGACTTTAAATCTGAACTCATCCTAACCTCTGTAACTGTTACAAGTTTAGTATTTAAGGAGGGTATTTTTGCCTCGTTTCTTAAAAAAATTTGTCCTAGATTCTGTTTAACCAACTCTCCCACTCTAAGGTGTCTGTGATTTATATTTGATGAATTAAACTTTCTGTTTATCACTTTAGTTCTCTCTGTATTATGTCAACCTTGTACGCTTCTATCTTGTCTTTAATTTTAAAATCACCGTAGTTTTTAAATGATATTCCACATTCTAATCCATTTGAAACTTCTTTAACTGCGTTTTTTTCTCTAAAGATACTTGATATATTTCCATCGTGAATAACTGCTCCATCTCTAATAATTCTAGCTTTAGACGTACTAGTAATTTCACCTTCTAATACTTTTGAACCTGCTACTTTCCCAGATTTTGACAGTTTAAAAATTTGCAATATTTCGGCAGTACCTTGAATGGTTTCCTTTTTTTCAGGCTCTAATAAACCTGAAAGAGATTTTTCTACAAATTCTAATGCTTTATAAATGATATTAAAAAACTCTATTCTAATTTTTTGTTGCTCTGCAGAGAGTTTTGCTTCTCTATTGGGCTTAATATTAAAACCAATAACTATGGCATTTGATGCTTTTGCTAACGATATGTCTGTTTCATTTATCATTCCAATATCTGATAAAATTATTTTTGGTTTAACCTCAGCATGCTCAATCTTATTTATTGCATTTTTTAACGCTTCACTTGATCCTTGAACGTCTGATTTTAAAATTACATTTAATTCTTTTTTATTACTTCTATTTTCAAAAATATTTGTTTTATCCTGAGAAACCAAAATATTTTTTTCTTTGTTTCCTGTTTTTCTAAAAGAGTTTATTTGTTTTGCTTCTTCTTCGCTGTTTACTACTGAAAATTCATCACCAGCGTTTGCGCTTTCATTCATCCCTAGTATTTCAACAGGTGTTGAGGGGTTTGCTTCATTAACTGTTTTGCCATTAAAATCTATCATTGCACGTATTTTCCCCCAAGTATTTCCGCAAACAAAATAATCTCCTTTATTTAACTTTCCACCAGTAATTAATATTGTTGATACTGGTCCTTTACCTTTGTCAATTTTAGCCTCCAAAACCACACCCTTTGCATGACCTTCTTTTGCAGCTTTTAAATCTAAAATTTCAGATTGTAGAAGAATATTTTCCTTCAATTTATCTAAATTTGTTTTATTTTTTGCCGAAACTTCAACAAACAAAGTTTCTCCACCCAAACTCTCTGCGACTAACTCATACCTCATTAGTTCATCTTTTATTTTTCCAATATTAGAATTAGGTAAATCAGATTTATTTATTGCCACTATTATTGGAACATTTGCAGCCTTTGCGTGCTGAATTGCTTCAACGGTTTGTGGCTTAACACCATCATCTGCTGCTATTACTAAAATTACTATATCAGTAACTTTTGATCCTCTAGCTCTCATTTCTGTAAATGCTGCATGTCCTGGGGTATCAATAAATGTAATTAGTTTATTATCATCACCATAAACTTGATAAGCTCCTATGTGTTGTGTAATACCTCCAAATTCCCCTGACACTACATCGGTGCTTCTGAGAGAGTCTAACAATGAAGTTTTTCCATGGTCAACATGACCCATTATTGTAACAATTGGGGGTCTGGATTGTAAATTAGATTTGTCAATGTTATCTTTTTTTTCGAAATTTTCATTAGGTAGTTGCTCTATTACAGGAACGTGACCAAATTCCTTAACTATATACTCAGCAGTATCTTTGTCTATTGAGTGATTAATTGTAGCCTTTACTCCCATGTTTAAAAGGAACTTTATGATATTTGCAGATTGTTCTGCCATTCTATTAGATAATTCTTGAATAGTAATTTGTTTTGGTATTTTTACGTCTCTTATTACTTTTTTAAACTCTTTTTTTGTGTCTTCACCAAATTTTAAATTTTTCTTTTCTTTTAATCTAGCTCTTTTGACTGATGCTAAGCTTCTTTGCTTGATTTCAAACTCTTCTACGTCCATTGCTCTTGATAAAGTAAGTTTGTGTTCTCTTCTTTGAATAGAGTTTTTATCAAAACCTTTTTCTCGATTTTTTTCAGATTTTTTTGGTTCAGGTTGAATGAAGCGTTTTGTAGCTTGTTGTTCTGCAAATTTTCTAGCAAAATTTTTCTTATTTAAACTGATATTTGGTCTACTTTGATTTAAAAAATTTTTGTTTCTTGAAAAATTTTTATTAATATTCTTTTTCTTTTCTGGAATAAATACTTTTTTTTCACTTCTACGAAAACTAGCTTCACCCAATTTTTTTTTATCAAATGAAGTTGAGATTGTAAGTGTTTTTTTCTTTTTATTTTCAGCCATATTAATTCTCAAATACAATTTTTCTGGCAGACATAATTAAGTTATCTGCCTCTTCTCTGGTGAGTGCAAAATCCTCTAAATATCCGTTTATTTTTATACGTTTTCCTTTAATCTCGTCCATCCCTCCTATAAGTTCGTCTGATGATAACTCTGCAAAATCTTTAAGTTTTTTAATGTTTTGTTCCCCAAGCACAACCAACATTCCTTGGGTCATTCCTTTTAAATTTATTAAAGCATCTTCTACTCCTAACTCTTTCAACTTGTTTGATATTTCAACTTTTTCTTTCTCAAGATATTCTTTGGCCCTTGAAATTAATTCTTCTGCAGTCGAGTCTTCTATCCCCTCGATTTTAGAAATATCCTCAATTTTTGATTGTGCAATTTCATCAATATTTTGAAAATTCTCGGATACTAAAAGTTGACCTAGTGTTTCGTCGACCTCTAAACTTTTTATAAAATTTTGGCTTCTTTCCTTAAACTCAGCTTGTCTTCTCTCGGAGTCTTCTTGATCTGTTAATATATCAATTTCATAATTAATTAATTTTGAAGCTAACCTTACGTTCTGTCCTCTTCTTCCAATTGCTTTACTTAAATTTTCTTCACTTAAGATTACATCAATTCTTTTATTTTGATCATCAATTAAAACTTTTTGTATCTCTGCCGGAGAAAGCGACTCAGCTACAAGAGTTGGTAAGTCCTCTGTCCATTTTATTATATCAATTTTTTCACCTTGAAGTTCATTTACAACTGTTTGAACTCTACTACCTCTCATACCAACACATGCTCCCACAGGGTCTAGTGAGGAGTCTTGGGAGTGAACACAAATCTTTGCTCTACTTCCTGGATCTCTTGAAACAGCTTTAATTTCAATAACGCCTTCATAAATTTCTGGCACTTCCTGAAAAAATAATCTAGATAAAAATTGTGGATGAGCACGTGATAAGAAAATCTGATGGCCTTTGTTATCTCTCTTGACTTCGTAACAATATGCCTTAACCCTGTCCCCATTTTTTAATATTTCTCTTTGAATTAACTCCTCTTTTCTTATTATTCCTTCTGCTTTACCAAGATCGACAATTACATTTCCATATTCTAGTCTCTTAATAATCCCGCTTAATATTTGCCCCTGTTTTTCAATAAAATCGTTGTACTGTCTTGTTTTCTCAGCTTCCTTTACTCTTTGCGAGATAACTTGTTTTGCACTTTGTGCCGCTATCCTTCCAAAGTCTACTTGGGGCAATTCTTCATAAATTTTTTCTCCAATTTTTAAATCTTTGTTTTTTTTGTCCAGAGAAATTGCATCTTGCAAAGATATCTCTTTTGAGGAGTCCTCTACTTTTTCAACAATTAGAAGTACTTTTTGAATTTTTATACTTCCTTTTTCCCTATCTATTTTAGCCTCGATCTCGTTGTCAAAACCAAATTTACTGTATGCTGCTTTCTGTATGGCAGACTCCATAGAACTTAGAATAAGCTCTTTGTCTATTGATTTTTCATTTGCAACAGAATCAACGATTCTTAGCAGTTCTTGTTTGTCTAATCCTCTATTCAACATATAGTCAAACCTAAAAAAAAATGGGCAAGTGCCCATTTTGATCTTTCAGGTAATTAAGTATTGTTTAATAGATATCTAGAATGTTTTCAATAATTACTTTTTAAAAATATCAATTTTATCAGTTTTTTCCCATGAAAAAGACCCATCGGATGCTGGTTTTCTTCCAAAGTGTCCATAAGCTGCTGTTCGTTCGTAAATTGGTCTATTCAACGATAGCATTTCTCTAATACCTCGCGGACTTAAATCAAAATTTTCTTTTATAAGTTTTTCAACTTTTTTTGACTTTGCTTCATCACCATCAAAAAGATTTACATATATCGACAGAGGTTTTGAAACCCCTATAGCATAAGCAAGTTGTATTAAGCATTTGTCAGCAACCTTTGAGGCTACAATATTTTTTGCAACATATCTTGCAGCATATGCTGCAGATCTATCCACTTTGCTTGGATCCTTGCCAGAAAATGCACCTCCACCATGTGGGGCCGCTCCACCATAAGTATCTACTATTATTTTCCTTCCAGTGAGCCCGCTGTCTCCGTCAGGGCCCCCAATTATAAATTGTCCAGTTGGATTGACATAAAATTCTTCATCTTTTAACTCTGATAATAATTTCTTTGGAATAGATTTCTCTAAGTATGGTCTTACAATATCTTTAACTTTTTTTTGGTCTACTTCTGGAGAGTGCTGTGTTGAGATGACTATAGATTTTACTTTGGTTGGTTTACCATTTTCATATAACATTGTAACTTGGCTTTTTGAGTCAGGCTCTAAATCTTTTGCAATTCCTTTTTTTCTATCATGAGCCATTAATTCTAAAATTTTATGCGAATAATAAATTGGTGCAGGCATAAGAACCTCTGTTTCACTACATGCATAACCAAACATTATTCCTTGATCACCTGCTCCCTCATCTTTATTTCCTTTAGAGTCAACACCCATTGCAATATCTGAAGATTGTGAATGAAGATGAACATCAATGCTACAATTTTTCCAATGAAAACCTTTTTGTTCATATCCAATATCCTTAATACAATTTCTTACTTTTTTAATTATATCCTCTTTTGTAGTTTCTGGCCCTCTAACTTCACCTGCTAGAATAACTTTGTTTGTTGTTGTTAAAGTCTCGCAAGCCACTCTTGATAACGGATCTTTCGAAATATAGGTATCGACAACCATATCAGAAATACGATCACATACCTTGTCTGGATGACCTTCGGAAACTGACTCGCTTGTAAACAAATAATTTTTTGAATTCATTATAGTTTAAGTTTTTTTAATATTATGAAAGTAATAACATAAATAATTAAAAGTAAAGTAAATATTAAATATTTGTTTACGTTAGCATTTTTTTGATTTAGAGATAGGTAAATTCATCTCAATATTTCCAAACTCATTAGATTTCAAGGTTTTTAAAATTTTTCCCTCTGGACTGATAAAAGCACTTATACCTTTGTTCGCTGACCTGACTGTAAAACTACCAGTCTCAATTGATCTAAAGATTGCCTTTGCAAAATGTTGTTGTGGACCAATACTATCACCAAACCAAGCGTCCTCGGAAATATTTATTATAAAGTTGAAGTATTTTTTTTTATTCTCTAATAAATGAGGAAAAATAATTTCGTAGCAAATAAGTGGTAAAATATTTATGATTTGTTCATCAAATTTGAGAGAAATAATAGTGTCATCTTTTCCTTTTGAAAATGAATTATAGCCAGAAGTAATTTTTTTTAATCCTATTTTTTTAAGTATTTTTTCGAATGGTAGAAATTCGCCAAATGGAACTAATTTTTGTTTATTATATTGACTTATAATATTAAAATTTTTGTCAATAATTATAAAACTATTAAAGTAATCTGTATTAGTATTTTCTTTTTTTTTTGTATTGGCACCAAGAATTATCAAATGTTTTTCAGAAAAATTATCTTTTATCATTTTTTTTAATTCTTTCGTATTCTTAAAATTTTCATCTAAAATTACACCTTCTGGCCATACAAAAATTGTTTTTTGATCCTTATTTGGTTCACTCATTAGTATTAATTTAGACAAAACTAATTTTTGATTTTTAAATTCAGATAAATCTATGCCAGCGGTTACTATTTTAAAATTTAACTTATCTAAATTTGTATCTAATTCTTTAGAATTTATTTTATAGGAACCATAAAAATAATTAGAAAAAACCAAAATAATGAAAAAACTTATAAATAAATACTTAGATTTTTTTTTAAAAAAAGCTACTGCAGGTAAAAAGAAAAAAGTTATAACAATTAAATTAAATGAAAAAATTCCAATATAAGACAATATTTGTAAACTTTCTTGTGACCAAGAAAAACTATAAGCCCAGAGATTCCATGGAAAACCAGTAAAAATAAAACTTCTTATAAAATCTGATAATGTAAAAATTAAACTTATTAAAATTATAGATGAAATTTCTGTATTAATAAAGTTGCCAATAATCACAAGAGGCAGTGAAAAAAATAATGATAGAAATAAAGGAATCAATATTAGAGCAAAAGGGATTAAAAATTTAAATGTATCGTCGAAAGTGAGTGAATAAGAAATCCAATAAGTCCCAAAAAGAAAAAAACCAAATCCATAAGACGAACCAAGAAAAAATAAATTTTTTAAAAATGGTTTTTTCCTATAAGAACTTTGTGTTTTCTTTTTTACGTAAAAAATTAAATAAAATAATAATGACAGTGATAATGCGTTAATAAAAAATAAATTAAATGGTCTAAAACCTAAAAAAGTTATTCCGCCTAAAATAAAAGGAAAAATTAAAAGAATGAAAATTCTTTTATTGAAGAAATTTAACATTTTAATTGATTTATAATTTTATCTTCTAGTCTTTTCATTTTAAAAAAATCTTTATTTTTGTAATGCTTATATCCCAACAAGTGTACAAAGCCATGTATCCATAATTTATTAAAATTTTTTTTAAAATCATTTTTTTTCCTATCAACTTTGTATAAATTAAGCACAATATCACCAAGATAAATATTTTTTTTTAATCTTAATTTTTTTTTAATCTCTTTTGAGTCGTAGTTGGGAAAGGATAAAATATCTGTTGATTTATTTTTTTTTCTGAATTTTTTGTTAAGAGTTCTTATATCGTTATTTCCTGTAAGCATTATAGATATATTTAATAATCTATATTTAAAATGCTCTTTTAGATTTATTTTCTTTGCTTGCTTGTTTAAGTATCTGGTTGGATCTGATAAATATTTTTTCCAATTCTTATCTTTAATAAGAACATCAATTTTGATCATCAAAATTTTTTTGGTATGCTTGTATAATTTTAGATACAAGTGGATGCCTAACAACATCCTTATGATCAAATTCAATCACTTTTATCTCTTTAATATCTTTAAGAATTTTCCTAGATTTAATTAATCCAGAATGATTTTTGTTTATCAAATCAATTTGAGATGGATCTCCATTAACTACCAATTTTGAATTTTCGCCTATTCTAGTTAAAAACATTTTAATTTGAGTTAGAGTTGCATTTTGTGCTTCATCAAGAATAGCAAATGAATTTTTTAGCGTTCTTCCTCTCATAAATGCTAACGGTGCTATCTCAATAGATCCATTATCAATTTTTCTTTGAATTTGATCATAACCAAATAAATCATATAGAGCGTCGTACAAAGGTCTTAGATAAGGGTCTACTTTTTCTTTCATGTCGCCAGGTAAAAAACCTAGTCTTTCACCTGCCTCCACAGCTGGTCTAGACAATATTACCCGATCAATTTTTTTTTCCATTAATAAAGTTACAGCCACCGAAACTGCCAAGTAACTTTTTCCTGTACCTGCTGGACCTAAAGACATAACTATGTTTTCACTTTGAAGTGCCCTTAAATATTCGGACTGTTTTTTTGATCGAGGAATTATAGATCTTCTTGGAGTTTTAATTATTTGATCTATTGATCTCACATTATTTTTGTTTTTTTCATCCACTTCATTTACTCCGTGTTTAATTGAATAAATTATATCATTGTTTTCTATCGAATTGGTAACTAGAAATTTGTTAACTAAAAACATTAAAGAATTAGAAACGTTTGGAACTGAAGTTTTGTTACCTTTGACAGTTATTGAATTTCCTCTAAAAAAGAGCTTGGTATTTGTAAGTTTCTCTAATTGAATCAGATTTTTATTAAACTCTCCAACAATAGCCATCAAAACATCATTGTTGAATATTTTTATATTTGCAGTCTCATTATCAATTTTCTTTACTGAGATCTCTTTATTAAGGTTTTTAGCTTCTAACATTATGCGACAGCCCCATTTTTTATATTCTCTTTTAAACCAAATAAATTATTCCTATTACTATTTTTGATTTTCACATCTATAATTTTTCCTACATCATTTTTATTTGTATTTTGAATTATAACTGGTGTTAAATTATCAAGTCTACCAAAGAAACTTTCTTGATTTTTAAGTTTGTTTTCAACCAAAACTTTTTTTGATTTTCCAATCTGACTATTATTTTCCTCAAGTTGTATAATATTTAACAAATTTTGTATAATCTTTAATCTTTCGAGCTGCGTTTTTTTATCAACAGATTTTTGTTTTGATGCAGGTGTTCCAGGTCGTTGATTATAAATAAATGAAAATGAGTTTATAAACTTTATTTTATTAATTAAGGAAATAGTATCATTAAAGTCCTTTTCTGTTTCGCCTGGATACCCAACAATAAAGTCACTTGAGAATTTAATTTCTGGTCTTGCTTGTTTTAATTCTGTAATTATATTTAAGTATTTTTCTCTTGTATGCTTTCTATTCATTTCTTTTAATATTTTATTTGAACCACTCTGAACTGGTAAATGCACAAACGGTACTAACTTTTTTGAAAATTTATGACATCTAATTAAATCGCTTGTCATATCATTTGGGTGAGATGTTGTGTATCTAATTCTCTTTAATTCTTTCATTTTTTCTAATTCAAATATCAAATTAGATAGTTTTGAAACTTTTTCATTTTTTTCATATGAGTAAGCATTTACGTTTTGACCCAAAAGTGTAATTTCAATAACTCCATTTGAGATTAAATCTTTGGCCTCTTTAATTATTTCAATTGGGGACCTAGAATATTCAGGTCCCCTTGTATATGGGACAACACAAAAGTTACAAAATTTATCACACCCTTCTTGTATTGTAATAAATGAAGATGTTTTAGAATCGGAATTTCTTATAGTATTTAATTTATCAAATTTATTTACAACATCAAAATTTGTAAAATTTAATTTATTTTTTCTTTGGTTTATCTTTTGTAAGATTTTTGGGATATTTTGATAAGATTGAGGACCTATCACTGCATCAATATATGGTTCTCGCTGTAGCATTTCTTCATTTTCTGCTTGCGCAGCACATCCTGTAATAAAAACTACTGGTTTTTTTTTATTTTTATAATTTTTTTTTAAACGACCAATATCATGATAAACTTTTTCAGTTGCTTTTTCTCTAATATGACAGGTATTTAAAATGTAACAATCAACATCATTTGGATCTTCAATTCTAGAATATCCAACTTTTTTTACTAAATCGGACAAACGATTACTATCGTATTCGTTCATTTGGCATCCGAATGTTTTAATGTAAATTTTTTTAAACAAATTATTAATTTTTTTTAATTTTTTGTGCGTATAGTTCTAATTTATGATCAATTAATTTATATCCTAACTTTTGGGCAACTTTTTTTTGAAGTTCCTCAATATCTTTATCTACAAATTCTATTATTTCGCCAGTTTTTACATCGATCAAATGATCGTGATGTTCTTCAGTCAATGGTTCATATCTAGATTTGCCCTCTTTGAAGTCATGTCTCTCAATAATTCCTGCTTCTTCAAAAAGTTTTACTGTTCTATAGACCGTGGCAATACTGATATTTTTGTCTAGTTGATTTACTCTTTTATGAAGTTCTTCAACATCTGGATGATCTTTTGAACCGTAAGTTACTTTTGAGTCAGACATAACTTTTGCTATCAGACGCCTTTGGTCTGTTAATCTAACACCTTTATTCTTGCATTTGTCTTCGATTTTACTCATTAAATTGTAATTTAACTTAAGTAGACTGGTTTAATCAAATTATTTTGTATTAATTTTTTATTAATTAATAATTCAATATTTTTAGCATCAAAATTGGCTAAATCTTGGTCTCTGAAGCCATATAATTTAGCCCCAGTTGATACTTTGATACCTTTTGCCACTGCAAGTGAGATCCTAACACCTGAAAAGCTTCCGGGTCCGATATTTACAACCACTGAAAAGTTTTTATCAACATTAGCTTTTTTTTGTTTAATAAAATCAAATATATTATTCACAAGTACTTCGTTACTTCTTATTTTAGTTTGAAGTTTTTTGAAAAAAAAATTATTATTTATTTTTAAAGCAATAATATTATTTTTACCTGTGCAACTTATTATTAAAAAATTTTTAACCATTATTCTGTTTATAGTTTTATTAGGTAATTTAAACAATTCCTATTCTTACGCAAAAAGTATTGACGATTATGGCATCATCTCAATAATGTATCATCGTTTTGAGGAAAATAAGTATCCCTCAACAAATATTAGGATAAAAGACTTTAAAAAACACATAGATTTAATTGAAAAAAGCAAATTCAGCTTTATATCCCATGAGGAATTTGAAACAGCAATAAATTCAAAAAATCTAAATAAAAAAATACTTTTAACAATTGATGATGGTTTTTCTTCTTTTTATGAATATGCCTGGCCAATACTCAAACAAAAGAAAATACCTTTTATAATTTTTATTAATACAGAGTCAATTGGTTCTAGTGGCTATATGAATTGGTCTCAAATTAAAGAAATCTCAAGTTTTAATTTTGTACATATTGGGAATCACAGTCATACTCATGATTACTTAGTAGATAAAAGTGATAAAGAAATAAAAAATGATTTAGAGAAATCAATTAAAATATTTAAAAAGAATCTTAATCATCAAACTAAATTTTTTGCATATCCTTTTGGGGAATATAGAAAATCTTATATCAATATTGTGAAAGAATTAGGTTTTGAATATGGATTTGGTCAACATTCTGGGGTAATGGACAAAACAAAAAATAAATTTGAATTACCAAGATTCCCTATAAACGAAAAATATGGTGAAGAAAAAAGATTTAAAACATTATTAAATACTATACCTTTTCCTTATATAAAAATAAGTCCAGAGGAAAAGTATTTAAAACCTAACGACAATCCCCCTGAAGTAAAAGTTACTTTTTTCAAAGACGGTCCAGATATAAAAAATATAGGTTGTTATTCTAATGAAGAGGATAAATGGAGGAAATCAAAGATTAATTTTATTTCAAGTAATGAAATGAATGTAATACTTGAAGGTAAATTTGTTACTGAGAGAGGAAGAATAAATTGTTCTTTAAGAGAACCAACTGGTGAGTGGAGATGGCTTGGGATACAATTTGTTATATCTAACTTATAGATTTAAAGTGTCAAAGTAGAAGATTTGTTTGAGTTCATCAAAACCGCTCCATCAAAATCTGTAAGCTGGTTTTGTTCAATAATCTTTTTTAAGGCTATCGTATATTCTGAACCTGTCGCAGCATAATTGTGTAAATATTGTACAAGTTCTGTTCCAGAAATCTTTTTATTTGTTTTTCTTAATTCTGCCCGTTTTTCTCTAAATTCTCTATATCCTTTGTGCGTGTTTAAATTATTTTTGTAAGCTTGAACGGATGATCTAAGAATTGGAAACTTTAGTATCTTATGAGCCTGATTTTTTTCTCTTTCTAGAGGTGCAATACCTTTCTTACCCCAAGTCCACTGACCAAACATTGCATTTCCTTCTAATGCGAATCTAGAGGTTCCCCAGCCACTTTCTTTTGCAGCTTGAGCAATAGCTATTGAAACAGGGATTATATCCATTCTTATCTTCAATTCTGTTATGTCCTCGTTTTTAATTCCATAATCTTCAAATCTTCTTTTTAACCATACCCTCTCACCTCTTGTATTGTTAGGTTTAGCTAAAATCTTGAAAAGTTTTTTTCTATTTTCTATAATTTTATTATTTTCATCTAATATTAAAGGCATAACTATTTTGATGAAGGTATTCTTTTTGGTTTTTGTACTTTTAATTTTTTTTAAATCTTTTGGTAGTTTTGATAGGTAAATAGGTTTTACAAGAGCTCCTGTTCTTATACTTTTTAGATCATACTTCAAATCTTCAAAGAGGTTTAGAGTAACCTTAGTATCTAAACTTATTTCATCATCATTAGTTTTCGGTTTTTTTGTTTTAACTTGATTTTCAGTACGTTTGTTTTGGGAGCCAAAATTTGTTTTATACTCTTTAGCTACATGGGTAAATTTGATTTCGTTAGTTACCAATTTTATATATGGTCTTATAGTAATTAAACTGGTTATAAAACCTAGTAACGCTACAGTTAAAACTATATTTGTTATAACCTGTTCTTTGAATTTTATTTGGGCAACTTGTTTTCTATTTTGGCTATTAACTGGTAATGGTATTTTGTTTTTAAATAATATTAACTCTAATTGAGAAGTTGTAAGATTTTTCTTTGATTTAAGATATGATTTAACTTCAGGAACTTTATAAAGCTTTGATAGCTCTATTAACTGATCTCTATAAGGGACATCTTTTTTCACTATATTAATTAGCCTCTACAGATTTAACTTCTTTCACGTAATGACATAGTAAATTTTGGACACCTTGTTTTAATGTCATTACAGAACTTGGGCAACCAGAACAACTTCCTTTTAATTTGACCTGAACTATTCCTTTATCAAAAGAGACAAATTGTATATCACCACCATCTTTTGCAACAGCAGGTCTTACCTTTGTTTCTAGAACATCTTTAATTTGTTGGATAGTCTCATTTTCTTCTAACGGTTTTGTTTTAGGAGTTACATTTTCTTTTAATATCATTGGTTTATTATTTTTTTCAAAATAATCATTTATTGAAGAAATGATTGAGGGTTTGAGTATATCCCAGCTTGTTTTGTCATCTTTCTTTACACTCATAAAATTTTTTGAAATTAAAACCAATTCAACTCCATCAAAATCCAGAATATTTTTCACAAATTCGTTTGTGATTTGACTTAAATCTTTTTTTTGAAACTCTTGTGTTTCAACTTCTGAGAACTGTTTTTCAGACATAAATTTCAAAGCATTAGGGTTTGGTGTATTTTCTATTTGTATCATGATGTTAATTTAGCATATTTTCATGAAAACTTAATATGAAATAAATCCTACAATATCTTTTACTTTGTTTATATTTGTATTTGCAATTTTTCTCGCTTTATTTGACCCACTTTTGAGAATGTCTATCAAATACTTCTCGTCTTTTTTTAGATCCTTAATTTTTTTTCCGATAGGACAAATTGAAGCTATCAGTGCATCTGTAAGTTCTTTTTTAAGTTTAGAAAAGTCTTTACCAGCCATGCTTTCTAAAGTTTGTTCTATAGTTTGATTTCTAATGAAAGAATAAATATTTATTAAATTTAATGCCTCAGGCCTATTTTTTAAATTTTCAATTTTAGTTGGAATAGGTTCAGAATCTGTTTTGGCTTTTTTTATTTTTTTACTAATTTCATCCTCAGAGTCCTGTAAATTAATTCTAGAATATTCAGATTCGTCTGATTTGCTCATTTTATTTTTTCCATCTCTTAAACTCATGACCCTTGAAAGTTTTTTTTGAATTAAAGGTTCTGGAATAGGAAAGAAATTTTCTGATTTAAAATCGTTATTAAACTTTTGAGCTATATCTCTTACAAGTTCTAAATGTTGTTTTTGATCATCTCCTACAGGCACGTGAGTTGCTTTATACAACAATATATCTGCAGCCATTAAATTTGGATAAACATAAAGTCCAACACTGGCATTCTCTTTATTTTTTCCTGCTTTTTCCTTAAATTGAGTCATTCTATTCATCCAACCAATTCTAGAAACACAATTTAAGATCCACGCAAGTTCTGCGTGTTCACTCACTGAGGATTGATTAAATATAATGCTTTTTTTAAAATCCAAACCACACGCAATGAATGCTGCAGTTGTTTCAAGCATGTTTTTTTTTAATTCTTTTGGATCCTGAAAAACAGTAATTGCATGAAGATCTACTACACAATATATACACTCCATTTTCTTTTGGAGCTCTACAAAGTTTTTAATAGCTCCCAGATAATTGCCTAAATGTAAATTTCCGGTAGGTTGTACACCTGAAAAAACTATTTGTTTGGAGTTAATACTCATTTTAATTTATAGCTTTTAAATTTTAATATTCCCAAAATGTTTGTAATTAATAGATAAATAGCTGCTGATAAACTTATCATAATTAAAAGGTAAATTAATTTAAATTTGTAAGTATATTCTAACTTATCCTCAAAATATTCTAAACCAAAATAAAGGAAAAAACACATTAATGT
>MDTB01211474.1_pt1 | contig 15432 bp, 14 predicted proteins | sample 811161 | NCBI WGS metagenome assembly MDTB01 (sample SAMN05326650, study PRJNA326480) | marine metagenome | isolation source: seawater | place: Mediterranean Sea | collected 2009 | reverse complement strand
TGTAACTGCTGCTACAGTTATTTTAAATAAAAATTTTAAAAGTGAATTAATAACTGATTCAAAAAAACTATCTAAAAATCAAAGAGAAGAAGCAAAAAATATAATAATAGAAAATTCAATAGCATATGCAGTTTGCAATGTGACAAATAAGAAAATAGATAAAATAAATATTCTTAATGCATCAATACTAGCAATGCATAAATCAATTATAAAACTCAATCACAAAGTTGATTTCATAATTGTTGATGGAAATAGATTTAAAAACATTAACGATATTCATTATAAAACAATAGTTAAAGGAGATCAAAAATATTTAAATATAGCAGCTGCATCAATTTTAGCTAAAACATACAGAGATAGTTATATGGAAAAAATCCACAAAAAATATCCTCAATATAATTGGATAAAAAACAAAGGATACCCTACAAAAGAACACAGACTGGCAATAAAAAAATATGGGATAACTAAATATCACAGAAAATCTTTTAAGCTATATGATGAACAATTAAAAATCAATTTTTAATTTTATAAACTGATAATATCAAGGATGAGATTAATTTCATTATATCTTCTTTTAATTTTTTCTACCTACAGCTGCAATTTTATAGAAATAAATAAGCAAACTATTTATGACCTTATTCCAGAGAACACATCATTAATAATTAGAATAGATAATCCTAGTAAATTTAAAAGTGATCTAATAAACAATGCTGTTTCATTAAAACTTTTAGCTAACCAAACAGATTATAAGTTTAATGAACAGATAAAAATTGTTGAAAAATTTTCTGGTAAAAATCCAATTTTAATCTGCTTGTCAGATGAAAAAAATAATAAAAGCTATACTATTATAACTAAACAAAGCAATGAGCTAATAGATTTTAGTAATGATCAGGTTTATAATAAAATTATTGACAGTATCTATTTGATTTCAAATTCTCAAAGTAAAATTGAAAAATCAGAACTAAAGACCAGTCATCTGTATGAAAAATATAAAAACCTGAAATCAGATGATGCTACATTTTCAATATTTGCTAAAAACTCATTTTCAAATAATTTTTTTAAATCAGTTTTTGGAAAATCAATTCAAAATATTAATTCTGATATGTTTCTAAAAGCAAATTTATTTAATGATAAAATTCTAATTAACGGACTGTCGGTTATAAATGATTCAGCCAGTAAATCAAATAATATATTTAAAAATAGCATACCAAAAGAGAGCAAAATAAACAGCGCTATTCCAAAGAGTTATAAAAATTTCTATTCGTTTAAAATAGGTGATGATGAAATTGAAGAAATAGGAGTTTTAGAGATTGGCAACGAACAAATAGCAATTTTTAGATCATCTAATATTAATAAAACTAAAGCAGAAGTTAAAGACTATAAAACCTCTGACAACTATAAAGGAAAAGAAATTTTAGAAATAGCTGATAAAGCAAGATTTAAAAAATTAATTGATTCAATAAATATGGAAATTGAATTTGAAAAAATAGTAGTTGTTGATGAATATCTATTTCTTTCTAATTCAGTAAAATCAATTAAAACATTAATTGACAGCTATCTTCTAAAAAATACATATTTATATAGTCAAAACTATGCTAAATCAAATGAGTTTTTATCTAAAGAATCTTCCTACGAAATAAATTCAAAGAATAACTCATTAATAGATATTTCAAAATTAATTGGATTAAAATCATCAATGAATGAATTTAATAACACAAAAATTCAAATTGTAAATGAAAATCATACTTTTCACATAAATGGAATAATTGACAATGATAATAACGAATATTCAGAAAATAAGATTAATAAAATTTTTAGTACAAAAATTCAAGGCAATTTAATTATAGAACCAAAATTTATTACGAATCATATAACAAAAGCAAAAGAGATTGTTGTTCAGGATAGCAATTACAATCTGTATTTGATTACTAATCAAGGAAAAGTTCTTTGGAAAAAGAAATTAAATGGAAAAATATTAGGTGAGGTAAAACAGGTAGATCTATATAAAAATGGAAGATTACAACTAATATTTACTACTGAGAAAAGATTATATGTAATTGACAGAAACGGAAGAGACGTTAAACCTTTTCCTAAAATCTTTAGAGATAAAATCACTCAGCCTTTATCAGTTTTTGATTATGATAATAATAAGAATTATAGATTTCTTATTACACAAGGGAGTGAACTATTAATGTATGATAGTAAAGGAAAAATAATAAAAGGATTTAAGTATGACACTGGTGATGAAATATTATACCCACCAAAACACTTTAGAATTAAGAATAAAGACATCATTTCAGTAATGACTAAAAAAGGCTTAAAAATTCTAAATAGAAGAGGTAAAATCAGAATAAAAATTAAGGATAATGTCAGATTTTCTAATAGCGATATTTACAGATATAATAACAACCTAATAGGAATATCTGTCGATGGAAATTTAACTCAAATAAACATGAATGGTTCTATATCCTATAGAAAACTAGATTTATCAGAAAATCATAAGATAAATTCAAAATATAATCTTACTGTGATTAATAGTGGGAATAAACTAACTAACCTAAAAAAATCTATTGAGCTGCCTTTTGGTGATTTTTCAGATCCAAAAATATTTAGCTATAATAAAAGAAAATATATTTCAATATTTGATAATCAAGGAAAAGCAATATATCTATTTGATGATAAGTTAGACCTATTTGAAGGCTTTCCACTTTACTCTAACTCAAATATAGATCTAGATAATATTGACAAAGACAATAATCTAGAGATAATACTAATTGAAGAAGAAAAATCGATTAGGGCGTATGAAATAAATAACTAATCAACAAGAGTAGCATCAAATAAAATTTTAAAATTTTTTAAAATTTTATTTTTCACTTCATTAATGTCAATATTTTTAACACCAAGCTCCATGCTTAAAGATGTAACTGAATTATTTTTAATTCCACATGGAATAATCTTTTCAAAATATTTTAAATCAACATTTACATTTAGTGCAAAGCCATGCATAGTCACCCATCTACTTGCTCGAACTCCCATTGCACAAATCTTTCTAGGAAAGGGAGTATCACAGTCTAACCACACTCCTGTGCTACCTGGATTTCTTTCACCTTTTAAACCATAATCTTTAAGTGTTAAAATTATAATCTCTTCTAAGAATCTCAAATATTTATGAATATCTGTAAAGAAATTTTCCAAATCTAAAATTGGATAACCCACTATTTGGCCTGGTCCGTGATAGGTAATATCTCCTCCTCTATTTATTTTATAAAACTTGGCATTATTTTTTGTTAATTCACTCTCATCTATTAACAAATTTGAAATATCTCCACTCTTTCCTAAAGTATATACATGTGGATGTTCAACAAAAATTAAATAGTTTTTAGTCAATTCATTAGCACCTTCTCTTCTATTTTTTATTTTAATTGCTACAATATCATTTAAAAGTTTCTCTTGATAATCCCAAGCCTTTTTATACTCTATTAACCCTAAATCTTTTATTTTAACTTCCTTGTTCATTACAGATTTTTATATTTTGGGTTGTTTAAAATGACTAAAGCTGCAATAACACCTGGAACCCATCCACAAAGCCATAGTAAGAACACTATTAAAACTGAGCCACACCCTTTATCAAATACAGCTAAAGGAGGACATAAAATAGATAATAAAACTCTAATTAAACTCATAAAATTATAGATGTGTAAAGATAAATAATCTATTTCATTATTTATTTTAATGAATAATTATTTATAACAATTAATATTGATATCCTAATCATTTAAAACTATATTTGTCTATACATAATTTACTTTCTTAAATGAGCAATTTATCTGAGCAAGAAATAGTTAGAAGGGAAAAATTAAAAAAATTAATTGAAATGGGTATTAACCCGTACCCTGCAGACTTATTCCCTATAACAAGTAGCAGTAAAGAAATTAAAGAAAATTTTAAAGAAAAAACTAATGTTGTAATTGCAGGTAGAATAATGTCAAGACGTATTCAAGGAAATGCAAGTTTTGCAGAAATGCAGGACAACTTTGGCAGAATTCAATTGTACTTAAACAGAGATGAAATTTGTATAGGTGATGATAAAACTCTATATAATGAGGTGTATAAAAAACTTCTAGATATTGGAGATATTATTGGAATAGAAGGCTCTTTATTTAAAACTAAGGTTGGTGAGAAAACTGTTCTTGTTAAAAATTTTACCATCTTAAATAAATCTATCAGACCATTACCTCTTCCAAAAAAGGATGCTGAAGGAAATGTGTTTGATGAATTTAATGATCCTGAGCAAAGATATAGACAACGCTATGTTGACCTAATTGTTAACCCAAGTGTTAAAGAAACCTTTATTAAGAGGACAAAAATTACTAACAGCATTAGAGATTTTTTAAATGACAAAGGTTATCTGGAGGTTGAAACTCCGATTTTGCAGCCTATTCCTGGAGGTGCTGCGGCAAGACCGTTTTTAACTCATCATAATGCTCTTAACATACCTCTGTATATGAGAATTGCTAATGAGCTCTATTTAAAAAGATTAATAGTAGGTGGTTTTGATGGGGTGTATGAATTTGCTAAAGATTTCAGAAATGAAGGAATGGACAGATCTCATAATCCAGAATTTACAATGCTAGAATTTTATGTAGCATATAAAGATTACTTGTGGATGATGAAAACTACAGAGCAATTACTTGAAAAGGTTGCTATTGGATCTAATGGAAATACAAAAATTAAGCTTGGTAAAGAGACTATTGAATTTAAAGCCCCATATCCTAGAATTCCTATACTTGAAGCAATAGAAAAATACACTGGAGAAGATGTTTCTAATATGGATGAGGATGAGCTAAGAGAGTGTGCAAAAAAAATGGGAATTGAGGTAGATAATACAATGGGCTATGGCAAATTAGTTGATGAGATATTTGGTGAAAAATGTGAACATGAATTTATTCAACCCACATTCATAATTGATTATCCAAAAGAAATGAGTCCATTGACAAAAGAGCATCGATCAAACCCAAAACTTACAGAAAGATTTGAACTAATTATAGATGGTAAAGAGATTGCAAATGGGTATAGTGAATTAAATGATCCTATTGATCAAAAGAACAGATTTGAAGAGCAACTAAAACTGTCAAAAAAGGGAGATCTTGAAGCAACTGAATTCATTGATCATGATTTTTTACGTGCCCTTGAATATGGGATGCCTCCTACTTCAGGTATTGGTATAGGAATTGACAGGTTAGTAATGTTAATGACAAATATTAGCTCAATACAGGAGGTAATATTTTTTCCACAAATGAAACCTGAGAGAAAAAAGGTTGAATTAAGTGAAAACGAAAAGATTATATATGATCTATTATCTAATCAGGAGGTATTGCTTTCAGAAATAAAAGATAAAGCTGAGCTAAGCAATAAAGCATGGGATAAATCAACGAAAAGTCTTAGGAAACTTGGTCTAGTTATAGTTGAAAAAAAAGATGATAATATTTATATCTCCAAGTCAAAATAAATACTATATTTAAACAAAATACTCTACAATGAAAAAATTATATGAATTTATTGACTTGAAACAATTTTTACTAATTATTGCTATCACATTAGCCTCTGTTTCAAGTTTTGCTCAGTCACAGGAATATTCTTCAATTGAAGAAGTAAAGAAATTAAATTTTGAGCTTTTTGAAGAAATTGGGTTTGATGAAAATCAAATGAATCATGTATGTAGAGCAATATATTCTATGCAAAAAAGAGCTAGTTACCTAGCTGAAAGCGGGGCTTCTCCCAATAAAGAAAAATTAGATCTACAATTTAAATCATTAATGCTAAGAGCATTATCTGAAGAAGATTTCAAGAAATTTGAATCTATAAAACATAAACTAAAATAAATTTTTCTTCATTCAATTATAATTGGTTAAAATAGATTTACACGGCTTAAAGTATTCTCAGGTGGAAGATATGCTAGCCAATAAAATAATAACTCAATACAATCTAGGCCATAAAGATATTGAGGTGATTACTGGAAACAGTGAAAGAATGAAAATTCTTGTCAAAAAAATCTGCGAAGAGTATGGTTTTAGAGTAGACCAATCATGGAATCAAAATACAGGATCATTAATAATCAGCAGTAAAGAAATTTAGGCTGTTTATTAACAAGAAATTGTTGATTTTATTTAGACTCAAGTTAACTTATACATTGAATTTTGAGGTAAATTTGTGAGATTTTAATTTCTAATTAAAATTTATATAGATATTCAAGGCCATCAACATAACATTGGTACAGGCATGTATCAACCTAATCCTCACTGGTCCACTATTTTGATATTTTCCGAAAATTTGTTGATGACTTGGATTCTATTTATCTCCTATAATAATTTGCTCACCTATAGTTATTCCTTCTGAATCTAAGTTGTTATAGTTAATCAAATCATCAATAGAAACATTAAATTTCTTGGATATAGAATAGAGTGTGTCTCCTTTTTTAACTTTGTAAAGTTTTTCCTTAGAATTTTTCTTTTTTAATACAATATTATCAAAACGATATAGCTTATATCGATCAATCAAATCAATTAATTTTTGAGAATATTTCTTATCTGTAGCATACCCTGCTTTTTTTAATCCTTTTGCCCATGATTTATAATCATCCTTTTTTAATTTAAATAAATCTGAGTACCTGCCTCTTGATTTTAAGAATATAGAATGATCTCTAAAAGAAAATTCAGGAGAAGAATATTTTCTAAAACATTCTTGTTTTTTATCATCATCATGATAAATCTTTGGTCCATTCCAATCGTGACATTTAATTCCAAAATGATTGTTTGCCTTAACTGCTAGCCTTCCTTTACCAGAACCAGATTCTAAAATTCCCTGAGCTAAAGTAATACTTGCAGGAATTTTATATTGCTTCATCTCATCCATAGCAATCTGACTATAATATGCAATATAATCTTCAGTAGTTCTTATTACTGGGATAATTGACTTCTTGTCTTTTACCTTTTTTTTCTTTTTTGTTTTCTTTTTCTTTACCGGGATTTCCTTTTTATTATTTTCATAATTATATATGACTCTTTTTGATCCGCAACTTTGCAAAAAACAAACAAACAATATAAACAGTATATACCTTTTCATTTCTCTGATTCAAAGATAATCCAAATTTAATTGAATTTACTTTATCTTTACCAAGCTAATTATTTCTCAGGCAGCATGGATCAAGATGACTATTATATGACAGAAGAAGGATATAAATGCTATACTGAAAAATATCATTTAAAAAGAGGATATTGTTGTCAAAGTAGTTGCAGGCATTGTCCTTATGGATATGATCAATGTAGAAATTAAAATTAATTATGACTTTTAAACAGCAGATTAAAGAAGGTATTCCAAAAAAACTTCCATCTAAAAGGAAATATGATGAAAAAATAAATCATGCTCCAATTAGAGAAAATGTGTTGACAAAAGATGAAAAAAAATTAGCACTTATCAATTCCCTTAGATATTTTGATAAAAAACATCACAAATTATTAATAAAGGAATTTAAAGAAGAATTAAATAAATATGGCAGAATATATATGTATAGATTTAGACCTACCTATAAAATATATTCCAGACCAATTAATCAGTATCCTTACAAGTCAAAAAAGGCTGCTGCCGTTATGTTAATGATTCAAAACAACTTGGATGAGGATGTGGCTCAACACCCACATGAACTTATAACATATGGTGGAAATGGATCAGTTTTTCAAAATTGGGCTCAGTATTTAATTTGTATGAAGTATTTGTCTGAAATGACAGACAAGCAAACCCTTGTAATCAATTCTGGACATCCTCTAGGCTTATTCCCTTCAAATAAAAATGCTCCTAGGGTTGTCGTATCCAACGGAATGGTAATTCCAAATTATTCGAAGAAAATAGATTTCGAAAAATTTAATTCATTAGGGGTTACTCAGTATGGCCAAATGACAGCAGGAAGCTATATGTACATTGGTCCCCAAGGTATTGTGCATGGAACGACAATAACAGTATTAAATGCTTTTAGAAAAATAGGAAAAAACCCTAGAGGCAAAGTCTTTCTAACCTCTGGTCTTGGTGGAATGAGTGGGGCGCAACCAAAAGCAGGGAATATATCAAAATGTATTACAGTTTGTGCTGAGGTTAATCTAAAAGCAATTCAGTCTAGACATTCACAAGGTTGGGTAGATGAGGTAGTTAATAATTTAGATTCACTTGTAGAAAGAGTAAAAAATGCAAAAACAAATAAAGAAATTGTCTCAATAGCATTTCACGGAAATATTGTTGATGTCTGGAGAGAATTTTATAATAAAAAAATACATGTTGATATTGGAAGTGACCAAACTTCTCTTCACAACCCATGGTCAGGAGGATATTATCCAGTTGGACTGAGCTTTGATAAAGCAAATGAAATGATATATAAAAACCCTAAGTTTTTCAAGAAAAAAGTGAAAGAGAGTTTAGTTGAACACGCTAAGCTAATTAATAAACATTCAAAAAGGGGGACATATTTCTTTGATTACGGTAATGCCTTTTTATTAGAAGCTTCTAAAGCAAAGGCAAATGTAATGAGTAAAGATGGTGTTAATTTTAAATATCCAAGCTATGTTCAAGATATTATGGGGCCAATGTGTTTTGATTATGGCTTTGGTCCATTTAGATGGGTTTGTTGCAGTGGAAAATCAGAAGATTTAGATAAAACTGATGCAATTGCTACTAAGGTGCTTATGAAAATAATGCAAAAGTCCCCAAGTCGAATTAAACTTCAATTAAAAGATAATATTAATTGGATAAATCAAGCTAAAGAAAATGCTTTAGTGGTTGGTTCAAAAGCAAGAATATTATATGCCAATTCAGAGGGGAGAATAGAAATTGCGAAAGCTTTTAATAAAGCTATTAAGAAGAAAATTATTTCAGCTCCTATAGTGCTTGGAAGAGATCATCACGATGTTTCAGGAACTGATTCTCCATTTAGAGAGACATCTAATATTTATGATGGATCAAAGTATACCGCTGATATGGCAATTCAAAATGTAATTGGAGATAGTTTCAGGGGAGCAACCTGGGTTAGCATTCATAATGGTGGTGGTGTAGGATGGGGTGAGGTAATTAATGGTGGCTTTGGTATGGTTCTTGATGGATCTAAAGAGAGTGAAGACAATTTAAAATCTATGCTATTTTGGGATGTAAATAATGGTGTCTCAAGAAGAAACTGGGCTAGGAATGAAGGTTCAATGTTTGAAATTAAGAGAGCTATGAAAAAAGAACCCCTTCTTAAAGTAACTATCCCAAATATCGTTGACAAAAAACTAATTGAAAAAATATAAAAAATGAAAACTGTAATCAAAATTTCTATAGTATCTCTAATATTTCTACTAACATCATGTAATGTTATAAGAGTTAATTCTGACTTTAATAATAAAATTAATTTTAGTGATTATAAAACATATGCGTTCTCTAAAAAGGGTGTAGATGAAGCTGAGATTAATGACATTGACAAAAAAAGAATTCTTAATGCAATTGATATAGAATTATCTAGTAAGGGGCTAAGAAAAAGTGCAATTGATCCAGACATAATGATTAACTTCTTTACAAAATCTAATAAAAAAATAAATTATTACCCTGGCTATGACCACTATTCTTCAGGTTTAGCTATTGGGCCTTGGTATAACAATTATTATTATCATAACTATACAGAAGGAGTCTTATTCATTGATATAGTTGATTATAAAAAAAATGAGCTGATATGGCAAGGAATTGGAAAAGGATTTATCCCTAGTAAAAGAGGCAAGAAGGAAGAGCAAATAAAACTATTTGTTAATAAAATACTACTTCAATTTCCTCCTGAACAAAACTAGTTTTTTACATCTAGAATATCTCTTAAGGAATTTCCTAGCAACATAAAAGCCATAACAAGCAGCATAATACATATTCCTGGTATAATTGCTAGAAATGGCTCTCCTAAAATTATATAATTATAGTGATCTTTAATCATTGATCCCCAGCTTGACATCGGAGGTTGAGCTCCTAAACCAAGAAAGCTAAGTCCGCTTTCAATTAAAATAGAAGCAGCAAAATTTGCGGCTGAAATAATGATTAAAGGTGAGATTATATTGGGTAAAACATGTCTTGTAATAATTCTAAAATCACTAAATCCTAATACATGTGCTGCGGTTATAAATTCTCTCTCTTTTAGTGATTTTACTTGACCTCTAACAACCCTTGCTACTTCTACCCACATAGTAAGACCAACTGCAATAAAAACTTGCCAAAATCCTTTTCCTAAAGCCAATGTAATTGCAATAACTAATAGCAGTGTTGGTATTGACCAGGTTACATTAATTATCCACATTATTATCTGGTCAACAACTCCTGAATAATAACCTGATAAACTTCCCAAGATTAACCCTATTATCAAAGAAATAAATACTGCAACAAAACCTATTGAAAATGATATTCTAGCTCCAATTATAATTCTACTCAAAACATCCCTTCCAAACTTATCAGTTCCTAAATAAAATTTCTTGTTCTGAATTAGGTGTTTGCCAATTGAAGATATAGGAATTTCCGTGAAGTCATTCTGATCATATTCTTGATAATAAAGCATGTCATTGTTTGTTTTCCAACTTAGAATTGGAATTTCTATGTCTGGGGTTTTATCACCATATATAAATTTATCAACTGAAGATTGATTGTCTGTTTCATTAGGAATTACCAACATATCAACTGTAAATCCAGGAGATTTTGAATGAATTGATAAATGCATTTGATTTGCATTTTTTGAATTATCAGGCGCAATAACATATCCAAATAATGCAACTAAAGCAACTAAGATGATGTATATTAAGCTAATTACCCCAGATGTGTTTCTTTTTATATTAAAAAAGGGTCTTTTCAAATTGTTAAAATTAAATAGAATGGATTACCTATCTACATAAGATAGTCTTAAATCATTTAAGACATTTAATGCCTCATTAACATAGATATCTTTTGTTAAGTTTTTATGCCATCTTTTTCTCTTCTCACCTAGCGTTGTATCCTTAGAGATTAAATCAATTTCATATGGCAATGATTTGAAAGTTAATTCAGATGAATATTCAGATAGTTTCTTATATTTCTTTGCCTTTTCCTCATTCTCTAATAAATTGCTTTTAAATTTTTTATAATTTAAATGATATATATTATTATCTCTAATAGATTTAATCCATCTAGCATTCTCATCAATCAAGCTAATAAATTCACTTGATTTCATTCTATTTTTACTAGCATTTATAGTCTTATTATAATCAAAGAAACTTTTCCAAGGCTCATATGGAACTGGTTCTATCATATCCCATTCAAGAGGATTTTCTTGATCCTTTTCTCCAAAATCAACATAGGTATACTTGTCTGGAACTACAATATCGCTTTTGACACCCTCCAATTGAGTTGAACCTCCGTTAATTCTATAATATTTTTGAGTTGTAAATTTTAATGCGCCTAAATCACCATTTGTATTGCTTCTTACCATTCTATTTAAGTCAAGTACGTTTTGCACTGTTCCCTTTCCATATGTTTGTTTACTACCAATTATAATAGCTCTTTTGTAATCTTGCATTGCTGCAGCTAAAATCTCAGATGCTGATGCAGAAAATTCATTTACAAGAATTACTAGAGGCCCTTCCCATATAATTGATCTATCCTTATCTCTTAAAATCTGACTTTCCTTATCCATTGATCTTACTTGTACAATTGGCCCTTCTTGGATAAACAAACCAGCCATTTCTACAACAGTCTTTAGTGAGCCTCCGCCATTATTTCTTAAATCTAATACTAGACCCTTAACCCCTAGATTTTTTAATCTAAGTATTTCCTTTTTTACATCTCTAGCAGCATCACGACTATTAGAATTATCAAAATCAATATAAAATTTTGGCAGATTTATAAAACCATATAAATTGTCGTGCTTATTTACAATTGAAGATCTTAAATATGTTTCTTCTAAAAGTACTATATCTCTTTTAATTGTTAAATCTACAATCTCACCATCAACCTTTTTTAAGGTTAATATTACATTAGTTCCTTTAGGGCCCTTAATCAATTTTACAGCATCACTAATCGGCATTCCTAAAATACTGGTAGACTCAGATTCATCCTCATCATTCTGACGAACCTTTAAAATAATATCACCAACTTCGAGTAAATTTTGTCTCCATGCCGGACCGCCAGAAATTATTTCTACCACCTCAATTTTATCAAACTTTTTTGATAATCTAGCGCCTATACCTGCGTAATTTCCAGACATATCAACATCAAATCTATCCTTAGCCTCGGGATTATAATATATCGTATGAGGGTCGTATTGTTCTACAAAAGAGTTTATATAAAAGCTAAACCAATCTGATCTAGTAATATCTTCATAGAAATCATACATCTCATTTAAAGTTTTCAATGATGATTCTCTAGATTCTATTTCAATTTCAGAAATAGATTTTTCCACATATGTTGAATCGTTATCTAATTCCTTTTCTTGTTCCTCTAACAAATTATTATATGATTCTATAGATGAAAATTTTAACTGTTTTCTCCACCTATCCTCCATTTCACTTTTATTTTTTACATAATCTAAGGATTCAAAATCAGCATTAAAATTTTCATCTATTTGGTAATCAAATGGGTTACTTAATATTTCTTTATAGATAAGTTTTGATTCGTTAAATCTTTTTTGAACTCTATTATATGTTAAATCAAAAAAATCTATTTCGGCATTAATAAATTTATTATCAAGTTGATCTTTATATTTTTTAAATTCCTCAATATCTGATTTATAAAAATATCTTTTATAGGGATCAAGTATATTTAGGTACTCGTTAAATACTTTTCTAGAAAAATCATCGTTAATTTCTTTTTTAACAAAGTGTCCTTGATCTAATACATATGATATTAACTGTACAAGCAACTTATCTTTGTCTGTTTGATCAAAATTACTGGATGTAAAACTGCATGAAGCTAGCCCCAGTATAAAAGTTAATGATATGATAAAAATATTTTTCCTCATAATTATGAATAATATGTTTCTAAAATAAATAAAAAACAGATTAGTTTACTCAATTATACATATAATTTTTTGTTAAACATTGCAATTATTTATTTACTTACTTTTGTATAAAGTATATTAGATATAATGAAAAAACGACCTCTTATTTTATTAACCAACGATGATGGAATAACTGCACCTGGATTAAGGACATTAGTGAAAGTTATGAATACAATTGGTGAAGTTGTAGTTGTTGCCCCAGACAGTCCTCAGAGTGCAATGGGTCATGCAATAACGGTTAATGATACACTATACTGTAAAAAGGAACATATTGATGATGGTCCTCAAACTGAATATAGCACTTCAGGAACACCTGCTGATTGTGTAAAATTAGCAGTAAATGAAATTTTAAAAAGAAAGCCAGATTTATGTGTTTCAGGGATTAACCATGGATCAAATGCATCAATAAATGTAATTTATTCAGGAACAATGAGTGCAGCTATAGAAGCAGGGATTGAAGGAATTCCATCTATAGGGTTTTCTATGTGTGATTATAGCTGGAATGCTAGTTTTGAGTCTTGCGAAAAATTTATTAAAATTATTTCAAAAGAATTATTAGCAAAATCAAATAAAAAGAACATTATTTTAAATGTAAACTTTCCAAAGATAAGTACTGGAAAAAATTATAAAGGCGTTAAAATTTGTAGACAAGCAAAATCTTTTTGGAAAGAAACATTTGATAAAAGGAAAAATCCAAACGGAAGAAAATACTATTGGCTTACTGGGGAGTTTATAAATCTTGATAAAGAAAAAGATAGTGATCAGTGGGCATTAAACAATGGATACATTTCAATAGTTCCAATAATGTATGATATGACATCATATTCAGAAATAGATGATATAGCTAAATGGAATCTAAATGGTTAAAAAAGAGATCTTCATAGGAATTGCAGTTGGTTTTATAGCAAATATTGCAGGAATTTTTCTTTCTATTCTTATTCTTCATGATGATCCATCAATTTTGGAAGTTATTACAAAATCCTTTGAAGAAGGAATTTTAGGTAAATTAATAAGTCTTGGTGCAATTATGAATCTCTTTGTTTTTCTTGTATACATTAAAAAAAGACAAGATCATAGAGCAAAGGGGGTTTTATTTACTACTGTATTTCTAGCTATTAGTACATTAATTTTAAACATAATATAATTTGAAATATTATATAATAGCTGGTGAAGCATCAGGAGATTTACATGGATCTAATTTAATTAAAGAGTTAAAAAAATTAGATAAAAATGCTCATTTTAGATGTTGGGGAGGTGACCTAATGAATATAGAAACCAATAACCTTGCTAAACATCATAAAGATTACTCATACATGGGTTTTCTTGAAGTTTTCCTAAACTTATATTCTATAATAAAAAATATATCATTTTGTAAATCAGATATTCTTAATTTCAATCCTGATATAATAATATATATAGATTTCCCTGGATTTAACCTAAGAATTGCTGAATGGGCAAAAAATAATGGTTTTAAAAACCATTATTATATATCCCCCCAGATTTGGGCATGGAAGGAAAGTAGAATTAAACTAATAAAAAAAGTGGTAGATAAAATGTACGTAATACTACCATTTGAAAAAGATTATTATAAAAAAAGACATAATCTAGATGTATCGTTTGTAGGTCATCCCCTATTAGACGAAGTAAAAAAGTCAACTATATCAAAATTAGAAAACATAATAGTTAAAGAAAAAACAATTTTATTACTTCCGGGAAGCAGAGATCAAGAAATTAAAAAAATACTTCCTATAATGCTAAAAGTAGTGCCAGAGTTCAAAGATTATAATTTTATAATTGGAGCTGCCCCATCACAAAGTTTAGGGTTATATAAAAATTATGTAAAAAATTATAATATTGAAATTATTGAAAATAAAACATATGATCTATTAAGAAATTGTACTGCTGCAATTGTAACTTCAGGAACTGCAACTCTTGAAACTGCCTTATTTAAGGTCCCCCAAATAGTTTGCTATAAATCAAGTTGGATTTCCTATTTTATTGGGAAAAACTTGATAAAAAACCTAAAATACATTTCATTAGTTAATTTAATTGCAAATAAACTTATAGTACCAGAATTAATACAAAGTGAATGCTCAAAGGAAAATTTAATTAAAAATTTAAAGATAATATTAGACAAAAAAGGTAGAGCAGGAATTAATAAAGACTATAGTAAACTTGAAAATATTCTAGGTGGTAGTGGCGCTAGTAATAAAACTGCAAAACTTATATACAATTATTTAGTTGAAGAAAACTCTGGAACAAAAGATTCATAATACTTGTTAAATTCTTCTTGAGTTTTAATTGATTTATACCCCTCATCCTTAAAAAGCTTTAACCATAACTCAATTTGCTTA
>MDTB01208551.1_pt1 | contig 15432 bp, 14 predicted proteins | sample 811161 | NCBI WGS metagenome assembly MDTB01 (sample SAMN05326650, study PRJNA326480) | marine metagenome | isolation source: seawater | place: Mediterranean Sea | collected 2009 | reverse complement strand
ATTGCAAGAATTGCACAAAAAGCTAGAGCTGCTGGAATACATTTAATTTTAGCAACACAAAGGCCTTCGGTAGATGTTATCACTGGACTAATAAAAGCAAACATACCAACCAGGATAGGATTTCAAGTTTCAACAAAAATTGATTCAAGAACTATATTAGATCAAGGTGGTGCTGAGCAACTTCTTGGATATGGTGATATGTTATACCTTCCTCCTGGAGTAGGTGTTCCTATAAGAGTTCATGGAGCTTTTGTAGGTGATGACGAAGTTCATCGAGTTGTAAATGATTGGAAATCAAGAGCTGAACCAAATTATGTAGATGATATTGTTTCATCAAAACAAGATACTGGACCAATACCTGGTTGGTCTGGAACTGAATCTGGTTCTTCTGATGAACAGGATGAATTATATGATGAGGCTGTTAACTTTGTAATTGACTCAAGAAGAGCATCTATATCAGCCGTTCAAAGAAAATTACGAATCGGTTATAACAGGGCAGCAAGGTTAATAGAAACCATGGAAGAGGCAGGACTGGTTTCTGAAATGAGTTCCAATGGTTCAAGAGAAGTTCTAGTTCCAAAAAGAGATTAGATTGAAATTCTTATATATAAGTATCTTATTTATATCAAGCATACTAATTACAGCATCTCCAGTTGATGAGTTAGAGCCTTTTTTTAATACAAAATTATTTTTTACTCAGTCTAGCTTAAATAAATTAAGTAAAACATATGAAGTATCCAAAGGAACGTTTATAAGAAATTCTGATAGTTCCGTGAGAATTGATATCAATTCTCCTTTCAAAGAAATTTACTTCTTAAGTATAGATGGATTAGAAATCCATGACTTAGACTTCGATCAAATTAAAAAAATACCAATTAGTGAAATCAATAATTTTTTAGTTAGTTTTATAATAAATGGAGACATTAACAGTTCACAAATTATCAATCTAAAAAACAAATCTTTTTCAATCATTGAAAATGAAAAAAAGTTTGATTTTGAATTTATTAATCAAAATACCTTACATGTTACATTTCAAGATAATATGGAAGTAGATAACTTAATTAAATTTACAAAAGATAATGCTAACTAATATTTTATTTGTAGGAATTGGAGGTGCATTAGGAGCAATTGTAAGATTTGGAGTTAATGAAACTTTTGAAAACTATCTATCAGTATCAACACCTACTGGAACTTTATTTATAAATGTAATTGGATGTTTTTTTATTGGTATTTTTGTAGGCTTTTCTATGCCAGTTAAAGATACTTCATATTATTTTTTTATAATTGGATTCCTAGGCTCATTTACAACAATGTCAGCATTTACACATCAAACAATTATGATTGCAAATTTAAATTTAACTAATGCTGTTTCATATATAATGCTTACAATAGTATTAAGCATTTTGGCTACTTATATTGGAGCTATAATTTCTAAATAATGTTAGATATAAAAAATTTAAGAGATAACTTTGACGACATCAAAGAGATGCTATCAAGGCGTGGTTACTCAATTGACAAAGACAAATTTCAATCATTAGATGAAAAAAGAAAACTCTTACAAGTCAATGTAGAAAACCTTCAAGCTGATAGAAAAAAACTTTCATCAGAATATGGAAAACTTAAAGCTTCAGGAGAGAATGTAGATAAATTAAAATCAATTATTGATTCAACAAACAACGAGTTAGATAAAAAAGATAAAGATCTCCAAGAGCTTCTTCAAGATATAAATAATTTCATGCTAGATATTCCAAATATTCCAGATCGGTCAGTTCCTAATGGAAAAAATGAAAATGACAATATTGTTATAAAAAAATACGGATCAATAACCTCAACGAATACTTTAGATCACCTTGAAATAACTAAGGATATAGATACTGACATGGCTGCTAAAATTGCAGGGTCTCGATTTTCAGTCTTAAAGGGACAATTACCAAAATTACAAAGAGCATTAATATCATTCATGATTGATAATGCAATAAAAAATGGATATGAAGAATACTATGTTCCATTTATGGCTAATACTGATTCATTAATAGGAACTGGACAATTGCCAAAATTTGAAGATGATTTATTCAAAACTGCAGAAAATTTATATTTAATTCCAACAGCAGAAGTGCCGTTAACAAATATTTTTAGAGATGATTTTGTAAATGAAGCAGATCTACCTATAAAAGTTACTTCTCATACGCCTTGCTTCAGATCTGAGGCAGGCAGCTATGGAAAAGATACTAGAGGACTAATTAGACAACATCAATTTGAAAAAATTGAACTTGTACAAATAACAAGCCCAAATAATTCTATGGAATGTCTTGATAATCTTTTATCTAATGCATGTGAAATTTTGGATTTGCTTGAACTTCCTTATCAAGTAATAGAGTTATGTTCTGGCGATTTAGGTTTTTCATCAGCAAAAACCTATGATATTGAAGTTTGGATGCCTAGCCAAAATAAGTATAGAGAAATTTCATCGTGCTCTAACTTTACTGACTTTCAAGCTAGAAGAGCAAATATAAAATTTAAAAACAAAGAAGGCAATCATTTTGTTCATACAATTAATGGTTCAGGGCTTGCAGTTGGCAGATGCTTAATAGCGCTTATTGAAAATAATTATGATGGAGCTGGTGTTATTAATATTCCAAATTGCCTCAAATCCTATATAGGAACGGATACTCTTAAGGTTTAATAACTAAGTTAACTTAACTTCACAAAAAAATTACAAAATTGTCATAGTGCAATATTAATTTTTGATATATATTATGTGTATAGATTAATTTTCACAATGAGGTGTGTCATTATGATTCGGAACTTTTTTAAAATATCTTTATTATCAATTTTTATTTCACCAATTATTCTTGCTCAAGAATTAACATCAGACATAACAGGTTCAGTATCTTCTTCTAGCGGATCTGTAAGTGGTGCTCAGGTAGAAATAACCTATGAGCCAACTAATACTACTGTAACTAGAACAACCGATGCTTCAGGTAGGTATTCTGCTGGTGGACTTAGGCCGGGTGGTCCTTACACTATTAAAGTAAGTGCTGCGGGTTTGATGTCAGACAAAGTAACAACAAGTCTAGTTATTGGTGAAACTTCAAGACTATCCTTTACACTTCAATCATCATCATCGGTTGATGATGTTATTGTTACTGCTCAAAGGATAAGTGCTGATGATGGTTTAGGCTTTTCATCAACAATTGACGCACAAACAATCCAGGAAACACCTTCTGTTACAAGAGACATAAAAGATTTAATTAAATTAAATCCATTAGTCTCACTAGATGATGCTGAAGATGATTATGCCAGTATTTCAATTGGAGGAGCTCACCCAAGAAGTAACGACATAAAAGTTGATGGTGTTTCATTTAATGATGACTTTGGTCTAAATGATAATGGGTATCCTTCACAGAGAAGCCCAATAAATCTAGATGCAATAGAACAAATGTCAGTAAAAGTTGCTCCTGCATCTGTAGAGTATTCAAATTTTAGAGGCGGTATTATTGAATTTGTAACTAAAGGCGGTACTAACGAATTCGAAGGAAGCGTTGGTTATTATGATAGGGGTGATCAATTCTATGGTAGCAAAATTGAAGGTCAAAAATATACTTTCGATAAGGAAGATACAGCTCAAAGTTTTACTTTTGGCGGCCCAATTATTAAAGATAAGGCTTTCTTTTATGTAACATACGAAGATACAACTGTAACTAACCCAGTTTTATATGGTCCAGCTGGATCAGGTGCTGCAAATGAACAAGCTATAACTCTAGAACAAGTTGATAGTTTAAGACAATTAACAATTAGTAAGTATGGATGGGATCCTCTTGGTGTAGCATCTACAACGGAATCTAAACAAGAAAACACATCTTTAAGAATTGACTATATTCTAAATGAAAATCATAGATTAACTTATAACTATAAAAACACTGAAGGTGATAGATTAAGAGCAAGTGGGAGTAATTCATCTTTTTACTTTGAATCAGCTTCATATTTTAAAGGTGAAAAAACAGATACATCTAGTATTCTTTTAGTGTCAGATTGGTCGGATAACTTGATATCAGAAATTTATTATTCGAATAAATCTACTGATACAAGTCAAAACTCACCAGCAGGACAAGATGTCCCTAATTTCTATATCGATGACGCATATGGAATGAGGGTTTATTTAGGTGCTGATATTTACAGAAGTGCAAATAAATTAGCAACTGAAACAGATTTTTTGAAAGCAAAACTTACTTACTATACTGGCAATCATAAAATAACTGCTGGTTACGAAAATACAACATATGATATCTATAATGTATTTATTGTTGCACAAGATGGTGAATGGGAGTTTGATTCGTTAGCTGATTATCAAGCTGGTGTTGCAAGTTCATTTAGTGCAAATAATGCAAAAACAGGTAACGTTAATGATGCAGCTGCTGTGTTTGACTATGGTTTAACATCGATATATTTGATGGATGAAATTTCAGTCTCAGATAGATTCAGCTTTACTGCTGGTATTAGGCATGATGAATATGATTCAAATGATGCTCCAGCTAAGAATGCTGCCTTTGAACAAACATACGGTTTTGCAAATGCAGGTATCGATGGCACAAGCTTAACCAATGTAAGACTTGGAATGGATGTTGTTATTGATGATGTAAGTGATTTAAATGCTACATTTGGAACTTATTCTGCAAAACTTCCAGCTGTATGGATCTCTAATGCTTATACAAACGATGGGGTTAGGGTATCTTCTTACAATAGTGCGAATGCTCCAGCAGGTTGTGATCCATTAACATCTCCAGGAGCAGGTTTACCAGCCTGTGTACAACAAGCAATTCAGGACGCTCCTTTGACGGATGCTAAAATTGACTTTATTGCCCCAAGCTTTGAATGGCCTGATTCAAAGATACTTAATATTACTTATACAAGAGACCTTCCAAATAATATGGATATGAGTATTACATACTTAAAATCCAAACAAGAGGAAGCTTTATACAAAGTCATTGATACTGGTTACCCATTAAATGGTGATATTCCAACTGTGCCAACAGAAGCTGCTCCAGATGGAAGACCTATTTACAACATGACTGGAAGAAGAACATATAAGGCAGGCCTATATAATGATTGTTGTGGCGAAAGAGAGGTTATTTCTGCAACTCTAAACAAAGCATTTAGAGATGGAGACACTGTTGTGTCATTAAGCTACACAGGTCAGAACAATACAGAATTAAGTGGGATGACTTCATCAACCTCCAACTCTAACTATGGTAAAACAGGTGCGATTGACTTTAATAATAGAAAGGCAATGACATCTATATATGAAACAGAACATAGACTTTTAGCTACATTAAGGTCTAAGCATTACTTCTTTGGTTCTGATAAACCAACTACCTTTACTTTGATTTTTGAGAGAAAGTCTGGATTACCAGCTTACCCAACCTTTGATACATTTACTGGTTGGACTGGCGATTATAAAACTAAGGCATTTGGATATGACTATAATTTAAATGATGATAGTTCATCATTACTATATATTCCAACAAGAAGCGATCCAATAGTATGCTATTCATATAAATGTACAGATGAAGGATCAGCAGATGCGCTAGCCCGTGAAGAAGCTGTATTAAACCTTCTCTATAATGTTTTTGGTCTTGAGGGTAAGGCTGGTGAGATAGCTGACAGAGGATCTATGAGGTTCCCATGGCAATCTTCATTAGACTTTAAGATAACTCAAATATTGCCTGGCTTTAGAGAAAATGATGAGTTTGTAATTACATTAGGGATCGAGAATCTTCTTAATCTAATCGATGACGATAAAGGAGTTGTAAGATATGGATATTATTCAGGAAGAATACCTGTAATAGATCTAAGAATCGTTGATGGTACAAAGTATGATTACAGCAGAAATGCATATAGATATAGCTTTGATGATCCTTATAACATGAGTCTATCTGCTACACAGAGTGTATGGAGAGCTCAACTTGGATTTAAGTATAATTTCTAATAATACTTATATATAATTTAAAGGCGGTTTTATACCGCCTTTTTTATTATGAAAAATTTAATACCTGAACTATCTTTTAAAGAAATTGAAAAAGGAGATATAACTTCTATTAATTTACTAAAAGATGCTTTATCTGATCATGGTTTTTTTTCAATTGTTGATCATGGTTTGCAAGATGATTTGATTGAGAGATGTTACAAGTCATCAAAAGAATTTTTTTCTTTAGATTTTGATGTTAAAAATACTTACAGTTCTATTGGTTCAAAAGGGGCGAGGGGTTATACGCCAAAAGGGATAGAAACTGCAGTTGGTGAAAAAATAGCAGATCAAAAAGAATTTTGGCACCATGGACCGATTATTGATGAAACTTACGATAGCAATATTCCAGAAAATATTAATATAAAACAAATTCCAGAATTCAATCAAAACTTTGATGAGTTATATTTAAAACTCCATAAGATTGGTTCAAGAGTTTTATCTGTGATTGCTCTCACACTGGACCTCAACAAAGATTATTTTGAGTCTTGGATTGAGAAAGGTAATTCATTATTAAGATCGATTCATTATCCTCCAGTAGATTCATCAATCAATCCTCATCGAGCTAGAGCTCATGAAGACATAAACCTAATAACTTTATTAATTGGAGCAGCTGAAGGTGGTCTTGAAGTTCTAAATAAAGACGGTGATTGGATTAAAGTCTCGCCAAGCTCTAATGCAATTGTTTGTAATATAGGCGACATGATGCAGCTTGTAACTGAGAAAAAACTAAAAAGCACTACTCATAGGGTTATTCAGGATAAAAAAACAGAATCCAAACCAAGGTACAGCATTCCTTTCTTTCTTCATCCAGCTCCTTCGGTTAATTTAAAATCAATATTTAACGATGAAGATCAGGGTATTCTTGCTAACGAATTTTTAAACCAAAGGCTAAAAGAGATAAAACTATATTAATTATGGATATTTATACGATTTTACAAATAATAATAGGCTTTATTGGTTTAATAGCTCTTGCTATACCATTCTCTGACAATTTTAAGATAATAAACTATAGATATGTTGGTTACGGCATTCTTTCACAGATCATTCTTGCTGTGATTTTATTAAAACTCCCTTTTGTGATTAATGCTTTTGAAATTTTAGGCAATGGAGTTGTTGTTCTTCAAGAAGCAACTAGAGAGGGCGCTAATTTTGTATTTGGTTATCCTCCTAGTGATGATACTAATGTTTATAGATCTTTGCTTGAAACGTTTGCTTTTGGAGTTCTACCTTACATAATTGTTATGGCTTGTATTTCAGCAATATTATGGTACTGGGGAGTTCTACCATTTATAGTAAATTTAATTTCTAAAGCATGTCAGAAACTTTTTAATATAGGCGGCCCGGTAGGCCTTGGAGCAGCTGCAAATATTTTTGTAGGACAGGTAGAGGCTCCTTTATTAGTAAGACCTTATGTAAGCAAATTATCAAATAAAGAACTTTTAATTTTGATGACAGCAGGTATGGCAACTGTTGCAGGCTCTGTGATGGTAGCTTTGATAGCAATCTTAGAAACATCTTTTATTAATGAAAATTTGATACAACATTTTATTACCGCATCAGTCTTATCTGTTCCTGCAGCAATAATGTATGCAAATATCTTGATACCTTCAAACACAATTACTGATTTTGATGAAAACAAAGTTCCAAAGGTTTATAAAAGTACGATGGATGCTGTTACAAGAGGAGCATCAGATGGAGCAAATATTGCTTTAAGTGTTGGAACAATTCTTATTGCAGTTATTGCTCTTGTTTATATAGTGAATTCTATTCTTGGAACTATTTCGCATCCGTTTGGTTTTGATTTATCAATAGAAGTTATACTAGGTTATATATTTGCTCCAATAGCATGGTTAATGGGTATACCATGGAATGAAGCTCTTATTTCTGGTCAACTTTTAGGAATTAAAACTACTTTGAATGAGTTTGTAGCATATCCTGGCCTAGCAGCTCTTGAAAATGGCGAACTTTCTGAAAGATCAAAACTTATTACTTTTTACAGCCTTTGTGGTTTTGCTAATCTATCATCCGTTGGTATATTAATTTCTGGTATAACTGCAATGGCGCCCGAAAGAAAAGACGATTTAATTAAGGTATCTTTTAAAGCTCTTGTAGGAGCTACTTTAGCATCGTGCATGACAGGACTAATTGTTGGGATCTTTATCTAATTATTTAGAACAATAAATAAGTTTAAATATGAAGCAAACAACAACCACACTACATATGGTGTATATAGAAATGCAGCCAATCTATCTTCTTTTGAAACCATAAATAATATTTTTATATTAATAAATATCAATAACCATATATCAATAAGTGATATCAATGGCAAATGAAATGAAAAAAATAGCCATGACCATATAGCATTAAAAAATAATTGGATATAAAAGATGTTTTTTATTGTGAAGAAGTTTCGCCAGACCGTTATACCCATTAATAAATATAAAATTGGCCACACTATTCCAAATACATAACCAGGAGGATTCAAATTGGATTTCACAAGATCTTGATACCAGGAATCAGTAGCTGTACCTGATGATGCGAGACTGCCAACAATTAAAGTAATCAGAACCAATATAATGCTATTGATTTTAGGAGTGTCTTTAAGCATTATTTATTTCTAAAGAATCTACTTATAGTTTCAGAAATATTACCAAAAAGATTTGAGCCTTTGGGTTTTGCTTCTATAAAGATATAAAAGCCAACAAAAGCTAATGAAATTATAAAAACCCATACTGCATCGTATTCACCCATGTTTAAATTATAAGTGTTTTAATTATATAAATATATTTAATTTATATCTTCTCTACAAGAAGAGAGCATACAGAATAGCCTGCACCAAAAGAACAAATTATTCCTTTTTCTCCTTTTTTTAGATCATTATTTAGATTAAAAGAAAACATAGATCCAGCACTAGCTAAATTTCCAAATTTTTCTATAGGCAAGGGCGCTAAACTAGTATCAAAATCATCAGATCCTATAACTTTAGAAACTATGAGATTTATCATTCTTGAGTTTGCCTGATGTAACCAGAATTTTGATATTTCATTAGGCTTTATATTATTTTTTTCTAATTGTGTAGAAATAAATTCAGCAACCAAAGGGCAGACTTCTTTAAAGACACTACTTCCATTTTGATTGAATATTAAATCATCTGAAGTTTTATAATCAGAAGCAGTTCTTGCTAAATAACTCCAATCACTTCTAATGTTATTTGAAAATTGTGTAATCAGTTTTCTATCTACAATCTTAAAACTGTTTTTAGAGTTACTCCCTTTTTTTACAATCGTAGCTACACATCCATCACCAAAAATAAAATGAATATCTCTTTTTCCAAAATTCACAGCAGGCGTAGAGATTTCAGGATTAACAACTAGGATTGTTTCAGCTAGACCTGATGCTATATCGCTGTATGCATTATTTATAGCAAAGGTAGTTGAAGAACAACCAACAAGCATGTCATAAGCATAACCATTTATACCTAATTCTTTTTGTATTTCAATTGCAACCGCTGGATAGTATCTAGCATTATGAGACGTACCTAAAATAACAGCATCTATATCACTTGGAACAACATTAGCTTGTTCCATAGCTCTTTTAGCAGCCTTAATTCCGGCCTCAGCCTGAATAGATAGCCTAGATTCATCCTCATGTTTTAAGGATGGCATCATTCTGTTCACATCTAGAATATTATTTTTATCGACCACATGTCTTGTTTTGATGCCAGATGCTTTTTCAATAAAAGCCGAGGAAGAATGCTCTAAAGAATCAATCTTACCAGTATCAATATCTTCTTTATTATCAAGATTATATTTATCTACATAATCATTGAATGAAGAAACTATTTCATCATTAGTGATAACATCTTCTGGATACCAAATACCTGTGCCTGCTATATGTATTTCTTCCATATTCATTTAAATAATTAGATTATGAGTTTATTATAAATTATGAATTTAAACACCTTAAATGATAATTATATTTATAAGTATCTATCAAGTACAAGTGATGTAAGAGGTATTGTGCATATATCTCATGGAAAAGCAGAACATATTGGCAGATATAAATGGTTAATATCAATGCTAAACAATAATGGATATCATGTTATTTCAATCGATCATCGTGGTCATGGTAATAGAATAAATAATAAAAGAAGTATTGGTATTTTTTCAAACTCATTTGGTTGGAAGAAAGTTGTAAAGGATTTAAAAACTATAATCGACAATACAAAAAAAGAGTATCCAACTTTAAAACAATATATATTTGGACACAGTATGGGGTCATGGATTGCACTATCTCTTTTTAAGGAAAGGCTTGATATTAGTGGAATGATATTATCTGGTTCATCCAAATTTCCCTATTTCTTAATTGTTCTACAAAGATTAATAATTAAACTTGATATCTTATTTTTTGGTAAAAACAAGATTAATAATATTATGGAGACTCTATCAACTAAAAGATTTAATAATTACTTTAAACCAAATAGAACTCAAAGTGATTGGATATCAACTGATGATACAAATGTTGATAATTATGTTGATGACAAGCTATGTGGGTATAAAGTAACTTCAGGTCTGTGGTTGGATATGGTAAATGGCATAGAAGAGGTTTTTAACAAAAAGAACTATGATGAGCTGAATAAAGACGTCCCAATTTTAATAATATCTGGATCTGATGATCCTGTGGGAGACTTTACCAAGGGAGTTACTAGTTTATATAATTATTTGAAGAGTATCTTCAGCAATGTCGAGTTAAAAATCTTAAGCTCTGAAAGACATGAAGTCTTTAGTGGCATTAAAAAAAATGATGCATATAATTCACTTAAATTATTTTTAGATAAAAATTTATGAGATCGATATTTTTATTTCTACTTTTTATTTCTGCACCTATTTTTAGTGAAATGGAAAAAGTTTATATAAATCATAATAATGAATTAAGGCATTATTTAATCTATAAACCTATTAATTTTAATAAAAATAAAACTACTAAACTTGTAATCGGTATTCATGGATACAACGGAACAGCATCAGGTTTTGAAAGCGAAGTTACAGGAGGCTTCAATAAATTAGCTGATAAGTATAATTTTATTGCAGTTTATCCAGAATCAGTTAATTTCTATGATGGAACAACACTGGTTAATACCTTCAATGACATAGTAAGACAAACCAATATAGATGAAATTTCTAAAATCTGTCTTAGTGATAAAGAAAGATATGTCTACCCAAAATATCCAGATTGTGACCGAGGAAGATGTGGTTGGGCTCCATGTGTCGATGATGCCGCTTATATAAAATCATTGATTGATAAATTTGAATTGGAGTTCAATCTAAGTGATGTCTATATGATTGGTAATAGTTCAGGTGGAACGTTCGTAAACTCGTTTATGTGTAAATATCCTGAATCAATAACCACAGGCGTGAGCATAAATGGCATGGCAAGATTAGGATTCAGTTGCGCTCCTGATAATCCAGTAAACTTTATCAGTTATGCATCTTTAAATGATACAAGTGTTCCGCCTGTTGGAAATCTTTCATTGGATGGATTATTTTATGATACCCAAGAGACATTAATTAATAAGTGGGTAGAAAAATTTGATTGTAAAAACATTAAACAGAAGTCATATAAACATAATGAAAGATTTGAAGAAACCATCTTTTCAAAGTGTAATAATCAAATTGTCATAATGTCTATTTTAAATTTAGATTCAGATCATATGTGGCCTGAGGCTGGTTATGATGAAGAGACAGGAATAAGCTCCTATACCAATTTCGGTACATGTGTTTCAGATATACAAAGTGAATATAAAATTCCAAAATGCTATAGAACCAATAATCGATGGGGCAGCGAATATATTCTTAAGAAATTATTTGCTATTGATAATATTGATTAGTTCTTTTGAAATTAGAGCAGGATCTTCAAAATAAGGAAAATGACCAACGTCTTCAAGCATAGTCATATCTTTATCAAGATCTGCATTTTTAAATAATTCATTTTCAGGATTAAATCTTGCTAATTTATCTTTTTCACTAAAAATATATTTTATATTTTCTAATTTAGATATTTGTTCTTCTGACAATCTAAAAACATTACAAGACTTAAGATCAATTGAGCTTATTTCTTTTTCTGATTGATTAAATAATCTTTTCAAAGGGTATAGCTTTATTTCTCTTTCAGGATCGTCCTCAACAACCTTAGTTCCATAAGGAGACTTAATTTGCCCTTTTTTTCTTCCATAAAAACCAGAACCCATGGTTCCAAAACCTTTTGTTTTTATTTCAGTTTTAGGAAATTTATAGACGCCATATTTCATTAAAAATTCAACAGCTTGATCAAGATTTCCTTTAGCATAATCAAGCAGCATATCTCCAACTAAAAAAGGATATGCAATATTCATACAAATTGTCATCTTGTTCTGAAATTCAGTAGATAAATCTAATGCTACCAAACCTCCCCAACTATGTCCTATTACAATTGGCGCACTAATATCTATTTCATTAAAAACATCAATACAAAAATTAGTATGATCTCGTATTGAATCTACAATTGGTCCAGATGTATACCCATGTCCAGGTAGATCGATTCCTAAAATATTATATTGATCATACAAATCTTTTAGATCAAACATTGATATTATTCTATGGTCCATTCCTGCTCCAGGCAAAAATACTATAGATGTTTTTTTAGAATCAAATTGATTCTTTTCAAAGATATTTGCTCTATGATTTTTTAAAGTTAATTGCATTTTTAAAGATAGATATTATTAGGAATATATAAATAAACATTAATGGTACAGATATTATTACTAAAAGCCACATAAATGAATCCTTCCCGCCTAAAAACATAATTAATGCAGGTTGAATCATTAAAATAATTGCAAAGAATACTCTAAGGTTTTTTGAGGGCTTGTCTTTAAAGTTTTTCATTGATGCCGTGGCAAGAATATAGGAAAGCGAATCATATGTTGTACATAAAAATATTACTGCAATTATTGCGAACAATATTAAGAAATAAGTACCATAATTTAATAAAGAAATTGTTTCTACTACAAGGGCATGAGATGACATGGTTTGATCTGCAAAAATTTTGGGAGCATCCAAGATTCCATTTTCATAAAAATATATAGATATATTTGAAAGTATTCCTATATGGACGATGCAACCAAATGAACCAATGATCAATGCTCCAAAAATTAATTCTCTTATAGTTTTTTGATTTGAAATATTAACAATAAAAGCTCCAACCGCTGGCGCCAAAGCAATGTACCAAGCCCAATAAAAAACTGTCCAATCAAGTGAGTATTTTGATTTGATTAAACTCATAGAAAGATAATTTTTAAAGACATAAGATACAGGTTCTAAGGTGTTGATAATAATATATTTAGTAGGACCTATTAGTAATACTAAAATTAAAAAGATAATTACTAATATAATATTCAAGTTACTTAGCTTTTTAATACCGTTTTCAAGACCCTTATAAACACTAATAGAAACAATGCACATACATATCAAAAGCATTAGAAAATCTATAAATATTGTTTGATTTAAACTAAATATTTTAGCTATTGCTGCTGACATCAAAGGGAAGGATAGAGCTAAGCCAACACCCGCACCTGTTAAAATGGCCCCAATAAAAAAAACGTCTAATATAATTCTTAAAATTCCTGACTGTTTTTTTAATAGTATTCCTGAAAAAGTAAGAGGCGTATTTATGTTTTTCATTAAAGAAAAAACAAATGCAACTGTTGGAAGAATATATAATGCCCAGCCTGTAAACATCCAATGAAAAAGCGGATAAGATCTAGAAGTTAAAAGTGATTGATCGTCATTTTCAATTGGGTTTGTATAATAAACTAGCCACTCATATGTTGACCAATACAAAAGGGCTGCTCCCATACCAGTTGCAAAAAGCATGGAGCACCAAGAAAAATATGAATAATTTTTTCTTCCTTCAAGAATAATTTTTTTTGAACCGGAAGGCGAGAAGGCTATTACTATTAATATAATTAATGTAAGAAATCCAAATAAAAGAAATAACGACTCAAAATTTATTGCAAAGAAATTATAAATATTTAATAAAGCAGCTGCGCTTCCATCAGGATCAATTAATACAATCAAAGACAAGATCACTAAAAAACTAAAAGTAATAGCAAGAACAGTTTTGCTCCAGAGAGGATTTAACTTAATATTAAACATACATAGTAAAAATAAAGCAGTAATGATAACAAATAAATTTGAATATCCTGAATTAAATAGAGTTGAAAATGATTTGGGAAGATTTTATATAGATCTTAAGGGTAATCATGTACCGAGTGTAACAACAGTTCTTAATAATATTTCTGACAAGCAATCATTTATAGATCAATGGAGGAAAAGAGTTGGCGAAGAAGAAGCAAATAGGGTAATAAAGAAAGCAACAGATATTGGAACTATGGTTCACTTAGCTTTGGAAAACCATTTAAAAAAAATAGATGAAAATATTTTTACAGATGATTCAATTGGAAATCTAGCACGTAAAATGTCGAAGAAGCTTATAAATGATGCGCTTTGCGATATCACAGATGTTTATGGTTTGGAAGTTCACCTTGTATTGGAGAATCTGTATGCTGGAACAGCAGATTGTGTTGGTGTAATTGATGGGAGAGATACACTTATTGATTTTAAAACCTCAAAAAGAATGAAGAAGAAAGAATGGATTGATGATTATTTTTTACAATGCGCCGCATATGCAAATGCGCATAATGTAATGTTTGGAACGAACATCTCTCAAGTTGCAATATTAATGGTAGATAGAGATCTAATTTATAAAAGATTTGTAATTAAAGATGCTGAGTTTGATCATTTTACAAAAATTTGGAAACAGAAATTATTACAATTTCATAATAATTTTAGTTGGTGATTTTTTATCAATTAGATATGTCTATTGGAGCTGCAATACTCATATCAGTATTTCTAAAACTTTGATCAGTTAGAATAGGCTTTATTTTTTCAAGATCGCTATACATCAAAACACCAGTTAAATCGATTAATGTAGAGGTTTGTTGTATGAACAATTCGGAGTTCCATTTATTAATATCAGAATATTTATTCCAATAGTATCCCAAAAAACCACCTTGCCCATAAGCAGGCACATTAAAACATGTCCATACTTCACAGCTAGACCCATCCCATATTAATGGACTTTTAGATGTTGAATCTTCAACACAAGAGTATTCATCACAATTTTCATTATTTCTTAGTTCATTAGCTAGAGCGATAATACCAACTCCCCACCAGACTTGTTGAAGCTTACCATTTGGCCCTGGTCTTTCTGGAACTGATAACATACCTCTGGACCAACCATATCTATCCAATGCCATTTTTGCAGAATCTATAAGATAATCATTATTTCTAGTCCATAAATATGATTGTTCT
>MDTB01240698.1_pt1 | contig 15434 bp, 11 predicted proteins | sample 811161 | NCBI WGS metagenome assembly MDTB01 (sample SAMN05326650, study PRJNA326480) | marine metagenome | isolation source: seawater | place: Mediterranean Sea | collected 2009 | reverse complement strand
TTCTTTATAATTTTTTATTATTTTTCCATTTTCAACTAAAACATATTTATTTTTATTATCTACAAAAATACCAATAGGACTATGTTCGTCTATTGTTATCTTTATTTTGTTTGGGTAAATTTTTTTTATTTTTATATTTTTAACAAAATTTAAATCGGCAATCGCTGTAATAATTTTTTTTTGGTCTACTGTTATTATATTTTCTTCATTAAATATTTTTAGTCTATCTTGAATCTCATCAATATTTCCATTTTTAATACCATTAACTTCTATTTTTTTGATATGAAAAAATGAATCGATTGGACCATTTTTTAAATTAAAATTATATGTAGTGAGAAAAATAAATAATAATACCCATAAAAAAATATTTTTTTTTTTCATCTATTTAAGCTTGCGTCTTCAACTATCCATTTTACCAATTTAGTAAATGAAATTTTAGCGTATTGTGCTATTTCCGGAACTAATGACAGGCTCGTCATGCCTGGCTGGGTATTAACTTCTAAAAGAAAAAATTTATCTTTATGAAATCTAAAATCACATCTTACTGCTCCTCTACATTTTAAAACTTTGTTAGCCTTTTTGGCTATTTGTAAAACTTCCCTATATTTCTTTGTTGAAATTTCAGCCGGCATTACATGTAAAGTTTTTGATGATTTTTTATATTTGGCAGCATAATCATAAAATTCTCTTCTTGGTCGAAGTTCTATGGCACCTATTGATTTACCTCCAATTACAGCAACTTGAATTTCTTTTCCTGGAATAAACGTTTCGAATATTAAATTATCGTAATCTTTTTTTAGAATATTAAAATTATGTTTCAAAGATGCATATGTTTTGCAAATCTTTACACCAATGCTTGATCCTTCATCGTTCGGCTTTATTACTATTGGATACTTAAGTTTGTTTTTTTTTATTTCTCTCTTCAAGTTTACACTAAAAAAATCTTTTATATTTAAATAGAAATAATTTGGTGTTTTTATTTTATTTTTAATAAATAATTGCTTAGAAAAATATTTATTCATTGCAATCATAGAGGATAAAACACCTGAATGGGTATAAGGTATTCCTATATATTCAAAAAAGCTTTGGATCTTTCCATCTTCACCTTCTTTACCATGAAGCGCATTAAATATTACGTCTGCATTATTCTGTTTAACTTGTGTGATAGAAGAAAATTTTGGATCAAATTTTAGTATTTTATAGCCTGCTTTTTTTAGAGCTTTAATACAAGATTTTCCTGTCTCTAAACTAACTTTTCTTTCCCTGGAGTTTCCTCCTAAAACAACAAGAATTCTTTTTTTTTTAGACAATTTTATTTTTTCCCAACTATTTTTATTTCTAGATCTAATTTAACACCTGTCTTTAAAAAAACCTGATTTCTTACCTCCTCAATTAACATTTCGATATCTGAAGATTTTGCTTTTCCATTATTTAAAAAAAAATTACAGTGCTGTTCTGATAGTCTCGCTCCTCCAATACTTAGATTAGAACAGCCTGACATTTTAATTAATTCCCAGGCTTTTTTATTACTAGGATTTTTAAATGTGCTTCCACAAGTTTTCACATTGGTTGGTTGACTTTTTCTTTTTTGATTCAAAAATTCATTTTGTTTTTTTTCAATTTTTTCCTTTGTATCTTTATTACCTTTTAATTTTACACTTAAAATAATTAAATTTTCACCAAAATTACTACCCCTATAAAAAAAATTAATTTGATCTCTATTCAACGATTTTAATTTGCCATTAAGTGTTAATCCTTCAATAGATATAACCGACTGGGATATATCCTGACCGTAGCAACCGCTATTCATAATAATTGCTCCACCAATGGTGCCTGGTATACAAGATAGAAATTCAAGTCCCGTTATAGAGTTTTCTATAGCAAAATCTGCAATTTTTTTATCTGGAGTAGCTGCTCCAACCTCTATATTTCCGTCACTAAGTATTTTTGTATAAGCAAATTCTTTTCCTAGCTTAATTACGATTCCATCAAAACCACCGTCTCTAAAAAGAGTATTCGAACCAGCCCCCAAAATATGAATCTTTTTGTTCCTATTATTATTATTTTCTAAAAATTTTTTTATGTCTAATAGAGATTTAGGTTTAAAAAAAATTTTAGCTGGACCTCCAAGATTAAACCAGTTGTATTTGTTTAAATTCTCATTATTTAAAATTGTTTTATCCATTTTATAAAACCATCTCTCTTATCCATTTTGAAATAGAGCCTGCCCCCATACACAATACTAGCTCATTGCTTATTAAATTTTTTTTAAAAAACTTTCTAAGATCTTGTTCGTTTTTAATTATTATTACTTGAACTCTAGAATTTTTTGAAATCAATCTTGCAAAATCAATTTCATCATATTCTTTATTAATTTTTTCTCCGGCTGGATAAACCGGACACAAAATAACTAAATTTGAATCTTTAAAAGAGTAAGTAAAATCCTTTTTCAAAAGTTTTAACCTAGAATATCTATGTGGTTGGAAAACAGAAACAATCTTTCTATTAACATAGGTCATTCTTACGCTCTTTAGTACAGATCTGATTTCAGTAGGATGATGAGCATAATCATCAAAAAACTCTTTTCCGCTAACCTCAAAAACTTTTGTAAGTCTTCTCTGTATACCAGTAAATTTCCTCAATGCATTCTTTATAACGTCTATATCTATACCGATATGTAAACATAAAGCTATGGCACTTGCGGAATTTAGAACGTTGTGGGGACCAATCAGATTTAGTTTTATCTTTCTGATGACAGTTTTTTTTAAACCTCTAATAGATATTTTTAAATCAAACATTGAATAATCTTTTTTATATATGGTATTAAAAATTTTAAAGTTTGCTTCTTTGGAAAAACCATAAGTTAAAAAATTTTTGTTTTTAATTCTTGGAATTATTTTTTTTGTTTCTTTGTCATCTACACACAAAAAAGCTTTTCCTATTGTTGGTGTTCTATTTAAAAATTTTAAAAATGATTTCTTTAAATTCTCAAAACTTTTATAAAAATCAATATGCTCTCTGTCGATATTTGTTACTACAGAATAGTTGATGGGTAGATTTAAAAAGCTACCGTCTGATTCATCGGCTTCTAGGACAGCCCAATCTCCTTTTCCCAATCTGGCAGGACCTTTGATAGAATTTATTACCCCACCATTTATGATGGTTGGATCTAATCTAGCTTCATAAAGTATTCTTGAAATTAATGATGTTGTCGTGGTCTTTCCATGAGATCCTGTTATCACTATATTTTTCTTTAATGAAACAACGTGAGCTAACATTTCTGCTCTTTTTAAAATTGTTAATTTTCTACTTTTTGCAGCTTTGATTTCTGGATTGTTATTCCTTACTGCTGATGATCTTACAATAATCGTTGAATTTTTAATGTTCTTTCTATTATGTTTTGTAAAAACTTTAATTCCATTTTTTTTACATCTTTCTATATTTTTACTGTTAACCAAATCACTTCCCTGTACATTAAAACCCATATCTTTCATAACTTGTGCTAACCCGCTCATTCCTATGCCTCCAATACCAACAAAATGAATTCTTTCCCTGGGTCCTATTTTAGATTTATTCATTTAAAATTCCCCTGATTAATTTATTGGTTTTAACAAAAGCTTCGCTATCTGAATATTTTTTCATTTTTTCTTTTAGTAAAATCAGTTTATTTCTGTCCGTATTTAGATCTTTAAGCATTTCAAATAGTTTTTCAAAGATATATTTCTGCTCCAATAAAAAACAATAACCTTTGTTCTCAAAGTGTATCGCGTTTTTTAATTGATGATTGTCAGTTGAAGAAGGCAATGGTATTGCGATAAATGGTATATTTGAATTAACCAATTCTGCTAATGAAGAAGCGCCTGATCTGGTAATTGCAAGATCGACTTTTTCGTAATATTTTGACAAGTCATTTGCAAAAGTAAATAACTCAAATTTTAAATTCAATCCCCTATAGATTTTGTTTAATTCATTTTTCTGATCATCTAAACACTGTTGGTAAATATTAAATTTAATTCCATTATCAGTACATTTTTTAATAACCTCTGGCAATTGTTCACCAAAAACTTTTGCTGACTGACTACCGCCCATAATTAAAATTGATAATTCTTTTTCAGTAATTTCAGATTTTTTTTTCTTTAGATCTAAAATCTCTTTTCTAAGTAAATACCCGGAAAAAAATATCTTATTTTTATATTTTTTTCTTATACCTTCAATGTTTTCTGTTGATACCAATATTTTTTTAGATAAAGGTAAAAGAAATCTATTTGCTCTACCGATGACTAAATTAGGTTCGTAAATTAATATTGGAATTCTCAAAAGATATGCGGATAAACAAACTGCAAATGAAGAATAACCACCCACACCTACTACTAACTTTGGCTTTAATTTAATCAGAAGCTTTAGAGAAGAAATAATAGAAAAAAATATTTTGATCAAATTCATAAAAATTTTAAATACATTTTTACTAAAAATTCTACTTGAGCTGGCTACATTAACTTTTAAATTTTTCTGAGAACCCAAATATTTAAGACCTCTTTCGTCTGTAATAAATTCTACGTGATATTCATCACTTAAAAAGCTAGACAAACTAACTGATGGAAAAATATGACCTCCCGTACCACCTGTTGCTATAACAATAGTTTTTTTGTTTTCTTTCATTTAATTTTTTACCCCTAAAGATGTATAATTTAAAATTATTCCAGCAACTATTCCGCTTGAAATTAAAGAAGAACCACCATAACTCAAAAACGGAAGGGTCATACCTGTTGTGGGAAGCAAGTTTGCATTAACTCCAACATGAATAAATGTCTGAAAAATTAACAGTGAAACAAGGCCACAGAGAGATATTTTATAAAAATTATTTGTTGAATTAATAATTACCTTAGTTATACGAAAGGCAATAAAAAGAAAAATTGAAATTATAAGTATAGAGATTATTGACCCAAACTCTTCGCTAATAACTGCGATAATATAATCAGTATGAGCCTCTGGAACTGACTCTTTTAATATTCCTTCTCCCATTCCTTGTCCTTTAATGCCACCTTGTCTTATGGCGTCAATTGCTTTTTGTGACTGGAAATTATCACCTTTGGATGGATCTAAAAAAGATGCGATTCTGTTTACAATGTAATCAAATTTTTCTGGAGCTAAAGTTATTAAACTAAAAAAAGCTAGAATAACTGTAATAAAAAGAACAACAAGAAAATAAATATTCATACCTGATACAAAAATTAATGAAAGCCAAGTACAAAATATTAATACTGATTGTCCTAAGTCTGGTTGCCCAACTAAAAAAATAATAATAACTGATAATAATAAAAAAGATATTGCGTGTGAAAAATTTAAGTTTTTTATGCGATTTGAACTAATAATTTGTGAAGCAAGAAGAATAAAAAAGGGTTTTATAAATTCAATTGGTTGAAAGTTAAAAAAATAAAGATTAAGCCATCTTTTTGCTCCCTTAACCTCAATTCCAATTAAAGGTACAAGAGCTAAAGTTATAAGGAAAAGTAAAAAGCAAGGAAGTATTATCCTATTAACTAACTGATTATTGAGCAAAGATATAAAAATCATTAAACTGAAAGATACAAACGCATATAAGAAATGTTTTTGAAAGAAAGAATAATATTCTCTATCTAATCTCTCATCAGCTAAGATTGAAGTGGAAGAAAAAGAGAAAAATACACCAAGAATAAATAACAAAGTAAATCCTGCTAAAATTTGTTTGTCTACATTTCTCCAATATTTTTTAGTATTCAAATACCTAATAGAAAAATTTTCAAAAATATTTTTTTGCATAGTTTTTAACTAGTTTTTTGAATTTATTACCTCTATCTTCAAAATTTTTAAATTGATCATAAGATGCACTTGCAGGACTTAAGATAACAAATATTTTGTCTTTATTTTTTTTCGTAAGATTCATTAGTCGTATCTCTTCAAAAATATATTCGACTGACTTTTTCAGATCAGTTGTTTCTCTAAAGTTGATTTTTTTGTTTAATTGTTTTTTGAAAAATATTCTGTCTTTTCCAATAATAAAAGCCTTTGATATGTTCTTTTTAATGCGATTTAAGTAAAACTTGTCACCCTGCTTTTTTAGACCACCCACAATCCAAATTATGTTTTTATAATTCATAAGACAATCCTTAGTAGCTTCAAAACTTGTTGCTTTAGAATCATTTATAAAATATGTATTTTTTTTCCTGAAGAACATTTCCTGTCTATGTGGTAGGCCTTTAAATTTCTCTAATGCTGAAAAAAAATTCTTATTACTAATTCCAAAATTTTTTTTTAAATTATAAACAAAGGAAAGATTCTCTATATTGCTATTCGATTTTAGATAACTATTTCTAATATTTGTTCTAATGAATTTTTTTGTTTTTTTTTTAATGGGAAGAATAGATGACTGAAATTTATTTTTTTTAAAAAAGTTAACTATATTCTGATCTTGTGGAAGATATGCAAAATGATTTCTGTTTTGTAGAGAAAAAATTCTTAGTTTGGCATTTATATAGTTCTTTACACTTCCATGCCAATCCAAATGATCTTTGGAAATATTAATTAAAACTGCATGATTTGGTCTAACATACTTTGAATACTCCAATTGAAATGAAGACATTTCTATGACCATAACTACATTTCTTTTTTTTCCTAAGTTATAACTAAGTATTGGTTTGCCGATATTTCCTACAGCAACTGTTTTTAAACCAGAATGGGATAAAACTTTTTGAATAATGCTGCATGTTGTTGATTTACCATTTGTTCCCGTAACAACTACAGACTTAAAAACTTTGTTGGTTAAAAAAAAAAGATCAATATCAGTAATAATTTTCTTTTTATTTTTGTTAAGCAATTTTCCGTTTTTGCATTTCAACAAGCTAATGCCTGGACTTAAAACTATATAATCGGATTGAATAACTTTTTTTTTAAGTATCTTCTCGTTGTCTCGAACCTTGAATTTATTTCTCAATTTTCTGTTGTCGTCCCATAAAGAAACGTTCCGTGCTTTTGATTTTTTTAAAAATTTTAAAACAGATTCTCCTGTTAAACCCAAGCCATAAATTAAAAAACTTTTATCTTTCAGAATTCTGTTGAATATCATTTTATCTCAACTTCAAGGTCGCAAGTCCAATTAACGCAAGAATTATAGATATGATCCAGAACCTGATTACGACGGTTGATTCCGCCCATCCCTTTTTCTCAAAGTGGTGGTGGATAGGTGCCATTTTAAAAACTCTTTTACCAGTAAGTTTAAAAGAAACTACCTGTATAATTACCGATGCTGTTTCCAAAACAAAAAGACCTCCTACAATTGCAAGAACAATTTCGTGTTTTACTATTATTGCAACCGATGCAATGGAACCACCTAAAGACAATGAGCCTGTATCTCCCATAAATATTTTAGCAGGCGGTGCATTGTACCAAAGGAAACCCAGGCATGATCCCACTATAGAACCACAAAAAATTGATAACTCCCCAACATTAGGTATGTATTGAATCTGTAGATAGTTTGAAAAAATCGTATTTCCAACTAAATAACAAATTAAAGAAAAAGATAAGGCAACTAACATTACTGGTACCGTGGCCAAACCATCTAGACCGTCCGTTAAATTAACTGCATTAGAAGACCCAATAATTACAAAAATACCAAAAGGAATAAAAAATAAACCCATGTTTAAAACTAAATTTTTAAAAAAAGGAAAGTATAAATTTAAAATACTTTCATGCTCTGTAAAATAAATTAAAGTTATAATTGCCACTAAAGAAATTAAAAGTTGGCCAAGAAATTTTAATTTTGCATTAATCCCTGAAGAATTTTTATGTTTAATTTTTAGATAATCATCCACAAAACCTAACAAGCCAAGGCTTGTGCAAACGAAGAGGACTATCCATATATAAACATTAGTCAGATCTGCCCACATAAGTGTACTTACAATGATTCCAATCAGAATCATAAGGCCTCCCATGGTGGGCGTTCCACTTTTTTTTATTATGTGATCAATTGGACCGTCTTGTCTAATTGGTCCAGTAATTTGCTTTTTTGAAAAGTAATTTATTAAAGGGTTTCCGATTAAGAAAATGATGATTAAGGATGTAACAACTGACAATCCAATCCTAAAAGTAATGTATTTGAAGACATTAAGAAAAGAAAAGGTATCAACTAGTGAGGTTAAAAAACTATAAAGCATTCTGTCTATTCCTCAAAAAACTTTCTGATATTTTGTATAGCTTGGTTGCATTTGAACCTTTGATCATTAAAAAATCTCCATTTTCTAAAATCTTTGAAATCATAGTATCAAATGATTTCAAATCCTTAACGATTTCTCCTCTTTTGTTTTTTCTCAAAAATTTATATGCCCTAGCTGCCCTTTCTCCATAAACAAAAGTTCTATCAATATCACTATTATTTATAAATTTTGAGATTTTTTTGTGGTAAATATGTGAATTTCTGCCTAATTCCATCATATCCCCAAAAAGGAAATATTTTTTCTTACCTTTCTTTTTAATATTTGAGAAATTTTGTACTGCAGATTTTACAGATAGAGGATTTGCATTATAGCTTTCATCTATCAAAAAGAAGCTTTTGCCAAATTTATTAACCTTTTTAATTTTTCCTCTGCCCTTCAAGGGTTTCTGTATGTTAAAAAAACCCTTTATATTTCTTAAGTTTAAACCCAATTCACTTAAAACAGCCACACAACAGAGTACATTCATTATATAATTCTTATTGATACTATTAATTTTCAAAAAAATATTTTCTTTATTTACAGATATTTTTAGATTTAGATTTTTTTTACTCTTTTTTATATTTAGAAATCTCACGTCAGCTTTTTTTGAATAACCAAAAGATATTATTTTAATACTATTATTTCTCGCAATTTTCTTAAAATAATTAAAGAATTTATCATCTTGATTTAAAATAATAGTTCCACCTTTTTGAATATTATAAATAATCTCACTTTTTGCTTTGGCTATATCTTGAATATTTTTAAAATTTTCTAAATGTGCTTCAGAAATATTGGTTATTATTCCTATTTCTGGTTTAACCATAGATGAAAGTTTAAAAATTTCTTTAAAATTACTCATGCCAACCTCAAAAACTCCGAAATTGTGTTTAGGTTCAATATTGCACAAGCTCAAAGGAACCCCATAATGATTGTTGTATGACTGTGGTGAAAAATAAGTTTTTGAATATGTTTTCAATAAATCTCCTAGCATCGTTTTTACAGTAGTTTTTCCTACACTTCCCGTAACAGCTATAAATTTAGCAGAGGATACACTGCGTTTATTTTGTGCCAAAAGTTTTAGAAAATTCATTGTATTATTAACTTTAATAGGCTTATATTTTTTTTTAATATTTTTTGATACAATACAATGGCTTGCTCCTTTTTTTATTGCTTCATTTAAAAAATTGTGGCCATCTTTGTTTTTTCCCTTAATAGCAATAAATAAGTTTTGACTTTTTATCTTTTTGGAATTGATAGAAACGCCATCAAAAAAATACTCTTTATTACTTTTAAAAAATTTTTTTACAACAGCGCTGTTATATTTTAAATTATTTTTTTTCTCACTAATCTTTCTAGAATTGAAATCTTTTATAATCTTTTTATCACTAAAAAAAATTTTCTTTTTTCCTAGATCCTGGTAAATTTCATGTCCTTTACCGGCAATCAAAATAATTTCATGTGGATCTGAATTTTTTAGAGCATAAATAATTGCTTTTTTTCTACCTGGGATTTCTTTTGCTTTAGATCCTTTTGCTCCCTTAATTATTTCTTTTCTTATTTTTTTAGAGTTCTCATTTCTTGGATTGTCATCTGTGATATATATTTTATTACAAAGCTCTTTAGCTATCTTTCCCATTGATTTTCTTTTTGCTCTATCTCTTTCTCCGCCACATCCAAAAACAACAGTAATTTTTTTGTGAAAATGTTCATGTAAAGAAAATATGGCATTTCTTAATGCCTCTGGAGTATGTGCATAGTCTAAAAAAACTTTTGATCGATTGGGTAAATTTCTTACGAGTTCTAATCTACCATTAACACTTTTAATTTTTTTTATTCTTTTGAAGATATCTTTAATATTTAAACCACAATTTTTACAAGCCAAAATAGCCATTAATAAATTTTTTATTTGTATGGAACCGTATAAATTTATCTTTAAATTATAAATTTTTTTATTGTATTGAATTTTTAAAAACTGAAAATTGTTAAAAATTTTATGATTTAAAATTTTAAAGGTATTTCCCGAATCTCCAATGCTAAGAAGCTTTAATTTTCTTTTTTTTTGTATGCCCTTTAATACATTGTATTGCTTAATTCCAGAATCAGCAATTATGGTAGATTTCTTTTTCAAAATTTTTTTAAATAAAATTAATTTTGAAGAAAAATAATCTTTCATATTCTTGTGGTAATCTAAATGGTCGTGACTCAAATTCGTAAAAATTCCAGATTTTAAATTCAGAAAATCTAGTCTTTTCTGTTTAAGACCGTGACTTGAAGCCTCAATGATAACGTTTTCTATGTTGGATTTTTTCATTTCATACAAATCTTTGTGTAAATTTAATGAATCTAGAGTGGTAAGTTCTCTTCTCTTTAAATGATTGTTTTTTTTAAAACCAAGAGTTCCGAGTAATCCTACTCTCTTATTGTTTAGTGTAAAAATTTGATGAAAAAAGTCTGATATTGATGTTTTTCCATTTGTACCTGTTACAGCAACAATATTTTTTGGTTTTTTCTTATAATATTTAGAGGAAATCTCTGCCAGTTTACTTCTAGTATCCTTAACCCTTACTAACTTAACATTTTTATATTTTTTATTAAGGAATCCAGAATAAATTATAACTTTAGCCCCTTTAGAGATGGCTTGGCCTATATACTTATTTCCATCAAATTTATTTCCTTTAATAGAAACAAATAGATCGCCTCTTTTTATTTTTCTGCTGTCTGATGATATACCTTTAATTCTTTCACTGCCAATTTCAGGGTTTAAGTTATCAATCAGATTTTTTAACAACATAGTTGTCATAAAAATCGTTTTTATTTATGGCTAAAATAGGACCAATTTTTTCTATAATTTTGCCAGCCGCATAAGCTGAATTCCAGCCAGATTCGTTTCTGTTAATACCGGAAATTTTTTTTCCTCTATAATTATACACAATTTGAGGTGCCGGCTTTGGTTCGTCCATTAAAACTAGCAAAATATATTCGGGATCTATCGTTGGAAAAACTGAAATAAAAGAAGTTAATTTGTTATTTGTATATTGTCCGTTAATATTTTTGTTTGCTGTACCAGTTTTACCACCAACATAGTAACCATCTACTTCGGCTAGCGAAGCAGTACCATGATCGCTTGTTACAACTTCCCTTAAAATGGAATTAATTTTTTTGCTAGTTTTAGAATTAACTATTCTTCCTTTTTCTAAGTTAGAATTTTTATTTTTAACCAAAGTAGGATCTACCATAATTCCACCGTTTGAAATTGAAGCATAAGCGGCAACTGCTTGTAGTGGGGTAGTAGTTATACCGTGACCATAGGAAACTGTTTCTAATTTACATTTGTTCCAGGAAAAATTTAAAGGAGACCCAATTTCATCTAATTCAAAATTAATTGTATTTAATAAGTTAAGATCCTCTAGAAATGTCTTTAATTTATTCTCCCCAATCTTTCTGGCCACTTTTATAGTTCCAATGTTTGATGATCTTATTAAAATCTGTTTTAAACTTAAGCTACTCGGCATTTCATCGTGTTCACTTATAGTATATTTTGAACATTTTATTTCGTCGGGAATATTTTTAATCATTGTATTAGGAGAAAAAAGATTGTTTTCCATGGCTAAAGCTATTGTGAATGTTTTAAAAATTGAGCCTAATTCAAAAACTCCTTTTGTTATTTTATTGGTAAAGTTTTTATCTTTAATATTTTGACGTATATTTAAGTTGTAATCTGGCAAGGATATTAGTGACAGTATCTCTCCCGTCTTAGCATCCATCAATACACTTGCAGCTCCTTTTGCTTTAAAGTCTGAAATGGACTGAATAAGTTCCTCTCTAATCAGATACTGCAAATTTATATCTAACGATAGGTGTAATGGCTCATTTTCAATTTTTTTTAAATTTTTATCAAAATATTTTTCTACACCTGAAATTCCATTATTATCTAAGTCAATTTGACCAATCACATGACTAAACAAATTTTTGTGTGGATATATTCTTGTTTGAGTTCTTTCGAATAATAGTCCTTTTTCACCTAACGACCATAAATTGTTTCTCTCCTTCTGGGTAATATTTCTTTTCAAATAAAAATATTTATTTTTATCTAAATTATTCTTAACAAACTGAAAATTTAATTCTGGATAAAGCAACTTGAGTTTTATAATAAATTTCTTTTTATCTTTAATTAAATTCGGTTTTATTGCAGCATGATAAACCGCAACATTTCTTGCAATTGGATCTCCATTCCTATCCAAAATGTCGTTTCTTAATGGTTTAAAAATAGGATAATTTTTAACATAATTTTTTGAATCTAAATTTTTAAGAGAAATAAAAAAAATTTTGGTTGCAAATATAAATATTAAGCAAAAAAATACAAAAAACAGTAAATAAACCCTGTCCTGATTCACTGCTAGTTTTTCATTTTTATTTTTCTCCACCGAATTGTAATTATAATCCTGAAAATAGAAGCTTCTTTCATTTATTTTTTTATTTTTTTCTTTTTTCATTTAAAAATTTTTTTTTATTAATTTTGTTTCTTTTAAATTATTTAATAAAAATTCATCAGCAGATAGAAATATTCTTGAATGATCGTAGCTAGAATAGCCATGTTTTCTCAATATAATTAAATGTTCTTTGAGCTGTTCGGGGCTAGAAAGATAAGCAAAATCTGTTTCTGCATCATTTAATTGTTTTTTTAAAATCACAATTTCTTTATTAACTAAATTAATTTTTTTTTCTAAATTTCTAGTTTTGTGTTTAACCGAAGATGTAAAAATCATTAAAATTAAAAAGATACTAAGTGAAAATATTAAAGATTTTTTAAACATACCTGTTCTCCAGATCAATATAATTCATAAATTTTTTTTTAAATTCTTTAGGATAAAAAAAATCACTCTCATTTCTTGTTGCAAATCTTAGTTTTGCTGATCGTGACGGACTATTTATCTTGAGCTCTTTTTCACCTGGTATAATTATTTTATTTTTATAATTTTCAAATAAAGATTTTTCCTTGGGTAGATCTGGATAGTATCTTGAAACTTTAGATTTATTTTTTGAGTAATTTGTAAAAAAAAATTTAACTATTTTATCTTCTATTGAATGAAAACTAACAACAATTATTTTTCCACCTGCTTTAATTAATTGTGTCGCATTTATCAATCCCTCTATCAATTCTGAAAATTCTTTATTAACAAAAATTCTAATAGCTTGAAATGTTTTGGTTGAAATATTTATTTTTTTTTTAAAATCCCTTTTTTTACTTCTTTTAATTATATCTACAAGATCAGGTGTAGATGAAATTGGACCCTTTTTTCTCTCTTTAATAATATTTTTTGCAATATTAAAACTTTCTCTCTCCTCTCCAAAAAATTTAAAAATATCATTTAAAGTAGCTAGGCTAAAATCATTTAAAACTTCATGAGCAGAGATTGAATTTAAACCCATTCGCATATCAACTCTGGATTTAGAATTAAAAGAAAAACCTCTTTCTAAATTAAAAATTTGCAAAGATGAAATGCCAAGATCAAATATTACAAAATCAAATTTTTTATTGGTTTCAATAATTTTATTTAATTCGCTAAATTTTCTACTATGAAATGAAAAACGGTCTTTGTAGAGTTTTTTAGTTCTCTCCACATATTCTTGGGTTTCTAGATCTCTGTCTAGTGCAGTAACTTTAGTTTTTGGAAAAGATAATATTGCATTGCTATAACCCCCAGAACCAAATGTGCAATCGATGAAGTCTCCGCCTTTATCTGGCTCACAAATTTTCAAAACCTGGTCTAACATTACAGGGTAATGTGATGACTGTTTTAGAGATGAAAGATCTTTCATCTTTCCTGTAATCTTTAAAACTTCTGTTTACGCAAAAACGCAGGTATTTCAAATTCTTCTTCTTCGTTTTTGAAATTTTCATTTAGATTATCTCCTGATGAAGACGTAGTATTCTCTCCATCAGAAAATAATTGGGGGATATCTTCGTCCTGAGAGGCATCTGCCTCTGGAATATCGTTAGACTTTTCCTCATAAACAGAAATGTCATCGATCACAACTTCTTCTGGTTCTACCTCTTTGTGATTTTCATCGTGATATAAATTATTTTCAAAATAAGCTGCATTATCCAGAGATATTCCTGGATCTATATTTGTTTCCTTGTTTAATTCTTTTTCGCTTGTAATTAAAGTTTCAGGATTAGTTTGAACTTCATTATCTAGCTTTAAAGCTGTCGCTCCCTGAATAGAATCCAGACTCGGTGATTTCGGTATATTGTTTGTCGTTGAAGTATTGGTTTCAGAATATCCGGAATTTCTATTATGAATTCTGTGAACCATATTAACAACGGATTTTGATTCTGGAGCTTCTCCATCTAGAGCCGTGGCTACAATAGATACTCTCATTTTTCCGCTTAAGTTTTCATCTTTGATCGCTCCAAATATAAGCTCTGCTTCTGGATCAACTTCTGCTCTTATTTTGTTTACTGCCTGATCAACCTCAAACAACTTAATATCTTCTCCACCAGTTATATTTACAAGTAATCCCTTGGCACCTTTTAGAGAGTAATCATCAATCAAAGGGTTGTTTAAAGCTAATTCTGTTGCTGCTATAGCTCTATTTTCTCCTTCTGCCTCGCCAGTTCCCATCATGGCTTTGCCCATAGAACTCATTACAGTTTCAACATCTGCAAAATCTAGATTAATTAATCCTGGTCTAACCATTAGGTCGGTTATGCTTCTAACACCGTGTTTTAAAACATCGTTTGATAATGAAAAAGATTTTTCAAAAGTTGTAGACTCATTAGCAATTTTAAAAAGGTTTTGATTTGGAACAACAATTGATGCATCCAGGTGTCTCTTCAAATGACTCCATCCTTCCATAGCTCTTCTCATTCTTTTTGGTCCTTCATAAGAAAATGGTAATGTAATTACACCAACTGTTAATATATTTAATTCCTTAGCAGCTCTTGCAATAACATGTGATGCGCCAGTTCCTGTTCCTCCGCCCATTCCAGCAGTAATAAAAACCATATTGGACCCTTGCAAATAAGTTACTATCTCATTCAAAGATTCATCGGCTGCAGCTTGACCAATATCATGCTTTGCTCCAGCCCCAAGACCTTTGGTCAAATTCATTCCTATTTGAATTTTTGCATCAGCTTTGTTTACTTTCAAATCCTGAGCATCAGTATTAACAGCTACAAATTCTACACCTTGCATACCGTCT
>MDTB01224576.1_pt1 | contig 15436 bp, 19 predicted proteins | sample 811161 | NCBI WGS metagenome assembly MDTB01 (sample SAMN05326650, study PRJNA326480) | marine metagenome | isolation source: seawater | place: Mediterranean Sea | collected 2009 | reverse complement strand
ATTGCGTGTTGCCGTGATCATATACAAGCAAAGAACCAGCGGTGCTTGCTGTGCTATCTGAAACACTTCTTCCCAGGACAGTATTTGGGCCAGCAACACCTTGCGTCCCGGCAGTTATCACCGATATAGCGCTTGTACCCTCGACAGTTATTGAGTTGATTGTACTGCTCACCGGCTGATGCCCCTCCGTATAGTGAACGTGCCTTCAAGTATGCGAAACACGTTGCTGCTAGCATCAGTTATCTCTAGGTCATACACGCCCTCTGTGGCGGTCAAACTTCCTGTATCCGATGCGCTTATCGTTAGCGTAACCGTGCCAGCGGATGCACCCAGTGCTATGCGCCCGTTGCCTGTTGTTAGTGTAATTAAGGAAGACGATGCCTCTGGGTCGGCACGTAAGTCCATTTCTGCGCCCGTGTAGCCGGTCAAATTTACTACCGAGCTGGACGAATCTTTGAGAGTAAGCGTATGACTAAATGTCGCCCCTTGCTCAATTATAAAGTGATGAAACCCAGCGCTCACGGCCTACTCCCATATCGCGCTAGCCCTCTGTCTTCTTGGGCCTTCCGCGCTTTTTAGTTGTCTTAGTTACCTCTTCAACCGGCTTTTCTTCCCACGCCTCATTGATATCTGGCGTTGACGGATCATCCGCCTTAAACGAGCCGTCTTCATTCCTAGCCCTTACAACTTCTGTTTCTGGTTCTTCTGCTGGCTCTTCTGCAATCTCTTCTGGGCTATCGACTTTTAGCTCCATCGCCCAGCCATTCTCGACAAAAGTATTCATCAGATCGCCTTGCCAGTCTTCGCTTGCATTGACTATCTCGTCCAGCTCATAGAGCTTTGTAGTTAACCCATTCGCGTCCGACGACCCAGCCTTTGGGACCATGATTTTGAAAACTTTGTTCGCCATCTTTTTCTCCTAAAAGGATTGGGGGGCAAAGCCCCCCGTCACCTTATACCGTGCTGCTAGAGTCAGCGTCAGTGCTATGTCGGGGCGAGCCCTTCACGACCGTTGCTGCTATAGGCGTTCCATTTGAGTGTGTGCCTGTAAAGTCGGCCACTACTCTCACGTAACGCGATCCACCCACATAACCAATCGTGGTTATCTGTGGAGTTTCACCATTTGCATCTAAAGTTAAGAAGATGCCATTGCTGTCAACACTTCCATCAGTAACAGACGTTGCCGCCGTAACTGCTGAGAAAGAGCTGTTATCGCTGGACTCTTCTAATTTGAAGTCAACCTTGACTGAACCGGAAAGCGTATCGCCCTCCACGCCAGTAGAGACAACAACAACTGCAGACTCGAAGAATTGAAGATCAACCCCCGTGCCGTTAGTGTCGCTGGTTCCTACTACGGGAGCGATGCTTTGGACAGCCGAAACGCTGTTCGCTAGATCTTTCATTTTACCCCCTAAGCTGAGACTTTCTGTTTAACGATAGCTTCCGCCAGAATGACCTGACCACCAGTCCTCTTCCTAGCCACATACCGAACGTTTCCGGTCGTTGCCTGGGTGAAAGGATCTCGCAATACTGCCAGATTTATTCTGTCGACGATCATGTACGCTCTTCGGAAATCACCGAAAGCAATCGGGAAGTTGTTCGCGCCAACATCAGGCATATCTGTCGCCTCGACATAGGGATAGCCCAAGATTGTGTTGGTTACGCCACCAGTCAACGTCATTCCTGCCTGGAATACATACTGACCAGCCGTGTCCTTCAGCTTTCTGATTGCCGCTAGGGTGCTTCTGTTAAATACAAAAGTACCTGATCGCGCATAATCTGCTTTGATTGAGTGAACCAAACTGATAAGTCCGTCCGCCAACAATGCGCTGGAGTTACCGGATACCACTTCGCTCACACTTGAGTTTGTCATAAACCCTTCGGGCTTACCGACCGAGTCGCCGCTGACGAATGCTGTGCCTTCTAGCAAAGCGAATCTTTCAGCGAACTCAGCTTGCATTTCTGCCTCAAGGTCAAAAACAGTGTCTTCTAAGTCTTGCTCAGAGATGTCGATCAAAGCGTAGTACTCATGAGCCGGTATCTCTTCCAACCCTACAGTGTAACCTGTAGTTTCTGAACGAGTTCCAGACTCAGCAACCCACGCGGCTGCAAACTGACCGGTCCTCTTAGGGACCTGGATGCTGCGTTGTGCGGTTTGCCTGATTCTTGCTATTGAACGAACTGGAGAGATTTCAGTGATCGTTTTGATCAACTCTCTGACGTACTCTGGGGGCGCTAAAAAGCCACCAGTGCTGTCATTGCTTACTGTCAACGCCTTCTTCTCATCCGGCTCCAATCCTTCTATGCCTTTTCTGCAATACTGGTCAAACGCCTTTAATGTGCCGTCGACTTGCTTGCTATCAAAGCCAGAGTTAGGTCTGGTGACTACAGTGTGAATCTGCTCCATTTGCTCTTTGAGATTCTCTTGAGCTGCTTGTTGCTTCGTCATCGCTTGGTTTACGTCTTCCAGGGAGTCCATTTTGGCCTCTATTTTGGCCAGTTTCTCATCCAGAATCGGATCTGCCTCGCTCTTAGCAACTTGTTCAAGCTTCTCATCATAGGTCTGCTTAAACTGCTCAAAGGTCTCGCCAAGGTTTTGGATAGCTGATTTTATTTCTGCTTCCATCCTAGTTTCCTTTTATTTGATTAACGAGTTGGTTTAATGCTGATAGCTCGTCCCCCATCTCCGGTGCATCTCGCACCGTCAGAGTTTCGACTATAGCTTTGGCTGCTGCCTTTGCTTCTGAACGAGAAATCGAAAAAGCATCACGCAGTCCGTTTTCCCATTCTCTGATGGATATGTCCTGGCCTTTAACCGATCTCACCATAGCTTTTGGATTCATCGGGAAAGTCACCAGTGACACTTCCATTAGATCTACTTCATCAATGACCCGACGCTTCGAGCGTGGTTCATAGCTGTAACCCTTTGGGTCTACCTTGAAACCGATTGACAAACCGTCCAAAGCTCCCATCTTCATCAGCTCATATGCTTCCCGTCCTGCTTGTGTCTGCAGGGCAAGCCTTCCTTTCACATATAAGCCCTGTTCATCTTCTTTAATCTGGTCAAACACACCAATCGGCATATCTGTCTTATGCTGATAAAGAAGCTTAACTTTCTTTGGTCCTCGTCTTCTGAGGCTCCGCTTGAAAGCGCCCTTCATAATTACGTCATTGCCCAGGTCTACGTTTCCAAATATAGACCCGTAGCCCTCAAATTCTCCGCTGCCTTCCTCGCCAAGCGTCTCTGCTTTAAGTTCTGTCTTTACGTCGATGAATTCTGGCTCTATGCAATCTTGACAATCACAGTCGCCACCACATTCGCTTTTCTTCTTGGGTTTCTTTCGCTTGTCATCTTCGTCTTCGTTATAGCCTCGCACGTCCCGACCAACGTTTTCGCGGTAATCGTCGTGGCTTTCACACGGCATATAGACAATGTTGCCGTCTTCGTCATGGGAATGGGTGCCAACACAGCCAATCTCTCTGGCTCTCCTGGCGGCTTCGGCTTCTGTGGTGAAGACGTCTCGTCGGACTTGCGCCTTCTCATCGAACTCAATATTTAATTCGTTAACGTCTGCCGTTTGATCTTCAAACATAAATCACCCCTAAACGTTCGCTTTTGTCGCTCCGTCTGGGGCGGCAATCAGATATCGTCTGACACCTATTTCACAAATCTTAGATTGTTATCTATGGGTTGTAAACATTACGATTCATCATTGCTAGAGAGATCATTTCACCAAATTTTAGAGAAATGTTCTCATCATTCGTTAAGATTCCCAGATCTTCCTGTATTTCTAGGAGTCTTTCTATATCTGTTTTGTTCAAATTATCTTTATCAAAAATTATAAAAGCTTCTTCCATCAAGTCATTGGGCGTGTCCATCACGTATCATCCTCCAAAATGTTTTTTATCAAGAGCTTAAATTCGTCGCCTAACAATTCATCACGCCTCATTGCCCACAAAGAAAAGTTTTCTGCGAACCATTCAGTGCCATTGATGCCGCCATACTGACTAACCGCTTGAGATCGCCAAAGTTTCTTATTTTCTTTCCAACCGGCGTCAATGCTGCGCTCCCACTTCCCGATGAAGCCTTCTTTGTTTGGCTTGTACTCATATTTATCTTTTTTCTTAATACCTTTGATTTGGTGTATGTGATGCGCGAATTCGTGATAAAACGTCACTCGAACTTTGTCCAGCGGGTCTTCTAAATAAGCGTCTGTTGTCATAGGCATTCCGGCTACGTCGTCTCCCCGCCTCCAGGTTGCCGCCGTCTTGGGTCCTTTTTCCAAAACTCTGCGAAGATATGCAAAGTTTACACCCATCACACCATCGCCCATATTTGCGGCTGTACGACTATTTTTTGGTAGAGTCTTTATCCCTCTCACACCAGGGATATTAAACTTTTTCGCAAGGACTTCTAATTCTTCCATTAACTGGTCAACGATAGCCATTGTTTTTACCCCTAGCGCATCTTTTGCCTTTTGAGTGTTGCTGGTTGCGTCTTTGCCATAATCTTCAACTTTTGAGCCCCTGTAGATGGTCTTTCTCTTTGCGTCATAATATCTGTCGTCTGAGGCTGCTGATTTTAGTCTAAGCGAATTCCTTTGTTTTGCTAACGCATGAGTCATCGACCCATCCGAAATTCTGTCCTCTAAAACAGAGAGTTTTATGCCATTCGGAAGCCCGTCCTTCCCTTCTTCCAATTGCGAAACTAAGACCCCCTCTTGCGGCCTATCTATTTCAACATCTTCAACCTCGTCTTCTACATCAACATACAAGATCACACAACGACAGTTAATCGTGTTCGCTGGGCCTCCAGCCGGATCTCCGACGTGCTTCATCCTTGTCCCGTTTGGCATTACGAACTTTTCATCCATAGCGATTTCGGTTCCGTTCATCTGTGTATGCGCGGACCGGGTTCTGCCATCTGAAGTCGCCAGCCATTTTTTTCTGACCTGGATCGCGTAACGGTCTGCGAGTCTCGTGTGATATCGGTCTTGGGCGGTAGAAACTGCCGCGTGTGTTTCCGTCCTGGCAATGACGTCTGCCCTGCGCCTACTTAGAAAACTAAACCTTTGGCTCAACTCTCTGCCGATGGCGTCATTGCCCACACCTTCCAGGCGCAACACTCCCGCAGTCTCTATGATCTGTGATGCAACGTTATCCGACACGTTTGTTATGTAGTTTTGTCGCAACAATATGTGTTCCGCGATGTCACGATCCAAGTCGTCATTTCTGGAGAAATCAAATCCCGTCCCGACTTCTACCTGTTTTTTAACGAGCTTTTCATACTTTGCGCGGTTGCCATCGTAAACAGTTCGATAACATCGTTTGTAATGCTTGGTGAGAGTGTCTTGCAACGACCCCAGCAACGAGGTCTGTATTTGCGTTAAGGTTGGCTCATTAGCCGCCTGGATGAGATTGCCAACCCTGGCGACTTCCCTGTTGATATCTCTGCGGATATTCCTGGACGCTATGCCTGACAGCCTAGCCACGAGTCGCTGTTGTTCCTTGGCGTACTTCCTCGCTGATATTCGCCTTTGACGGAACCCATAGAGCCGCTTGAGAACTGCGATCATTTCTTACTAGATAATGGGTGTCCCTTTGGAAAAAGGTCCGTGTCGTGCTTGCCTGACTTGAAACGGCCAGTCCTTAACGCTCTTAGGTAACTGTTGACCCTGGCTAGCGCCCATTGCTCTGGAGAGCGGACGTTGGGTCTGACAGACTGCGGGTTTGTTTTATATGCCCCGATGCCTCTATTAAATACAGTGGTCAGTGTCCTCAAATTAGTGTTTTTAGTTTTGCTGTCGCCATATTTGTCATTGTGATCTTTGACTTTGTTCTTCAGAGCCTCACGCATTGGCCCAGTAAGCGCTTTATGTCCATTGACTAGGTAACTGATATATCCGTCTAGTTTCTTGACCTCCGTAACCAAACTATCCATCAGCCTCCTCCCGCTCTATTTCATTCCTCTTGCCTCTAGCCCATGACTGCCCTGGATCACCACCCCACAACGCCCACGCGATGCGGCCCGCACTTGGATAGCCCTTCTCGCCAGGACGAAAGCCTTCTGCTTCCTTGTCTACTTCATGCCGGGAAAAGAACGAGTGCATCCTGTTGACGGTGTCGATACTGAGATTGTCCCGATTGACAAGCTGCCTGGCTCTGGCGACGCCTATTTCCGTGCCACCACGATTGAACTCTCTGCGCCATTCCAAACCCTTTTCCGCTTCATCTGCCATGCTTGATGTGGGCTTAGTATTAATATCTGACAGTGCCTTGTTATCTTCATCAAGCTCATAGAGCTTCTCGTCTTCTTCTTGTTCCTCCGGCTCTGCTGGTGCTGGTGCTGCCTCATTGATAGGGAAAAGATTAGCTGGGACCAGTAGATCATCAGCACCATCCACTGGTGCCAGGCCAACTAATTCCCTAGCTTCGTTCCTGCTCATAATGCCTTGCCCAACCGCACCAATGACGTTTTCATAGATACGACGTCTACGCTCCGATAACGCCGGTATCTCATCAATTACATATTCAAACCGAAGATCTTCGCGAAACTGCGGCACCAACCACTCATTCAAATCAGATTCCAGCTTACGCAAATATGGAATGATCGTTTCTTCGTACAAAGCCAGTCTTGCCTCTGCTACGTTTGCATAGGTCTGTTGGTCTGGAACGCCAACGAGTTGAGATGGTACTCCGAAACACATGGCAATATCTGTCGATGACATATGCTTCAGATTAATAAAATCCATATCTTTCGGACTTAATCCCATCTCTTTCCAATCAAAGTCACCTTCGAGCAACAAAGGTCTGCCAGCATTTGCTGTGCCACTGAATCTGTTGTTGAGGTCTGTCAATAGTTGCTGTCTTTGTGTCTCGGACAGATTCACAGAATAGCCCTGGTCATCACGCGGCTTGAACACGACAGCCCCTGACGGACGAGCCCCATTGTTGAGAAGATTGATGTTGTGCTTGCTGGCCAGGTTGTGCTGGTCCACTTCTACGGCTGCCGCGCTCAGTGGTGAGCAACCATAATAATCGTCCAAAGGATTCCATAGCTTAGTCTGTTTGAGATCGCTGAACCCTGACTCCTGGTCTACTTCATAGATCTGCTCTACTCGCCCATTAATCATGTACTCATAGCTTTGCGGTATTGCCCCGCTTCCGCCTTCGATCTTGATCCTGTCTGGGCGTAACAGATGCAACTCCCGTGGCGTGTTGTCTAATCCACCAACCTTCACGTAGTACGCGTTGCCAGACAGCAACAGATAACCAAAGAGCGACGCAAAGAACTCGGAATACGATTGTAAGGGGTTTGGCCTGTTCAAAAGATCAATCAGGGGGTGCATCTCCAGAGGCTCGTCACCCGATTTCACTACGAACGGAACAGCCGACGCTCCTTTCGATATCTCGTTAACGCATCTAAAGACAATCGCATTCTTGAGATAACCTTCTCTGGCCAGGTCGTCGTAGCTGTATGATTTGCCCATATTCGGCTGGACGCCAAAATATCCGACCATAGACGCTTGTTTTACTTCCTTCGGCTGACTCCGAAAGAACCTATCCCATATCGCCATCAGCTAATCCTCCATGCTGGATTACCACTAGACTTGCTCATTTCGCTTATAGCCCAAACGAGCGCATCCAGTCTATCTGGAGAAGCTTGGTTCTTGTCCGCTGTATAGCTACACATTTGGCTTTCTAGCGGCGGGAAACTTCCCACATGATGGACGCGACCTTGCTCATAGAGAGCCGAAACCGGCTCTGCCCTCATGAGCTTACCACGCGAAGCGTGTACTGCGCGATAGGGAATGTTCCTATCGACACTCCGCAACAATCGCTCCACTAGGTCTCCACCATTGTTGACTTCTGCCACCACGCGATCCGCTTGCCATTCATAAAATAATCTTATTGCTTCCCTTGCCCAGCCATCCGGCGTGTACTTGCCACTGGCGTCCTCTAACACAAAGAAATGATTCTGACTGTCTTTTCCCGCGACGACAATCCCTGTTTCATCCGATTTCTCGTTGGCTGTGACCGCCGGATCTATCGCTATGACGATCTGTGTCAGCTCTCTTTCTTCATGTTCTGGAATCCTGGCGTCATCAATCATATTAGGTGTCCACAGTGCGCCCTCCACCGTGTCGATGATTTCCGCGTAAAGTTCCTGGCGTCCCAGCGTCGTGCCTTCGTACTTCTCCCGCAACATAGCCAGAGTGCTCTCTGCCAGGTTGTCTGCATTCTCGAAGGTAGATCCACGGGTCAAAATGATGTCGTCTCGCTTCATCAAGTCTTGGATTAATTGCGTCGGGCGAGGTGTCGTGGTGATAACACACTTTGGCTTTTCGCCCAGACGCAGAGAGAACATCAACTGGTCAAAGGTTTCTGGATATCGCCAGGCCGCTAACTCATCGCACCAGGCTCTGTGAAACTGTGGGCCTCTAAGTCTGTCTGGCTCTGTGGCGCTAAACCCCAGGATCTGGCTGCCGTTGTATAGCTTTATCGCTGCACCAGAGCTGTTGTATCCCTGGCCCCTACCTTTAAGCAAGCAATTATCTGGCATATTCTTGAGAATGCCGGACGGTCCTTCAAAAGCTGTTCTTTTAAGATCTCCAAACGTTGGCGTGACTACTGCCACTTGGACCTCTGGATGACGCAAAGCATAAATCAGAGCATCCATAGCGCCCGTGCGAGTCTTGCCCCAGCCGCGACCGGCCAGGATCATCCAGATATTCCAGTCTAATGAGTTAGGCGGCGTTAGTTGAGCTGGGCGAGATACATAGTCCGCCCATTCAGTGTAGGCCTCTACCGTCTTCATCAGACCGGCGCTGTTCTGCAACTCGGTCAAGTGTCGCCATGATTCTTCTGAATGACTCTGGCGTGGATACGTCTGCGGCAACCTTAGAGATCTCCTGGGCTTCGCCCAATGCTAGTTTGGCTATCCGTTGCGCGTTGGTTGCTACAACCGAAAGCTGTTGAAGTTCGCCGTTAGTCAATGCCTCTGCGTTGACACTATCGGCTGCTAGACATCTCCGATATCGCTTCTCAACGATCTCTAGTGCAAGCTCTGCGATATCCATTGATCTGATATCCATCTTCTTGCCAGTTTCAATCAACTGCTTAGATCGTTCTTCGTTCCGCTTCTGGCTGATAAAGGTTTGAACCCGGTTTTTCTCAGCTTGCCAGCCCTCTTTTTGATGGTACTTGTACGCGGTAGCCCTCGCGACCCCGTATTTCTTTATCAGTGCGTCCATACTTGGCCACTCTAAAAGCCCATCTGCATTGTATTCACCGTTGACAAAATCTTCTCTGATCTTCAGCTTGATCTCGTCAGTCCACTTCTTAGCCATGTGCGTCCGTTATGGGTATGTCCTGCGCAATCTACCCTATCAGACCAGGGTCCGCAACGTGGCCGCTTTGCTTCTCTCTGTCTCCCACTTCATTTCGGCAATCCGCAACCGTTTGTGAGCGACTCTTTCTGCAATCATGGCGTTGTTTAACTCATTCGTCCTATGAGCCCAATTTGATCCAATACCGGTTTGAACTTCTCCCTCACACTTCATCACAGCTTCTGCCGCGATCCCACTCTTGCCGGATATCATCAGCGCTCTCTTTGTCGAAGCTTCCCAGGCTTCTAACCTGGTTTTTTCTTTGTAGTACGATTTGGCTTTCTTTTCCCACTCTACCAGGGCAGATTCCATCTCTTCGACTGTGTCGGTTAGTTGCTCTTCTATCCGCGTGTAATAGTTTTTCGCCTGAGTCTCTGCGTCTGTTCGCTTACCAATCGTCGTCATGTTCCTGCGCCTCGAAGATGCACTTCTTGAAGTTATAAGCAAATTTTGCCTCGCCTATTTTCCCATACAGTGGCTGTTCCCTGATCTTCCTGGTTAACACACGAACTGAGTCTGTATCGAAGTCTCTGTGTACGACCAGGACAGCATCTGATTGATTGTGCCAAGTAGCCGCCCCTGAGATGTCATAAGCTGATGGGATATCGTACTCTCCACTACCTGGATTCTTTTGCATCTTCTTGGGGTGAGCAACGATCCAGATGACGACGTCATGTCTGCGGCAGAAGCGCTTGCACTTGGATATGAAGTCCCGAATGTGCTCATCTTCCCTGTAGTTCCCCCGCCTGGTTGCGTCTACTTCGTTGTAGGGATCAATGACAAATCCATTGACGCCATATTTTTGGACCGCCCCTTTTGCTATCTCCAGGAGCTTGTCGATGGTTGGAGCGTGTTCCTTTGTCTCTATGAAGTGGAAGTGACCATTGATCCACTTGACCGCTTCTGTCATCTCATCTTCGGTCATGCGCCCGTTGAACCCTTCATCAAAATGCTTCTCTACAACGATTTGAGAGAGCCGACGAATGTGCATCGGGACGCTATGCTCTGGGGAAAACAAGGCAAATCGCCACGCTTCGCGCTTCGCTAAGTTTACCAGACACTGGTCTAAGAATGTACTTTTGCCGTGATTCGGTATCCCCGTGACTGTGTGGAATGTTCCTTTCTGAACCTGATAAATATCATCCAGCCCTGGCAACCCGATCTTCACCGGCTTTGAGTAATTACCTGAGTAGAGGTCTGCCACTTGGCTTTTGTACATCCCGGCTGTGTAGAGCCCATCAACGGGATAAGGCCTTGCATCCTTCATGATCTTAGCCAGGACGCTAGCGCCATGTTTTACGAGGACGTCATTGGCATCCTTGCAACCGTCTGGGGTTTCTACATACCAACAGATTGACTTACCAAAGCGATGCAATAGTTCTTTGCGTAGATTCTGACCCGCCTGGTCTTTATCCACAAAGATAATCAACTTCTCACACTTCTCTAGGGGATGAGTTTGCAAAGGCTCAAACCGCTTATCGTTCTCTTTGAACTTAGCATCCGCGGGCGCTCCATCTGGCAAGGTCGTTACCGCTTGAACGCCAGCTTCCCAACAACTCAAGACATCCACCTCACCCTCGACCCATACAACCGTCTTCGCTTCTTTTACCGCCGAGTAGTTGTAGAGAGACTTCTTTGCGTTCTTAGTTTGGCGAAATTGTTTGTCTACCGTTCGGCTTTTGATGTTGTCCGCTGTGTTGTTTGGAGTTGGGTTGTAGGGGAAATCAATCCACTTCTGATCCTTCGTGTGGATCTTGAAAGCATTAATCGTTGTGGGTGAGATCTTTCTCTCGTGGAAATACTTCAAGACAAAATCCGTCGGCTTCTTCGGCTCCATCGGGACTGAACTCCTCACCATTTGGATAACCTTGTTGGAACCGCCGCTGCCGCCAGCAAAATCGCAATGGTGACACTTGAAAACAATATCATCCCCTCGGATGGTCACAGATAGAGGTCGGTCTTTTGGATTATGTGGTGGCTGACATTGTGGACATTTTAATTTGTGATCGCCATCCCCCAGACTGCCAATATCAATGTTGTATTTATCAATCAAATCAACCCGCGATTTCATTCAGACTTCTCCCCGTTTTTTTCTTTTGTATAGGTTTAGTATAGGCGGACGTGGATGTCCTACCCCCCTGGACATGGGTGACCACCCCACCCTGGACATCAGTGACCACCCCCAGGAAATAGCGATTGCTCGTCCCGGCCCTGGATTTTTTTGTCACTAGACCTAGACCACAGAGATCATCTATGCAACGGCGGACCTGACGTTCTGAGATCTCGCACCTTGTTGAAAGATGCTGATGTGATGGAAAGCATGAGTTCTGTTCGTCTGCGTAGTTTGCTAGTGCGACGAGGACTAGCTTGGTGGTTGGAGTGTTGGTCTTTTGTTTGAAGGCCCAACTTAACGCATGAACTGACATCTACCCATCTTGGGCGTCGTCAATCTTTTTGTCAATCGTTATCTATGCCGAATTCACTGACGCCGTAGAAATCGTTTGGCAGAACCTGACATTGCGTCATTTCTGCAATCTTTAGCATTTCTTTTTTGGCGGGAATCCGTTGATTGTTGCACCACTTATTCACAGCGTGTTTTGTGAACATTCTGCTTTTCGACGCAAACTGCGGATATGTAATCCCTTCCTTCTTCAGATATGTGTTCAATTCCATGCTGGATATTATAGCCAAAAACCCCTTGCAAGCAACCCGATATGGGCTTACTGTACCCACATTGTCTGTCGATATAAAGTTGATAAGGAGAAAAATAGTGAAGATAGAATATAGAGAGATGGGAGTTCCACCAAGATTCTGGGGGATTCAACCAGTCCCATACAGTACCACTTCTAAAAACGTTGGGTGGATAAAAGCCAAACGAGCGCCCAAGAGTCGCGGCGCAAAAGATTCTCAATGCTACGTCGTCAAGCTCAGGGGTGTCACCTGGCCGCATCCTGGCAACTCAATAGTCAAAGCGGGGATCATGACCGACTATGCAACATTCTGGTCACTGGACGAAGCCAAGTGTTTTGTTGAAGAAAAACTAGGAGAAATAAATGAATGATCCATTCAGTGTTCACGGACTAGAGCATCTCAGTCCTTCTCAGATAAACACATTCATACAGGACCCATGCAAATGGATTTTGCGCGTGAGCGGTCATCATGACATGGGTGGTGTCGGTGCCTGGAGGGGTTCTGCTACTGACAGCGCAATCACCACGGCTCTACAAGATGACCTATCGGCAGAGAAAGCGGTGGAGATTGGTAAGCTTTATATGGTGGATCAGCTCAAGCTGTTTCCAACCGTGGACTCAAAAAAGTTCGACGACGAACAAAAGAAGCTCACGAACTACATTGAAGAGGGCCTATTTTTTTATCGGCGTTTACCGAAACCAATAGAGTATCAAAAAAGAATCTCACTGCAGTTGGATCATTTACCAGTCCCGATCATTGGATTTGCGGACTTTGTGTATACCGACAAAGTAAGAGATCTCAAAACAGTGGCACAAAAGCCAGGCGGAATAAAAGACACACACGCTCGTCAGGTCGCGATTTACGCGAAGGCCCTGGGATTGTCCGAAGGTCATGTGGATTATGTTCACGTCACGAAAACACAAAAGCTCGTCCATCACTTTCCATTAAAGCAAGCCGACCTGGATGCCGCAATGAAGGTGGTGGAAGTTGCAACCAGATCAATGACGCGCTTGCTCTCAGTGAGTGCTGATATTGAGGAGATCGCCGGACTGCTCACACCTGATTTTGATAATTGGATGTGGTCCCCGGCGGACAAAGTAGCCGCACGAAAATTATGGAGAATATGATGACAGTAGAAAAAAAAGCGGAAACAAACGACCCAATACTTGAGCTAGCAGAGCTAGCGGGCGAGATGAAAATGATGCGTCGGATGTTGGGGCAAGCCACGACATCAGAGACCAAAATGGAACGAGCGATGAGACTCTTGAACGAGATTCCAGATTCTGCAAAGGTGCCAGTCGGATCAAAGTTTTACACTATGGTCGCTGATAGGCTGGCGGTTGCTCGAAAGGTCTGGGGAACAAATCTAAAGTTCGATACGACAATCCTACAAAGTGAACCAAACAAAGTGAGCGTTAGATGCGTTTTGTTTGTACGAGAGGACGCCAGTTCGCCCTGGCACCAAATGTCAACGGGACACGCTGAAGAGTATCGGGATGACGGATTCATCAACAAAAAGTCAGCGGTAGAAAACTGTGAGACCTCAAGCAAGGGTCGAGCACTGGCAGCTTTCGGGCTGGCGGGCTCAGAGTTTGCGTCAGCCGACGAGGTTGTGTATTCGCAGTTTGTCAAAGAATCTTCGGGTGACAGTTTCAAAATCAAAGACCACACCGGGGCAATTGTTTATACAATGCCGCACGAAACGAAAGACGATTCAAAACGACTTGCCGCTGTTCGGTTTGGAAAACTTCTAGCGCCAGAGATAAAGAAAGGTCCGCCAGGCGTTCAAAAGGCTATGTATGAACAGAACACGGATGAAATACTCAGAGCAATAGCGGTCGCAGACCAAGAAACAAAAGACACTCTGACCGCGATAAAAGATTATTACGAGAGCGGGGGCAAAGATGCAGCTAAATCTTGACCGCGAACCGACGTGTGATGACTTCGTGTTTCGTTGCATGAAGCGCGGGATCAACAAAGGTCAGAGAGCGCAGTGGATGACCATCCCTGAGATGACAGACCTGATCATGAGTAAGGGTCACCGATACGCTCAGACAACGATATCCCAGGCCATCCGTAATCTGTCGAAAGACTATATGAGGACACGGCTTGGGATTCCCTGGGGCGTCACTGTTTATAAAACGAGAACACGTCCTGGGACGAAGCGTTATGTAGAATATCGTTTGACTGATGATGTTATCGAAATTCTGATAAAAAATGGCCAGATAAATTGAGAGCGTTCTATCTCCTGGCATTGGTGTTGGCGGGCTGCTCAACCGGCAAGGTGAGCGACTGGTACTACAAAGGGCCAGAGCACGTTAAATGTGAGGAAAGAACACAGATAAAAATTTGTGACAAAGCGGGTCCCTACTGGGTCTGTGAGTGTCAGTGGAAATAGGAGAATATTTTGGAACATGACAACAAAAAAGATGACGAACGTCGAGCGGCACTTTGGCCGGAATCGTATTCAGAGGTGACCCACCGTGGACACCTCACTCTGCGTGGTCAAAAGAAATACGCAGTGCTGGTCAAATCTTACAATAACGAGGGCAAAGAGAAACGAGAGCTGATGGTGTCGACGGGATTGGTTTATCAGAACGAACAAAAGCTGAATGAACAGAGCCCAGACTTATCCGGCAAGGTCAATATAGATCTCCAGGATTTTCGCCTGGCGCTGTGGGAAAAAACATCCAAAGCGGGTGCGCCTTACTTACAAGGGCAAGTGTCAGACCCCAAAGAGCAAAGACGTGGGTCGTCGTTTCCAGAGTAAACAAAAGCATCTGCCGTTTATTCGGAGCTTGCCATGCGCCATCGGTCATTTCTGCCAGGGGTCTATAGAAGCTCATCACCTCATGCGCCCTTGGGATGGAGAACGAGGGATGGGTATGAAGTCGAATGATCGTAACGCTATTCCGCTGTGCAGTATGCACCACCGAAAGTTGCATCTGACCGGGGACGAGGATAAGTTTTGGATGCAAGAAGACTTTCACGAGGATTATGGACGGCAACTCGCAAAAATGCTCTGGGAGAAAAACCACTTACTCGGTGACGGTCTGTTTGAAAACTGATAATTTGCCCGCTATCCACAAAACGTTTTACGACGTTGGATTGAACGAAATTGCAGATGTATTGGGGGACCTGGAAGATGACTTTGAGGTCCTGACAGTTTGTCTCAGTCGCGCTTGTTGATGGTCCTCTTACAAACTTAAAACAACGCGACTGGGGCAATCGCCCCTGGGCTTTTATGAATCCAGGCTCAGGGGAAGGGCGCGGGTATCCTATTCCCAAAAATGCCGCTCCCCGGCTGCGGTGCCTGATAGCCGGGACTCCCTTCGATAGTTGTTGACACCCATAAT